>JACCDV011150756.1_pt1 | contig 11087 bp, 10 predicted proteins | sample 7446131 | NCBI WGS metagenome assembly JACCDV01 (sample SAMN15323448, study PRJNA562643) | freshwater metagenome | isolation source: river surface water | place: USA:Blue River Watershed | collected 2017-08-17
AATAGAGAAGTAGATAATATTTTTAAAAGTTAATACTTGTATAGTGGCATGGAGAATCTCCTCCCCTAATTTGAGCCCTTCAAGGACCGCATCGCCGAATTCGTCATAAAGCTCTATCACATCCTGGAGGTATTTGTAGAGAGATTCAGAAAAAATAATACAGCGATTACTTAGGGTGGCACAGCGACACCTAGATCGTAATAAAGCAGCCGAAGAGGGTGGAGGAGAAGGTGCTGCCGCAATTCTTCAGGCACCGCCACCTCTCCTCCTTCATCCGCCAGCTCAACATGTATAAGTTCAATAAGGTCATCAAGCTGGTTAAATAAAAAAGCCACATGTACTTCAAAAACCAGTATTTCGTCCGCGGCTCCATGTACCCCCACCCTCACTTAGATAGCCCCTCACCCGCATCAAGCGCAACCACTCCAAGAACAAACAGACCACCCAGTCCCTCCAAAACTTCGATTAGTAGAACCACAATTAGCAGTCAGTCAGCATCGAGCAGGAACTCAAGCAGACCAACGAACAACCCTAAAACACAGGGCTCACTTAGTACAAGACCTATGTGCAGGCAAGAGTGAGGAACATCTTCTAAATACTCAAGTCGCTCTAAGCCAACCATCTATAGGTCAAGGAGCAAATATCTGAGCCAATAGCTCGTTGCACTGAGCTACTATAGATAAACCAGTCTGAGATGAGTCATAACTCATTCCTCAACCTCTAAGACTCAAAAAACCACACTGAGAATATGTTAGTCAGCATGAAGTATCTTCCCAATCTGGAACAAGTCTTCTTTCCCTCACAGTCCCACCTCTGACTCCATTCATCCCTTTATTTTATTATCATTTGAATACATATAATGGGTGGCTCTTAGGCCAAACCAATATCCAACCAGCAACATCATTTGCTCATTCAATACTCGAGTAGCTTGCCGTGGGACTCCATAGAGACTACCATCGATGCCTTGAAGATATGCTTCCCCAATTCGATTATTAGTACCTATCGATGCAATAAAATCCAAGGTATTGACGTGTATGCGGGTGCGAACAAAGCCACCCCAAAGGTAAAAGTATATCAGGCAAATGAGGTAGTGCAAGAGAAAGAGAGAGAAATAATTGAAGCGATTAAAAGGAGTTTAAAGTTATGATAGTTTAGCATTTAGTAATATTGACCAATCATCATTAAAGCTTATTAACATCGAAATTTGATTAGTAATACAGAAACTCCTCCCTTCTTAGTTGCCCATTTAGGATGAAAAGCACAGAAACAACAATAAATATGATCTTTAGCAAAAGCAAAAACCAACATTTGCATCCTTTCGATTAGACTACTGAGACTTTAGGCATTTACTCACATCCTTCCTCATTGAAATACCCGCTTACGTTCTCAACTCCGTCCTCCTCAATCTCCTCTTTCTCAATTCCATGAAGCACCAAATAGCTTTTCAAGTATTCCTCGGCCTCACTAAACATCTCACAATTCAAATTATCATTATAATCGCTGCTTAAACATATTCGGTATGCAGGCTTGCTAGTAAAGTAGCTGTCGGGGAGGCATTTCTTGCTGTAGATTCGATGAGCAGTTCGGTGCTTTCTGCGTGACTGATACTTTCTGCAACGCGAGTGCCCCTCTCTGGTAAACTATCTTCATCCCTGTCTTCCTCTTCCTCGCCACCGCAGGCATACTCATAGTCATATACTATAAATACCGAAACATGGAGCCCTACCTCTTCACCCTGGGCGACTTCGTCTAACGCTAGCTGTACTTTGATGCTGACATAGTCGCTTATAGCCGATTGAACGCAATGAGCATACCAAACTGCGAACGATAGCGTCTTTCTAATAATGAAGTAGTAAAGATCATTGGACGAATCATTATTATTATTTGGATGAGGGGACCTCTTGATATCTCAATATTTCATTGCCTTCAATATGCCGGATTTCTCCCTCTTTTAGTTTCTTGTTTTGGAATTCACGGTAATATAACTTCTTAGAAGGATTCTATCTGTTCTGCTCAAAATCGTATTTGATGGTTAGGTTTATGATGGGGAAGTTGTGTTTCCATGTTCCCATCTCGATAGCCATGTAATGCTCATCCACCTTGCTGTGTACCTTTATGCCTGAGAATTCTTGGCTGTCCACCATGCTTTTGCCAATTACTATTAGCTCTTAGTATTTGTATAATTTAATGAATTCGACATTATTGGGAGTGAGTTTGGTCCACTTTAAGGAACACTTTTATTCGTATTCGACCACTACTTCCACTCCTTCTCGGATCTAATTCATGAAAGTTCTATCGATTCCCAGATAGAAGGGTTTTACGTCGAGCTAGGGGATGATTTGATGTTGGAATTAATGGTACAGATTGACAAATCTTTCGATTTAAACCGCTGGCCTGCCTAAAGGGTTGAGGATTAACATCATTTGGTGCTATCTGAGGTGGTGGGTGATGTTTTGGAGATGGGGGTAAAGATGGATTAAATGCTACTATTCGAAGATACTCCTGAATGATGGGATTCCCAAGCGCTTTTTCACGATCTCTGTGGGAATTATATGACGATTGGAGCCATAAACTATTTTTTTTTTGAACTACGCACTAGGAGTATCCTACATTTCTCCAAAAATAATTAAAATAAATGTTTCAATCTGTGACCTAACTTTTATTTTGTCCCACCAACTCCATAGAAAATGTTAGAATAAAGATTATAATAATCCAATGAGTTCAGCTGAATATAAAACTCTTGCCTGGGTGGGAGTCGGAGATGGGATGAGGAGGATTGATTCCTTCTGAAACTTAATGTTTTTATGTTGGGTTGATATTGATCTTCTTCGATTGCTTAGTATCAGCTGATATAACACCAGATGGGAGCTCAATAATCTATAATAATTTTCTACTTTTAAACACTAATGACATCCGTTTTTGATCACACTCTCCAAACAGCTTGGGAACAGGTCCCCCACCCTCAAGGTACAGGCTTCCCCATTTAAGAAGGCAACGGAGTTGAGGTAGGTTTGAAGGAGGAAGAGGGCGCCTTGGAAGGGGTGTACTTGAACTGCAGGGCCTAGTTGCTGCCCTACCTGATTGAGGTAATAAAATAGTTCTGTCTGAAGTACTTGGACAGTGCATCTGACTGGATGATTGAGGACGTGCTGAGGAAGATGTCGAAGGTGGAGGGCAGGATGCGCAAGTACAGCGGCTTGAGGGAACTTGTTGCAGCTGTGGTTTATTGTTAATATTCAGATGTTATCCGGCTCAAGCTCAAGGAATACTGCGACATGAATCAGTTACAAAGGAAACTCTTCAACAAAAAGTATGTGGCCTACAACAGCCACCTCAAGAGGACTACCCACCCACGTACTCCCCCTAAAATAGAATAGAAAATATAAGAGCATTCATGCAAAGAAGAGGACTCAAATGCCCTTGCTCTCCCTCTCGCCCAACACAGAAGGGAAGTGCGAACCAAAAAGCAAGCCATTCAACTTATCTATGACGGTATTTTCAAATCTAATTATTTTCAGGATCACAGGCGAGAGATCATTGACAAAATTGCAGAGAGATGTGAGGAGATTGATGAGAAGGTCATGGAAGAGATGACCTGGACTGACAACTATACCCATCGAATTTACTATGCCATCTTTGTATATCTTAGGCATATTGGCATTGAGGTCAAGTTCGCCAAGTTCAAGGAGGCCCTCGCACAGTTCGTTGGGTTGGACTTCAAACGAAGCCATCTCATCCTTGCCACTAAAATACTAAAGAAGTTCCACCCTTTGGACACATAAGAGAGCAGCGTATAAAATTCGTCCTCTCCCACTGACCTACTCTGATATATTTTTACAATCATTCCAAAAGTATATATTAATCACATGATGGACGATCAAGAAAGTGTTAGATCGATCAAGAAATTGTTAAATCATGTATAAGCAATAAATAGATCAACCTCTCAGGAATTTACTCCTCACTACATTCTAGTCCGAGATACGGCTGGATTTGTCAGTCTCGATCTTTAGCTCCTCAATTAACTCCTTGTCCAGCACGCTGTATCTCCCCTTCTCCTACTGGGAGGAAGTGCGATTAATCATCTACATTATCGAGCGCGCCTATTGCTGGTTCGCAAATTACTCATCGTAGAACTACCCCGACCATATCACCCTGATTTCCCTGCGCTGGTAGGCAAAGAGGCACACCAGTCCGAACATGCAGGGCTAGGAGATGAGTCCGAAAGGGAAGGTGACTGGACTGGGCACATTGGCAAACACCCACGCTATTCCTCCAATGAAGAACAAGGAAGTTCCAGTGATCAAGTAGACTCTTGTATTTCTGGACGAATCAAATCTTCTGAGGTAGGATAGTAGCATTCCAGGGAAGACTGCTGATGTAAAAGGCATCCAAGAGCACTTCTGATTATAGGTTGGGTTGAGTGTTGGGAACTGTATTTCTATCGGGAAATTGAACTTATTCAAGAAGAGATTATTATATGATTGGTCCTACACGATATAGATAACGATTACTACAACCAACTCCAGGACAATAGTGACCAGAAATGCCAAGCCAGCCACCTTGAGATTGGTAAACTTCAGGATCTTTATCAGCCCCACGCACATGCATATACTTACTATATCGTTCATTATTATGTTGGAGTTACTGAAGTACCAACCCACCGTTACACCCGTACCCACGCATAAACTCACCAGCTCCAGAATGCGGAACTCGAAAGTAGAAATCGAAAAGATCTTCTTTTTCAGCCACTTTGAACGGAAAAGAAAGAGAAGTTCGTTGCAGCAGATTGCCACTCCTATGATTCCTAGGACAAAACTGAGTAGGTAAAGGCAGACCCTTATTCCATTTTATGAGAAGGCGCCAATGAGTGCTCCGATCACAAGCAGAATGATAAATATTAAGACAAGCCACATGTTGATCTCGATTGCACGTCCACCAAGCGACCAAGGCTTTGAGTAGAGGGCTACGATCGCTATCATAATGCTAACAAGGAAGATCTCAACGATTAATCCCCATTAGAGCGTATTGGGAGAGAATGTATCGAGGCAGTAGACATAGTAGGAAGCTTTGACGGAGTAGCCGTTGTTGGTGGAGAAAGTGATCTGGAGTAAGTCAAAGTAGTTTAGGTAATGTATGTTGCTTTAGCAGTTATTATTGATCTGAAGAATGCAGCCAGGGGCCAAGCAATCACTGAGGGACATATTGGGAGAAAGGGTGCTATATCTGGTTCCAAGGGAGAGATCAATATCCTAAGAGGTGGCGATGACAATATTGGTCACCGTGTTATCGAGGAATCGTTATTAGTTTTGGAAGTAGGTGTAGATGGTGGGGAGGGAGCAGTCGAAGTAAGAATCGTCCATGTTGAAGGAAGATTGTAGATTATTATTGATGATCATTTGTTGGGGCGTATCTGTTAAAGAAGCCCCTGTGAAGTTGACATTCAGGAATAAGGGTATCTGCGCATAGGTTGGGTGGATTATAAGGAAGGAGACCAAGATTAATAGGTGAATGTGCATTTAGATCTATAAATATTGATAATTGAAATCAATTTCATTACATCAAAAAAGAGATTAGTCTCAATAACCAAGAAAATACTACAAAGGCTAAAAAATCATTTGTTAAGATAAAGCCTTAGATGGGTGAGATAAATGCAAAGAGCTGATATAAATATGGATTGATTATAAGTATTCAATAGAACAAATACAAATTCTTTGCCCCAAATTTATCCTTGGTCTGCGTAATCTTATTTCGATCGACCAAAAGCACATCTAAGCTCTTGAATCCCTTTATTATCTGCTTGACCCCTTCATCAGAAATTTAGTTTCGGGCTGCATAGACGTCTTCTTACATAGTTTAAGAAAATAGATGGATTCGGGGTTGATGGCAGCAATAATGGCAACTGACTTATCATTTAGCTTATTGCCTCCAAAGCTGAGGCACTCTACGCTTTCTAGTTTCCCCTTGAGAGCTGCAACGCCATCGGATGTAATGATATTATCGTCTGATTAGAATAAATGAAACTTAGGCTGAGATCTTATATGGCTGATAAATCGGCAGTCGCCAAAGCCTTCACCCCCACGTCTTTGATCTTGTTGTTGTTTATAGAGAGGTCAGTCAGCTTGCTGAGCAGCTATGAACTGGCTAGGGCGCGGCAACCGATAGGCCCGATCTCATTGTCGTCTGTCTTACAGTATTATTACTGAGGTTAAGTTTGGTCAGGATGGGGAAACTTATGCGAGACAGCTCAGTTATTGATTAATGGTTTATTTTGCATTTTTAGAGGGAGAGCTCGCGGATATTGGCCAAGTTCATCGTGGAAAGCTGGATTGTATGGTTTGTATTTATGGGATAATTTTCTTTGTGTTCGAGGGGGTACTTATGGCGATTTTACGATTGGGGACTTGTGAGTTGACGAGATTGTAGAAGTCGGAGTTGGGGGAGGAGACGGTTGAGGGCTAATTCCCACACATTTCTTAGAAATTATATATTTTATTAGTTGAGCATAGTAATTTTTGATTCGTCCAAGGCAGACAGACAAAGTATATTAACGTTCATAGTCATTATTCTTAGTAAATAAGTTATATCGTTGCGAATTGGGTTTAGACTTTATCATTATTAGTCTTATTTCTTCAAAAGGCCGATCCATCCCCCCAAAAGCATATTTAACCCATAATCCAATTTAGGGCAGTATCGACAACTCTGGTGCCTCGGATATAACTCAAGCAGACTCTTTGGCCTGCGTTATTACAAATGGAGTCGTTATTTTGGAAATCGAGGAAATGTGCAAATAAATGATTTAGAAGATAGTTCTAACAGGATGAGACCGCCACGATAATATATTTAGAAGGGTACTTTAGGATAAAAAGCTGTCTTGATTCCACGTTTACAGTCTATACCAATAGTACTTAAATGCAATCTTAAGGAAAAGACCTTCGAGATGAGGATAAAAGCTTATCAAGCATGATTGAGATGCAAACATATTTATATTTAATAGTAAAATGCCCATTGATCCTATTATACGAAGCATGAAAGAAACTGACCTTGATTATTAATAAAGCAGGCTCTTATATAATGCTTAGTGTGATTTCCTACAGGAAAGGCAAGCAATAAAAGTCCATTATTTCTTTAGTTTTATTGCCAACAAAAAACTAAAATGATAAAAAATTCCATCCTAAATATAGATCGATTGATCAGATATAATTTAATATTTCGAAATGCGTTTTCTAAAGCAAATAAAAAAATTTATTCACAGCTTTGACCTCTTCTACTCCTCACAGCTCCTCAGATATTAATCTGAGACCCAATACAAAACCTTGACAGGAGGATTTGTGTCGATGTCCATTATTACCATTATTGTGCTGGGCTTTATGAGTATGATATCTTAGACACTTTAAAGGACCTCAATCACATCTTCAGTCACCACAATCAAACAACTTGATCCTCCCCTAACTATGCTTCGCCCTGGACAGGAAAACATGTTTATGGTAGGAATCGCCATCCAGACCATTGACGTTATTTAAACCATTGATCTCTACAACGGTCCCAAGTACTTTGACTTACAGATGCATTTACTGCAGCTTTAGTATGGCGTCCCTACACATAAACCTCTCATCTTGGAGCAATGCACAAGATAGCACTGGAAAGGATTCCCATAATTTGTGAAAAATTTCGATGATTTTCTGGTGGGAAGGTGGGCATGTCTCCCCCTCAACTAATCCTACCCCATCCAAGGGATGTACTCCTCCCCACTCAACACCCAAATATAAATAAGGCTCTTTAAATGCCGCAACTCAACCTAAAACAACAATGAGTGTGCCTCTACTGAGGAGATAGATGCTCTATTCACTAAATATAGAAATTTCTATCTTTCTTTCAACTACATCAACTCAGCAGTGAACCCCAACCTCAAGGAATATATTTCCTACTATATAGAAGGCAATGACTACTCAATATTTTCCAGTGACATTGGGGCAGAGTCTTGGGTCTATTTCACGGATTATGAAATTTAATCTGACAATAGCATTTGGCCTTTTTCGTAAATGAAAACGGAGACTGGGTTCATAGTGTAACAAAAAGCAACTAACCGGCCCTTTGGAGCTTACGATGATTCTCCCCTAGCCACTCTTTATTTAGCCAAATCCGTCAACTCTCTCAGATATGGGAGATAAGTGCAAAAGATATCAGCCGTCTTTTCTTATATTGGTGGCTTAGTGGGAGCTGTAACGGCTGCCCTTTTCTTCGTCAATATTTATACAGATAGCTCTTTGTAAGTCACCATAGGCCTCAGTCTTTTCTCATAAGGCGAGGAGTCGTAATAAGGAAAAATAGGCAAAAACTTCGATTTTTTCGGATTCGTACGATTGCTCGCATACCGTCTACTTCGTTTTGTGGGATGGGATGGGAGCTGGTCAGTTCCTGAGAAGCTTTAGAGTTTTCAAAGCTAGGCAGTAAAGCAACTCGATGTATAGTCACTCTTGAAGCGAATGATAAAGCTATAAAGCTGTATGACTCGACTATTCACTGAAGAGGAACTGAAGGCCATGAGAAACGATCAGCTTATAACAGTCGAAAACGCAAGGCGCATGAGGAGTCTGCTTCTGAAACCATAGAAAATACCATATGACAAAACAAGCAAAGTGATAAATATCGACAACTTCCTGGAGAGGAATGATAAGATTGAGTTCGAAGTCAATTCTAACCTCGAATCTGCAGGGTAAATCATTCGCAACAAGACCGCCTAGCAAAAATTAAATGTGGTCAATACTTACAAGGCCAATGAGGTTTAAAGTATTGGGGAGAGCAGTGTTGAGGTCAAAAATGTAAAGGAGGAGAATATTTTCGTTAAGCTTCAAGGATATAAAGAGAAGAGGAAGGTAAAGATGAACTTAAACAAAGAAATGATTATTTGATATAGCATTTAAATCACAACAAATATACTCCATTCAAGTAAATTGAATATTGGCCATTTCGTCTTTATATAAATGCAAATCATAAGCTAATCGCCCATAGATTACAAATCACATTTTCGCTGGCCAATTCAAACGATAAGTTATGAAAAAGGAGGTCTCTACTGGTGGAGGTATGTTCGGGACGCCTAGATGAAGACAATTACACTATTGTAGATTTATAATATGGGTGTTTCTGACTAGAATAATTAAATCGATTTATTGATGTAAAGGAGCAAATTGTTGCCCAGCATAGTCAGCAGATACGTCAGCAACGAAAACGAAACCCCTATCCGCAGGAGAAACCTCTCCCTCAGCACGACCAATTAAAACACCCACAGAAATAACATAGATCGAGACCAGAATACTAACATAAAATGCACAAACCTCGCCAAGTGCTACTCCAAGAAGAACAAGCTCTTCCTGGGGAGCGAGAAGATGAAGAAGGCGAGGGACCTCACCAAACTCTGCCAGGACAATATATCAGAGTACATGTTCTTGAAGAACGAGGTCAAGAAGACGCAAGTTGATGAGCGCGGACCATAGAAACTCATCGACTCCATCGAGGTCTCGCCCAAACTCTCAGTCAAACTCATCAACATGCCTGTCAACATGTCTTACAAACCAAAGAACGACCAGCTTACAGATTGTAGCCAAATCAAGATGAGGATCAAGACATAGCCCTCCCCCAAGAAATGCCTTCGAATAAAAAACCTCCGATAGCTTGAGTCCAAGGTCGCCATTTACCGGCCTCTGGACCTGTCCCCCAAAAAGTACAAATAGCTAACCCTGCGTGAGATCGTAGAGAGTGAAGACTAGTTCAGCGACAAGTTGCAGCTGTACCAGAAGATAAAGGAGTTCAAGTAGAAGATAAGAGATAAGATCAGTCTGCAGCTGGAGAATGAGTACTAACCTCTTGACGGCTGGTGATAATGTATCTATCTTATTGCAACTATAGATGGGTCATATCATGCGCGAAATACAAGCCACAGAGGATTTATGCTTGATGGAGGATTTGGTTGATTTGGGGCGCATCGTATTCTACTTGTGGGAGGTGAGCAGCTTCTACTCGGCCAGTAGCTCGTTGAGGTAGATCTAGAGGTGGTTGTTATTGATCTTGAGCTTCATGAGGTCTTACTCCTTCTGGCTCAGGGTCTTATACACTGCCTGCCTGTTATTTTTGTCTATTATTATCTACGCCCACTCTTGGATCTCGTTTACCTTCTACTGCTGCTTCATCGCCATCTTCTTCAACCTCTCTATTTTGCCCACCAGCTTATTCTACTCCTCCTTGAAGAGAGCGACTCCCTCAACGAAACCATCAATTTCCTTTACCAGTGACTGTGTGGCTGTATCTATTTGTTAGTTCGTCAGCATTTTCTTCTTTATTTCTTCATCTATACTTAATAGGACTGTACTGATATCGTTGAGACTGTTCTCCATGGTTTCTTCGTACTCTTTGTTCGTCTACTCGAGGGAAATGACGAGTTATTCCATTTCCTTGGAGTGGGCCTCGTAGCGGGCTTGTATGGAGTCAAGTGACTCGCATATTTTCTTTAGCAGATGGGACTCTTCCTCACTAAAAAGTAAGCCTCTATGTACATTTTTTAGTATTTCTGCATCATGGTTTGGATGGTGTTGTGGGAAACCTAGTTTGTCTTGAATCTAGCTCGCTCCAGCTGCTCCTCGGTAAAGAGCTAAAACTTGATAGATAGTTCCTTCTAGGTGAGAAGAGAGGTACAAGTAGGTCAGTAAGCTGGAAACTAATGCCCGATCTCTCGTCCTTTATCTCACCCTCATTAATCTTTATTTCTTTCTACAAATTTGCATTGACGTCCAGCACGCTCTTCAACTTCTTCTTTAAAAATTATTATTTCCGCAACAATCGGGTCGCATCTGACATCTCTCCTGAACGGTAATGGATGAGACTTGTTATCTTTGTATTGTCCAAGTCCACTGTCTTGTTTGAAACCTTCTATGTCATATTAAAATATTCCATACACTTCATACAGAAATTGTAAATCCAAAATTAATTTAAAGTATGGATGTTTCAAGAAAAGCATATCTCTAAATACGATCAAATGGTTTCAGAAGTGCTATCCTGTGTTCTTTCCTACTCTTGCTTGATCAAACCTTGGGAAG
>JACCDV011193288.1_pt1 | contig 11087 bp, 2 predicted proteins | sample 7446131 | NCBI WGS metagenome assembly JACCDV01 (sample SAMN15323448, study PRJNA562643) | freshwater metagenome | isolation source: river surface water | place: USA:Blue River Watershed | collected 2017-08-17
ATATATCACCATTAAAAAGGGCTTAATTATTACCGGGCTGGAATAAACTAGCCTCACCCATCAAGATCGATATTTAGCATTCCTCGTGGCCTCCATTCTTACTCAATTATGAAGCGCAGCTAATGTGGCTCATACTCTAATCTTATGGAAGATAATTATTGTCTATAAATGGTGCTAATTTGTCGATAGATATAATAGTAATACCCTACTTGATAAATAATCTTCAATATTCAAGGTAATACATATATTGAGTTTAATCAAAAATTAATTTGAACAAAATGTTTGTTGTCTAAATGATATGGCTTACCATTAAGCCAATAAACATTTCAAAGTAGATTGGGTTAGGGAAACTCTATTGAATGTATTATTGTGAAAGTTCCCAAAATGATAATAAAAAAATCAATTCTAGAAGACTCTTGATTTTATAATGCCCTATAAATATAACCAAAATTAAATATATCTATAATTAAAATTTAAAGACTACGATGAAAAGATTCCTCCTTAGGCCTATCTTTGATGCACCAACTTCTTTCTTCCCTATCTATAGAACTTACTCTGCTCCCTCTTGGAGGATCAGGGTAAATAATGTTCCTCGAGAACCTCTTTACTCTGAAACTCAGCTATCTTCTGACCCTCATGAAATTTTCGAACAATTTTACAAGGAGAATGAGATTAAGAGCGAGGCAGAAAAGGACTTCTTTAGGAAACATTACCCTGAGAAGGTGGAGTAAAAATTGGATCCTTATAAGATTCTTCAGATCAATAAGGATGCCTCTATTGAAGATGTTAAGGAAGCCTACAGGAACCTAGCCATTAAGTATCATCCCAAAAACAACGCTTCTCAAGAAGCTCAGCTCAAGTTTGCTTAAGTCTCTAAAGCTTACTCAACCATCGTTGAATCCAAGAAAAATAAAACATTTTAAGACTATGGTTTCAATAGCTTCTTTGAGGACTTTGAAAAAGAGATTGAGGCAATTTTCGGCAAGACAAATGAGGGAAAGTAAGGAAATCAAGATAAAGAAGTAAAGACAGGTAAGTAATAGCAGAAGAGCAAACCAGAGGAGAATAATTATGGGTAGCTTTACTCATAGTCTAGTCATGACTAGACAAGAAATGGCCAGCACGTTAAATATGTGTTAGAAAAAGTATATAAAAAAGATGGTAAATTCTTAACAGTGAAGCGAGAGGAAAAGCTCAAAGATGACGGCAAAGTGTAGATAACAGAGATGATCGACAATGGGAAGTAGGTGAAGAAGAAAACTTACATCCATGAGAACGATGTGAAGAAAATTGATTGATGCAGAATGATAGTTCATCTTACTATGATCAAAATATACTGGGGTTATTAGCAAATAAGGAGGTGAAATCATGCAGGGCTATTCTCAACTTTAGGCTCAAATCCTCCAGAAACGAACACCCTTCCGTCTGTTGTGGTTAGTCTTAAGAAGTTGTTTTCCCAGGGCTTACTCCAGACGCACATCTTCAAAATGGATTTGTCAACTTTAGATCGGTAATCAAAACAGTAATTCATTCCTGCAACCACTTGATGCTTTGTGTAAATGAGGTCATAGTTTGATATTTAAGGGATACTTTTGTGGATAAATGCTACGATTTCCTTCTCCTATGGACTAAGGCTATTTTATCCAATTACTTTTCTTCCAGTGAATCCTCCAACAATTTCAACAGGCGCTTCAAGAGCTGTATTAGGTTGATTATCTCCTGATTAATGAGTTCTCAGTAAGATTGAACTAGATAGAGCCAAGAGAACACAGAAAATAATTACCTTCATTTATTTTTTATAACTATATTGGTTCGATAATGTTTAAATAGAGTAAAACGTTGAATGTAGAAACTTGCCTGTTTTTACGATTATTTCGTATTATGAAAGTCCTGTGCAGGAAGATATTATATTTATATGGATAATCGACACAGCAGCAAAGCAGATTTCTAAAAACAATATAATATAAAGCACATGACAAACTAATAACTTAAGCATCTTCTGAGCAAACTAGAAGAAGACCATGACAAACTTGAGGCGAACAACTAAGAACTAACCAATCAAGTATGCTTTTCACTATACAAGATATCAGATTTAAGGAACGCAGTGAAATGCGTGTAAAGTTAGAGAAGAGAAAATATTGCGTATCAAATTCAAAAGAAAGTACTTCATTAATTATTGAGAAAGAACTATAAAACAAGATAGATTCTCTGTAAAAGGGTCTTAAGTATGCAAGCCAAAATAATTCAACAAAGAGCATGGAACAATATAAAGCCATCATGGAATGATTTTCATATCATCAAACAGTGCATGTTTATAATAAGTTTAAACTTTTAATATTTGAATGCATTGGCTAGTGGCTGACATCTGGAGCGTTGGTAATACTTTAAGAAAGAAGGGATTGCGATCGGGCCAGTTCTCGGATACGTGTACCAATACAACTTGATTGACAAGAATAAGACAGTGGGTACATTTTCCATCAAACTATGTGGCTTGCTCTTATTCTGTAATATTCTAAGAATCGGCTTCTACCTATTTGTCCAGTACTCCTTGGCCCTCTTCATACAGTCAATATTTATGATTATTGTTCAAGTATCTTCTTTCAGTCATTTAGCTTCTACTCCTTAGACTTTGTGTCAACACTATGATCCAAGAAGGAACTCTATCCAACTAATAATAAGGCACTAGCTTAACTAAAAACTTCTGGAGGTGGGATTCGCTTCCCAAATATTGTAATTATGAGGTTATGGTTAGATTATGCTATTGGAACATTTTCAATTGGAGTATTATTTTTTTCTCTCGTATTCAGTCGTTTGAAGGTGGCTTTAATAGGCTAGCTAATAGGATACCTTTCGTTGGTGTCTGAAGTAATTGAGAGCCTAAGTAGAGTTTATTGATGTTGCCTCAAGTGATTTAAAACATGAAGCAGCAGAGAGTAAAAGGGCTGAGCCATCTTTTAGTTGGGCTTAACAATGTGGGAGATTTGATGAAACTGGGCTTCTTTATCGTAAATGTAAGATCAATATTAAGATAGAACCAGCCTACTCAATTCTTAGTATGTGGAATCTTGCAATGCTTTATCGATGGATTCGTCATTTTTCAAATATGCTACTACAAAAAAGAGGCTCCCACAATATAGTAAGAGCACCCTCAATCCGAATAGATCAACAATAAGCCATCAGGCGATAAGGAGACTAATGGTGAGAAAAAGGCAAGCTAGGAATATAAAGAATTTTAGGATTAAAATTGATAGTTATTACATAATTGAATATAGCTATCAGCCCTTAGTTTATCTTTTCTTTATCTTCAGCGTCTTAAAAACATTCTTAGCTAGAATCTATGATTATTTCACTTGCTTTAGGATAGTTTATTAATATTATGCTCTTTGGCTTTACAAGAGTGCATCTTGTTCGGCAATCAGCTTCTACATATAGAATAGTTTTTCCTCAAGCTTTTAAGGACACCCCCACGCTCCTTTCTTTTTAAGTCCATCCATGAAAGTTTGATATTTGATCTAATTCTCCCTATTCAAGTGCTAAGCACGCTCTAGACAGTCTAATGCTTGCTTATATTTTGCATACATTTCTTTGATATCTTACATTTCTTCATTAACCCTCCTTTCCTTTATGATTTGTATTTGCCTTACAATGCTTTTTAAAAACGTTTAATCGAAGCCTTGGCTCTTTTTCTCTTGCTACTTCTGCTCAGCAAGTTCTGGATGGACAACTTATATATTTTAAATTGCTTATTTAGGAAGTTTTTATTACTAATGCTCACTTTGCTATCGCTATACTGGCTGGAGAATAGATAATATTCCTTCGTTATTTTAGTTCCTTTATTGAAGAATATACTTCAATAGTATTTCTTCGAAAGGTGGATTTTCACGTAGGGACTAAGCGATATAATCCTGCTTGACTTCTTTGGGTTAGTTGGATTAGATATGCTCTTCTTTAACTGTAAATTTGTATGTAATATTTCTTTTTTTCTATATATTGTCTTTGATCAAGCCAATGATCTTTTCAAGCTGAGCAATAAGTTACTGGGGAGAAATATTGTTCATGCAAGTATTGATAAGAGTCTATAAAGATATTTTAACCAAATCCTCAGTGCTGGAAATTAAGATATGAAATTAGAAGGTACTTTTCTCATATTTTTTTAATAGTTCCTCCATCTATTATTTGAGCTAGGCCACCCTTAATGTTAGATTGTTATTTTCGAATGTGAGATGATTAACCTTCTTTGTACTCTACTTGTGAACTATCTACATAGACTGCATTTCTTCTCGAATATCACCGTACTTCTTTTCATTAACTTTGAAGTAATATCCAATTAATTGTTCGGGATCGTCAGCATCAATATTGTCTAAATTCAAATCCTTGAACTATTTCTTTATGAAATTAATCAACTTATCTATTACTTTTTCATGCTCAGCAATCTACTTTTGTTGTTTGCTGATGAGCTAATCCCGTGACTTTTATTGTTCTTGGAAGAACGTTTTAGTCTTTGCCTTCTAAAATGTATCGTTGAGCTTGTTATTTCCTCTTTATTACTTACTTCTCCCTCCCTTTACAAATCTCCGTGTCTACAAGTGTAAAATATCTTACTATTAGCCCTATTATTATTGGTTGGCAAACATTTTTTTATTAGTTTTCTTTCCCATCTTCTACTCACCCAAAAAACTTTAATCATATTACAAATTCATTCGATTCGATGTCTTTTCGTTTTTATAGAATGGATCGGATTAATATAACCTATTGTTGGTGATACGATTTTTAGCCTAGGGAGGAAGTTTTTACATTGAGTGAATGCTTGAGTGAATGAACTAAAGCCCGTAAGTCTAGCTGAGTGCTTGAAATTTATCTTTAATAAAGTTGAAGCTTCCAGCTAAGAAGTATTATTCCTATTTCTACATCATATTGTAGGAGATTAGTTCTTCAATGATTGACTTAAACATCTACTGCTCAGACTTACTCTACTCAAGGGTAATCTATCCCTTTAGAGGATCAAGCCTTTTAACGTCTTTCTATATCTCCTATCGCCAATTAAATACCTATATCGCATTGTTATTTTCGATTTAACTGATCTTTTTACCAAACTTATCAACTTTTTCCTTGAGTTTTTCGATAAATTTGCCTTCTTCCTTATTTTGACGATAGCCTTAAAGACCTTTTGACTATTTCATTTTCCTTTTTCTTTCTTAAGAAAAGTAGTGAATGGTACGATCATAATTGATTTTGCGTTCTGTTAAATAGCTCTTCATCAAATTAATGCAATTATAAACAGTCTTTTTGGTCTATGCATATGTGGATTACTGATGTGATACTTGTATTTCTTTAATACCTTGCATTTTGTGTTTGATGAATTATTTACTGTCAAGGACAAACATATGTTCAATGGAAACAAAGTCCTATACTTTATTCTGCTTTTTGATCTCTAAGTAATCCTTTATATAGCGAATATTTATCTATTCGAGTCGATGAAGTCGACGCATAATTTTTTGTTCATGTGATTCAAATTATTAGACTATTGATATTAATGCAGTTTCCTGCATCTCAATGCACTGGCTCAAGATTTTTATAATCTTTCCTTTCTAGTCGAGTCTTTTTTTGAGTATTTTTAATTGTCCCACAATAGGATTATTATCACTGTTCAAATGCATATAAATTAATAATGCTAGTCTTGATCACTTTAGGTAACATAATTAAAAACGCAAATTTTTTATAATAATTTCCTTATGAAGAAAGATAGTTAAAATGACTCTAGTAATCGAAGTATAAATGTTGAAGATGGCTCTATGACCTTTTTCTAGCAATTCAAGCAGCAAATTCTCAAAGCGTGGCTGCCAGTCCCAACCTTATCAAAGGCGATAACTTTGTTCTTCATAATGTCGGCAGTATTTATTGGTATCGGAATTCCAATGGTGATAATGTCGAACTAGATCGTGTAAGTGAGGTCAAGATATGATAATTCATGTACGATTGGTGGGACATGCAACCTAAATTTTCAAATAACTCAAACCATGCGTGCGCCAGTATTCTTTTATTACTAGCTCAATAACTATTATCAAAATCATCGGCTGTATGTGAATTCAGTAAGCTCTGCTCAACTTGCAGGATCTGATATTGGCTCGTCTGACGTATTTTCTCAGTAATTTAGGCATCAAAATATTGCTCTCCTATTGTTAAAAACTCAGATCTATACAAAACAGTAGCCTTCGATGGCACCACTCCCTTGGACCCAAATTAAGTGGCCAACCCTTGTGGAATTATTGCATACTCAATCTTTAATGATTCGTTTGTTGTTACAAAGCCATCAGGCTCAACCTTGACCATATCTACAGATGGGATCGCTTGGCCTAGCGATTTAAAGAAATACAAAGTAAGCAGCTCAAGCAAGCAGTGGATTGATGTAACTGACCCTAGATTTATGAACTGGATGCGAGTTGCTAGTTTGCCAGACTTTAGAAAACTTTGGGGCAAAATTAATTAAGATCTTTCTCCAGGGCAATACAGTATTGCAATCACCAACTGTATGCATTGGCTTACTTAGATTATGATATCAGTCAGTTTGGGGCCAGTAAATATTTCGTCTTATCGACTTCCAACCTCTTTGGCTCCAAGAACTTATTTTTGTCAGTTATGTATTTAGTAATGGGATTTTTGTGTTTGGTTGTTGGAATTGTTTTTTCAGTACGGAAGGTCAATAAGAATAAGAAAGATCGCTAATGATTCTAGTTAACCCTATTATTATGGACGATAAAAGACAAGAAATATCAAATATTTTTTTGAGTCTAGTTTTGGTTTTATTGAACAGAGTGAGGTAAATACGGACTGCTTATCAAGGATATCTTCCTCATTTCATTTTAGGCACGGTTAGAAGTCGTCCCGCTCTTCATTTACAAAGGATTTTAGAGCTTTTGGGAAAGTTAGTTTTGAAGAATTGGGGAGTTATTGAAACTCACCTTTCTCTTTTATAGCTATCCTCGGTAAGTATTAAGCTAGCTTTTCATATTATCTGATTTACCTTAAACGATTTTCATTAAAACCTATTTAATCCTTTATAGCTCATTGTCATCTGTTTATCCCTTCCAACTTTTTATCGTCACTCCGTTTTCCTTTTGAAGCTTAAAGTTACTAGATAAGTCATCAAGGATGATTACTTTGTTTAGATCCCGGCCAATTCTACTGAGATCTTTAATGAAACCATGCTTAACCCGGACTGCGTGTTGTCGAAAGAGAAAATGATCAATATTTTTGAAGTCTTTGGTTACATCTCTTGCATAGTTCTCCATTGATGTCGTAAAGACGATTATTTAAAAGTGCTTAGATAGATCCTAAATGAAACTATAGCAACCAGGCCGATACTGTGTCTCGTGCTTGTTGGTTCCTTTATCGACTACTTTTGTGTAAAGTAGAGTTCCATCTAAATCAACCACAAGGGATTTTGTTTTATTGGAAGGCTTTATGAGGTAGGGTGAGGGGCAAGTTGCAAAGAAGGAAAAAGAATCAATGTTTATTTGATGCTTTGATTAAAACAAATTGATAAAGATTGCCAGTTGAGTTAGTAGCTCATAAAATGCTCGATTTATACTGAGTTACTCACTCATACCTATGATGTATTTGATCTTCTAGTAAAATTACTTGAAGTTTTTGAATAAAATGAGTAATTTCTGCAGGAGAGTATCTATTAATAGAGGAAGACTGTTTTTCGTGAGTAATCTTGCGTCTGACAGCATTTTCATTATTTCCTTTATTTGTGAGTGATGAGTTTAAAGCTCATAGATATTTTCTCTATATGTGTTGTTAATGATTTAATACCAAAATCCCAGAATGATTTAGAGAACTCGGTCTGATTACTCAAGATGATCTTGGAGCTTACCAGCCATAAAATTGCAAATTATTGCCACTAGTGCCATCCTTTACAATAATACTAGCTTCTTTATTTGCTTCTTAACTGAAGGATCATCGAAAGATTTATCTAATTTAGCCACAGAGCACTATTCTTAGCGCAACACATAGAGCTTTATCTCTTTGACTACGTCTTTACCATTAAGCTCCTTATTTTGAAGTGAAGTTCTGATATTGAAGACTTTCTTACAGTGATTGCCTAAACTCATAAGGTTTATCTTTGAATTGAGCATTATCTTAATTGCCGGTGGTTAGCTTAGCAAGTGGAGTTCTTTATTGATTCGGTTTGGAAACTGTGTGCTATAGGCAGTTTTCCTGCTATGCATATTGAAGAAAAGGTAAGTATGGTTTTGACGAGGGGTACTTTATTTGATTGAAACACTCTGCGGCTTGCTCTACGGGTAAAAGTTTGATTATTATCCGTACCTTCTAGGCTGCCGAGCCATCTATGTCTTTAATCGTAACTTCGACAACTTTCCACTTTCTTACTCTTGGCTAGAGTTCATCCTCTTCCCTCTGGATTTGTCTGAAATCAGCTTTATCTTAAATCGCCTGGCCAGAGTCAAATACTCGGCTGAAAACCCATGCTTCATAATGTTTTAAGGCTAAGGCTATTACAGTTGAGGGATATGTACAAACTCCTTCCTTGGTCTATCAACCGATATAAAGGTTTATCTTGAAATCTTCTCCTTGAGCCTGAATTTATTGGTCGTTTTATTCTTCATTCTAATATTAAATAATCATATGCAACTACTTATTGGTGTAGATTTCTCATCAAGAACTTAGAGTTAAGATTAAACATATTAAGGAATGAGTGTCAAATTTTATAAGAATATACAGTAATATATAATTAAAAGATGAGAAGATAAAGACTTAGGAATGAATCGATCTGAGAGAATGTCAAAGGTGATATAAAAATGCTTGTTAAAAGTTATCGTTGCTTTCATTGCAAGTAGCAAGCAATTCAAAGCACAACTCACTCAAATAGCTAAAGTTTCAAGCATTATATTAAACGGTCAACCAAGTACCGTTGATACCTGCTTTAAATGTAAAAAGGTATTTAGCAACATTCTTCTCTACATGATTCATTTGTAGATCTTCCACAATGTATTTATCTTTTAACTAAGGATATCCTTGTTATTAAAAAATACTAATTCGAAAGCAGCTGCATGTCTATTATATTCAAGTAGTCTCCCAGCATTGATTATAGTAGCAATGTCAGGAAGTGGAAGGACCAGACTATATTTGTGGATGCAAGGGATAAGAACCAGGGTATCTAAACAGTTTTGAGTGCAATATTTGCTAAATTTGGATAAAAACGCCGCAAGCCATAGCAATAGTATTACTCGGCTATCGATATCTTTCAAAGACTTGAATAAAGTGAATAAAACTAAGAATAATTAGGGGTTTCTTCGATTGAAAGACAACTCGAAATCATGCGAATCAATTAGTTTTTAGACGTCTCTGATAGTGACAAGCACTTGATGATCAAATGGAATGACCTAGTTCATGCAACCAAAAAGAGTAAAGGGCTTAGCTTTATCGACAATGACAATATTCTTGAGATATGCTAATAGTTCTCTTTACTTTGTAGATAGTAAAACATTTCACGAATCAATCTGCTAATGCATCTTTGGACACTGTGGTCATCGGGGAAGATTATTGCCTACTCGATAAATCATTGCCTTGCCATTTACGATAATCTTTATGATAAGAATTAATGAAATGATTTTAAAATGAATATTATATCAAGTTTTATTTATAGTAAGCTAAGAGACTTTCTTTCCTTTATTGGTTTTTAAGGAATGATACATGGTTTGAACTCGCTATTTAGATACCTATAATGGGATAGTTCCTAAGATATAATCAAAACTTTTATTTCTCTTTAATGATGCCTCACTTTTTGTTTCAAAACGTGAAGATGCAGAGTTATTTTAGGGCTTTTCCTCATTGACTTGCCCTTCACTCTTTTATTAGGATTAGCTTTGCTAACTCTTTCTTTATTCGAATATTAGCTCTGGCTTTTTATCGATTTCATAAGAAGATAATCTAGTATTATTGAGCTCCATCGAAGATGATGCCTCCACTTTTTTAGTTTCCGATTTAAGTTTTTATCCCAATGACTTTTATTACTTGGCTTCTGGACTAATTTGTTTGAGCTTATCTCGCATTAAAAATAGAAAGGTAGTTTGCCCCTTGCAGATCAAGTAGATATGAAATACCACTAAGCCTGTTATCAATATTGTGAAGGCAACGATAACTATAGAGAATATCCAAGAGACGATCATTGAGGCTAGAAAATGGCCCCAATTTCCTTATTCCCAGACAATCCCTAAGGCTATTAGAAACAAGATAAAGTTCATATTGACTGTTACAATCATGACCACAAAGCATTTATAATTCTTTTTCCCAATGCAATTGTTAATCCAAATGCAGTGATGGTCAAACTACTAAATGCACCTATATATTAATTCCCTTACATATTACAAATTTTGCAATGCAAGCTTGTTTATTTAACTACGCATTTGCATTTTTGGCAAAACAAAAGTACTTCTTAGGGAAGTGTTGCCGAGGATTGATGACTGTTCTTGTGCTGACGCTTGTTGTAGAGATAAGGATCGATAGGATTTGTTTTAGATGTTATTAGCCATGCGATCAATCCTATTGTAAAGGTTAAATAATAGACAACTCCCAAAGAGATTTGAGTGTTGGAACTGCTAAAGTTGGCTTGCAAACAGACAGTAAATATTATAAATTGGGTGACTACAACAATGTAGGCAATTATTTGAGTGCACACTGGGGGTTTGCTAAAGGAATTTATTTATCCTGATTATCTCTTCATTTGTTATTTTATATTAATACATTAAATCTTTGTATAATTCATCAAAAACAAAACATTTCACACTGATATCCTAGAACTGAAATATTATTGGCATTTTTAGTATAGTCCAATTCCAATGGCATTTGCAACAGCTGCTCTTAGTAAGCAAGGAGTGATTCCAATCCAAAATCCTTTTATTCCATCATTTTTATAAATAGTTCGTCCACAATCGAAGAATCCTCCATCAAAAAGCCATTTATTAGCTTTAAACGTACCTTTTTAAGAAACTTGAAGCATAGTTTTAATGATGTCTTGAGGGTAGGAAAAAATCCAACAGCTGATTCCAGAAAAAGTGCCCACA
>JACCDV010431285.1_pt1 | contig 11081 bp, 10 predicted proteins | sample 7446131 | NCBI WGS metagenome assembly JACCDV01 (sample SAMN15323448, study PRJNA562643) | freshwater metagenome | isolation source: river surface water | place: USA:Blue River Watershed | collected 2017-08-17
TAATCTCCATCCGGTCTCGCAAGGCAGGGTGAATGGTATCTAAGTTATTGGCAGTTGCGACGAACATGACACGGGATAGGTCGTATTCGACCTCCATGTAATTATCCAAGAAGCTATTGTTTTGCTCAGGATCCAATACTTCCAACAAGGCCGATGATGGATCTCCACGGTGATCAGCGCCTACTTTGTCAATTTCATCTAGGATAAATACAGGATTCGACGAACCGGCTTTTTTAATGTTTTGAATGACCTTCCCAGGCATCGCACCGATGTAGGTTTTGCGATGTCCACGAATTTCCGCTTCATCTCGCAAACCACCCAAGGCCATGCGCACGTATTTGCGTCCCAAAGCCTTGGCGATCGAACGCCCCAAGGATGTTTTACCAACGCCCGGAGGGCCATATAGACAGAGAATCGGAGCCTTCATGTCACCCTTCATCTTCAGAACGGCTAAGTATTCAATGATGCGCTCCTTCACTTTTTCCAATCCAAAGTGATCCGCATCCAAGACCTTCTTCGCCTTGAGCAAATCGAAATTATCCTTCGAGTATTCACCCCAAGGCAAGTCGACCAATAATTCCACGTAATTCATCAGCATCGGATATTCCGGCGACATCGAATTGGTACGTTGCAATTTGCTCAATTCTTTTTGGAAGAAATCATTAACATCCTTCGACCAGTTTTTCTTCGCCGCACGTGCCCGCAACCCATCCAATTCCTGCTCTGGACTTTCTACCCCGAGCTCTTCTTGGAGAACTTTAATTTGTTGGCGGATGTAATAATCCCTTTGCTGCTGATCAATGTCACTCGAAGCTTTACTCTGAATTTCACGCTTCAACTCCAAGAGCTGAATGTCCTTCATCATATGTTCCAACAACGATGTTGCCTGCTCCAAACCATTTAATTGCTCAAGCAATGCTTGCTTTTCAGGCAATTCCGCATTCACATTGGAAGACAAAAAGTGCACCAAGTACGATGGTGACTCAATATTATCCAAGGCAATCTGAACCTCCCGGGGTATCTCCGGATTAAGACTCAAAATTTTTGAGGCATTTTCCTTTAAGGTTGAAATCAAGGCCTTATTCTCCCGATTCAATTTCTTCGGAAAAGTATCCTCCAGATAGCGTACGCTGGCAATGAGATTCGGCTCCGTTTTGATGTATTCCTTAACCTCAAAACGCTTTCGGCCCTGAACGATAATCGTTGTATTTCCTCCCGGAAGGACGAACATTTTCACAATGTGTCCAACCGTTCCAATCTTGTATAAATCTTCTGGTAAAGGCTCCTCTTTGGAATGATTCGCTTGCGCCAATACCCCAATCGTTCGATCGCCTTTATACGCTTTTTTCACTAATCGCACGGATTTCTGCCGACTCACCGTGATCGGTATCACCATTCCTGGAAACAAAACAATATTCCGAATAGGTAAAATCGGCAACTCCTCTGACAAAACGCCCATTTTGTCATCACTACCCATCCCCTCTGATCCAATTGGGATCAATTCAATATTCTCGAAGTCGGACATGTCCGACAATCTCAAATGCTTAAAAAGGTCGTTTGAATTATTCATACACACAATTTATAAAATTCCCCTCGTAGTCTTATGCTAAAAGTATGGACCCTTAATCAAATTTCATGCCAAATGACCTTTTGGCAGACTAGCCCTATTCAAATACTTGAATCCATTTGGTTGTTTGAAACAAATAGGAGCGTTTTTGATCACCGCGCGCTACATGAAAAAGATTGGTTTGATCAGGAAACGTATCGGCCAATAAACTATTCTCCCAAAACGTTCCGCTCAAAGATTGTTCCGTAGGAATCTCCACATAGACCCAAATGACATCTTTGACAGCCTCCCAGCCCAAATAGCGATAAGGCGTTTGCAATTGATTTTTATAATGCGTCCCTAGATGTTTCCGCAGGTAGGCATCCAAAACCTTATCGGTTTGTGGACTATCTTGAAATACAAAACGCTTACCTGTAAATTGGCTCAATCCCTGTTCCAAATCATCCTGAAAAAGACGGATGCTGATTTCCCAAACTTTGTCCTTGGGGTTATAAATGCATTCCCCGACACTCGAGTGAAAAGGATGCACATTACCCAAAACAGGCCAAGCCACGAAGAATAAAAAGAAAAGTGCTTTTTTCAATGCTAGAAAAATGCTTTAAATATATCGTTGCCAAAAGTGTAGGCCATCAAGGCCAACAAAATCAACATACCCACTTGTTGGGCGCGCTCCAAAACCTTTTCCGACGCCGGTTTTCCTGTGATCATTTCATAAATCAAAAAGACCGCGTGACCGCCATCCAATGCAGGAATTGGCAAGATGTTCATAAAGGCTAATGCCATCGACAATAATCCTGTCAACATCCAGAATCTCGTCCAATCCCAAACACCTCCAAACATTTGAGCGATACCAATCGGACCACTTAGAGCTTTCGAAGCAGATACATCCCCAGTGGCAATTTTCTTAAATCCGCGAATATTGTCTGAAATGACTGAAAAAGCACGACCTGTTCCAATTTGAACGGATTCGACAAATGTATAATCTTCATGCGTGGTCTTAATCAACAACTCAGGAATAAATCCGATTTGACCGGTCTTTGCCACGACCATGGAAAGCGTATCCGATTTTCCTTGGCGCGAGATTGCCAATTTGATGGGTTTGCCAGCTTCTTTAGCTAAGGCAGCCTTAATTTCATGATAGAAATGAATGGCTTGGCCATTGACAGCGGTAATATAGTCGCCCGACTTCAATCCGGCAGAATATGCTGGTAACAATTCTCCTTTCTCACTACCTGGTTCCTCAGGAGCAGCCACTTCAGCCACCTTAAAGGCCGCCACCGGTTCGATGAAAGCCGCCTTCTTATCACTTAATTTTTCGATGAAATTGGATGGGATTTTCACCTCAATTTCCTGACCATCGCGCAATACGGTGTAAGATGAATTCTCGCCCAACAAGACATCGGAAGTCCGTAAATCAGCGAGAGATTTATAATCCGCGCCATTCACTTTAACCACTTTATCGCCAGTTTTCAATCCAATTTGCTGGCCTAATTCCAAAGCCACAATTCCATTTTTATTCAGCTCCTCTTTGGAAATGAAATTATTTCCATTCGAAAACGTCAAGGCCACGAAGATGACAACCCCTGTGATGACATTCACGATGACACCGCCCAACATCACAATAAGTCTTTGATAGGCCGGTTTCGCGCGAAACTCCCAAGGCTCGGGCTCTTTCGCTAGAGTTGCCGCATCTTGTGTTTCATCAATCATACCGGCAATCGATACATAACCTCCTAGTGGGAACCAACCCAAACCGTATTCGGTATCTCCTACTTTCTTCTTAAAAAGCGCGAAGTTTAAGACCGTTGGAATGGGAAACAAGAAATCAAAAAATAGGTAAAACTTATCGACACGCATCTTGAACCACTTCGCTGTGATGAAGTGTCCAAACTCATGTAACGTTACTAAAATCGACAACCCCAAAATGAGTTGGCCCGCCATTATCAAACCTTCCATACTTACTTATTTTGTTTATTAACCCACACACGGGCCATTTCTCTTGTTACTTGATCTGTTTCTATATAGTCTTCTAAACTAGGATTGGCCAAAAAAGTTCCCTTTTCCATACAATCGGCCAATAAATCCGACATGGCTAAAAATCCAATTTGGTCTTTTAAGAATGCATCGACGGCCACTTCATTCGCCGCGTTTAAAATACACGGGAGATTTCCACCTTTATCTAATGCCTCAAAGGCTAAACCCAAATTGCGGAATGTCTCCATATCCGGTTGCTCAAAAGTCAGGGTAGCATAATCCCGGAAATCAAATCGTGGAAAATCAGCTAACATCCGGTTCGGATACCCCAAGGCAAATTGAATCGGCAACTTCATGTCGGGCAAACCTAATTGTGCCTTAATGGAACCATCTTCGAATTGAACGAGTGAATGCACAATCGATTGGGGATGAACCACCACATCGATTTGCGGTGCCTTCACATCAAACAACCAAGCTGCTTCAATGACCTCCAACCCTTTATTCATTAAGCTCGCTGAGTCAATGGTAATCTTGGCTCCCATGGTCCAATTGGGATGTTTCAGCGCTTGCGCACGCGTAACTTCCGCTAATTCCTCCCGCTTCTTTCCACGGAATGGACCACCCGAAGCAGTCAAAATCACCTTTTCAATCGGATTGTGGGATTCACCCATCAAACACTGAAAAATGGCTGAATGCTCTGAATCTACAGGTAAAATAGGAACTCCCATCTCCCGCGCCAAGGGCATAATCAAGGATCCCGCGACCACCAAAGTTTCTTTGTTGGCCAAAGCAATCGGCTTCTTGGCCTTAATCGCTTTCACCGTAGGCAATAAACCCGCATAACCGACCAAGGCTGTCAAAACGATATCAACTGTGTCCAAACAAACCACTTCTTGCAAAGCTTCTGCTCCGGCCATGACGTGTATGGAACTTCCTGCTAAAGATGATTTAACAAAATCGTATTTGCTTTCATCGCCGATAACCACGTGGCTTGGCTGGAATTGCAAGGCTTGTTCGACCAACAAATTGGCATTGGATTGTGCGGTTAATACCGTCACCGAAAAAACATCAGAATGCTGTTTAACAACATCCAAAGCTTGCGTTCCGATGGAACCTGTTGAACCTAAAATCGCTATTCTTTTCATCCGAGCATGGCTAAAATTTGTGAAAAGAATTCAACCCAAGTGGATGGTCGCGTCAAGGTGATAAACAGCACACCAAAAAGTCCACCATATAAATGGGCCGAATGATTGACGTAATCTCGACCCCGACGATCCATCGCAATGGAATACCATGTAAATAGCCCCGCATAGATAAATCCGGGAATTCCCACAAATCCGAAAAGATAAATTTTTTCAGTGGGGAAAAACATGATACCCGCAAAGATGACCGCAGATACTGCACCAGAGGCCCCTAAGGAATTAAAATAGGGATTATTCCGCTGCTTAAAATACGTTGGCAAATCAGCCACAAGAATGGCCAATAAATAGAACAGGATAAATACCTCCCCGCCAAAACCCGGGAATATGATTCCGAAAATATATTCTAATTGCGTACCAAAAAAGTAGAAAGAAAAGAGATTAAAAAATAAATGGGCGAAATCGGCATGTATAAAGCCCGATGTAATAAATCGCCAATATTCTTTCTTTCGATCGATTCGATACGGGGACATCATCATCGCATCCAGCCAAGCTGGCTTTTGCCAGGCGAGCAGGGAAATGCCAACTGTCACGGCCATAATCAAGAAACTGAGTGAATTTGTATTCCCCATGGAATGTGGGCGATGCCCTTTAAAATTTAGCCTACAAAACTACATTAAACTTCCCGATCAACCAACCCTGCCAGGAATTTGCCTAAGGCCGCTTTTTGATCCGAATTCAAGTTTAATCGATCGATGGATTGAAAGGCTTGATCAAAATACTGATTAATTTTTTGTTCAGTTTCCGCCCGGATGCCTAGATCGGTGTAAAGACCGGTTACCGCCTTCACCTTTTCCTCCGAATTCGGATTGGCCACAGTAAGCCAATGTTGCAAGGTTTTCGCCGACTCACCCTGCGCCGTTTCAAGTGCACGGATTAACAAGAACGTTTTTTTGTTGGCCAAAATATCCCCTCCCACTTGCTTTCCGAATTTTTCTGGATCCCCATAGACATCCAACAAATCATCCTTCAACTGGAAACCTAGACCGATACACTCGCCGATTTCATATAAAATTCTTGCTTTTTCGGCATCTACTCCCGCCAATATACCACCCATTTCCATCGACAAGCCGATTAAAACAGATGTCTTCAGGCGAATCATTTCAATGTATTCTTCCACGCTGACTTGGTCGCGCGTCTCGAAATTCATATCCATTTGTTGGCCTTCACAAACCTCTGCCGCTGTCCGATTAAAGCGCACTAATAGGTTTTGGTATTCAGCCAAGGACAAATGTTGGCATTGATTTAAATATTGGTAGGCGTTCACGAGCATCACATCCCCAGAAAGAATAGCGATGTTGTCATTCCATTTTTCATGAACCGTTTGCTTGCCGCGTCGCAAGGGTGCTTTGTCCATGATGTCATCATGCATCAAGGTGAAATTATGGAAGATTTCGATGGAGAGCGCCGTGGGTACGACTTTCTGCCAATCGGTCTTGAATAAGGAATAGCTCAACAAACAAAGCACGGGACGAATTCGCTTGCCTCCCAATTGCATGAGGTAACGAATCGGATCGTACAATTCCTTGGGGGAATTCCCGAGAGCTTGTTGCTTGATTTCTGCTTCAAGAGCGGCTAAAAATTCTTGGTTCATAATTAACGGTCGACTTCTCCCATGACTAAATCCATGGAACCGATGATAGCCACTAAATCGGCCAAATAGGCCCCCTTGGCTAGTTCAGGGATGATTGATAGGTGATGAAACGAGCAGGCACGTACCTTCACGCGACTTGGAATGTCTGATTTCCCATCAGCACGGATGTAAAACCCTAATTCGCCTTTGGGGTTTTCGGCACGTGCATAAATATCTTGTGCAACAGGTCTTATTTTCTTGGGAACGAATTCTTGTGGATCAAAGGAAGGGGTTCTTTTATGCTCATTCGTCAAGACAGAAATACATTGCTCGATAATCCGGATCGATTCGATGCACTCCAGCACACGAACATGGTTACGATCCCAACAATCGCCGGTTTGGCCTTTTAATCCTTCCCCAACAGGAACATCAAATTCTAACTCGGGGTAAACGGAATAAGCATCCACTTTGCGAAGGTCAAACGCTAAACCTGAACCACGCAAAACGGGTCCCGTACAGCCATAATTGATGGCAAGGTTTAAGGGTAAGACGCCGATATTGGCGGTACGCTTGATGAAAATGGAATTTTCCTCGACGATTTTTTGAACCTCGGAAATCGTATTCTTCATCACGGGAATTAATTCGGCCGTACGTTCTTCGAAGCCGATGGGCAGGTCATAAAATAGGCCTCCCACCCATACGTAATTATAAAGCATGCGAGCACCAGAGAGCCATTCCAACAAGCGTTGGATATGTTCCCGGTCGCGCATGACCCATAAAAAAGGCGTGTAGGCTCCGATGTCGAGGCCATAGGTACCAATGGCCACAAAATGAGACGCGATCCGATTTAACTCGGCCACCAAAACGCGGATATACTCAATGCGCTTAGGCAAGGTACCAGCGATTCCCAACATTTTTTCCACCCCCATCACATAGGCGTGCTCGGAATTCATGGAGGCCATGTAATCCAGTCGGTCGACGTAAGGAATAATCTGATTGTAAGGCAAAGCCTCTGCGTGTTTTTCGAAACAACGGTGCAAATAGCCCAGGTGTGGCACAACATCCACCACGAGTTCTCCATCGGAAATCACCTCAAGGCGCAAAACCCCGTGCGTTGAGGGGTGTTGTGGCCCCAATGAAATCAACATTTCCTCCGATTTCAAATCAGCTAATTGGTACTGATTGGGGTCGGAATCTTGAAAATTTTGAGGTGAAAATTCGTATTGAATGGAATTCATTAAACAAAAATGAAGAAAGTATCTCACATTTAAAAGCACGCGAGGATAGGCAATCGAAGTTTATCAATTATTTATCAGATATTTTCAGGAAAGTGTTTGGCAAAAAAAATATTTCTTATACCTTTGCATTCCGTTTCGAATCGAGGCGTAAACAGATTTTACAATTATGGCAAAGAAAGGAAATCGCATCCAAGTAATTTTGGAATGTACAGAGCACAAAGAGTCTGGTCTACCAGGGATGTCACGTTACATCACGACTAAGAATCGTAAAAACACAACTGCTCGTATTGAGTTGAAGAAATACAACCCAGTATTGAAGAAAGTTACTCTACACAAAGAAATTAAATAAGGTTTTAATACCCACGAATCATGGCTAAGAAAGTAGTTGCAACACTAAAGAAAGAAGGCGGCGTAAAATACGCTAAAATCATTAAGGCGGTTAAAAACCCAACGACAGGAGCTTATACCTTCAAGGAGGAGATTATTCTTCAAGATGAGGTTAACGCTGCATTGAAAAACTAGTTTTTTCGTCGGCAATTTATCGCTAGCATATTGAAGTCCCTTTTTCGGGGACTTTTTTTTGTTTACCTTCAACACACATTAGACTAATTATCCCATGGGATTATTTGATTTTCTCAAAAAGAAACCGGCTCCTGAGGAGCAAGCTAACCTCGAAGAGGCCTTAGAAAAAGGCTTGGAAAAGACCAAAGAAGGGTTTATTTCCAAAATGGGGCGTGCGGTTTTGGGAAAATCGAAGGTCGATGATGATGTATTGGATGAGTTGGAGGAAATCCTATTGACTTCCGACGTCGGGGTAGCGACAACCCTGAAAATCATTGAGCGAATTGAGCGTCGTGTCGAGCGCGATAAATTCGTATCGACGGAAGAATTAGATCAAGTATTGCGCGAAGAAGTTGCGGCACTGCTTGATGAGAACAAATCGTACGACATTGAAAATGCCTTCGCAGAACCCGCTCAAAAACCCTATGTGATCATGGTGGTGGGGGTGAATGGGGTGGGTAAAACCACAACCATTGGTAAATTGGCGTCGCAATTTCACCAGAACGGCTTAAAGGTTGTCTTGGGTGCAGCTGATACCTTTCGAGCTGCCGCTGTGGATCAATTAAAACTTTGGGGAGAGCGTGTGGGGATTCCGGTCATTGACCATGGCATGAATACGGATCCGGCATCAGTGGCCTTTGATACGGTTAAAAAAGCGGTGGATATGCAGGCGGATATCGTCATCATTGATACGGCAGGGCGTTTGCATACGAAGGTTAACTTGATGACAGAGCTTTCAAAAATGAAACGCGTCGTTCAAAAGTTCATCCCGGAGGCACCGCATGAGGTATTACTGGTCTTGGATGGATCAACAGGTCAAAATGCCTTCATTCAGGCACAGGAATTCACGAAAGCGACGGAGGTGACGGCATTGGCAATTACCAAATTAGATGGTACGGCAAAAGGTGGCGTGGTGATCGGAATATCCGATCAGTTCAAGATCCCTGTGAAGTATATTGGGGTTGGCGAAAAAGTCTCCGACTTGCAAGTGTTTAACAAAACGACTTTTGTCGATTCCCTTTTCGCCAAAAAATAACTATTTCTTCTGCTCTTTCGCCCAAGTATCCTTTAAGGTTACGGTACGATTGAAAACAAGATGTCCGGGTTTTGAATCTCGGTCCAGGCAGAAATACCCCTTTCTGATAAACTGTACTGCTTCGCCGACGGTAGCTTGAGCTAAGCTCGGCTCAACAAACGCATTTTCGATAATTTGAAGGGATTCTGGATTGATGAATTTGACAAAGTCATCTCCGAGTTCCGATGCATCTTCTACGATCAACAAGCGATCAAATAGACGAACCTCTGCGTTGACAGCATGAGGGATAGATACCCAGTGAATCGTTCCTTTCACATGAATACCGGAGGTATCTTGGCCGGATTTACTTTCGGGAATGTAAGAAGCGTGAATTTCTTTCACTGAACCATCCGCATTGAGTTCGAAATGATCGCAGGTGATGATATAGGCGCCTTTTAAGCGAACTTGTAATCCGGGACCTAATCGGAAGAATTTCTTCGACGGTTCGACCATGAAGTCCTCGCGTTCGATGTACAATTCGCGCGAGAAAGGAACAACACGCTTACCCGTCTCAGGATCCTCCGGATTATTTTCAACAAGCAAATCTTCTGTTTGACCTTCTGGGTAATTGGTAATGACTAATTTAACAGGATCGAGTACGGCCATAACACGGTCGGCCAATTTATTTAAATCCTCCCGGATACAGAATTCTAATAGACTAATATCAATCAGATTATCGCGTTTGGCGACACCAATACGATCACAGAAATTACGTATGGATGCCGCTGTAAAGCCGCGACGTCGATAGGCCGAAATGGTAGGCATGCGCGGATCGTCCCAACCCGAAACCACTTTCTCATTAACTAATTGAAGCAGTTTTCGTTTACTCATCACAGTATGCGACAAGTTCAAGCGCGCAAATTCATATTGATGGGATGGGAAAATATCCAACTTATTGATAAACCAATCGTAAAGTGGTCTATGGACATCAAACTCTAAGGTACAGATCGAGTGGGTGATACCTTCCATGGAGTCACTTTGGCCGTGGGCAAAGTCATACATGGGGTAAATGCACCATTGAGTGCCTGTACGATGATGAGGCACATGGCGAATGCGGTACATCAAGGGATCACGCATGTGCATATTTGGATGGGCCATATCGATTTTGGCTCTTAATACCTTGGCGCCATCTGGGAATTCGCCATTTCGCATGGCTGTAAAAAGGGCAAGATTCTCCTCTACCGAACGATTGCGGAATGGGCTATTGGAGCCGGGGGACGTTGGGGTACCTTTCTGAGCCGCAATTTCTTCGGCCGTTGAGTCATCAACATAGGCCAAACCTTTTTCAATCAATGAAACCGCAAACTGATATATCTGCTCAAAGTAGTTGGAAGCATACAATTCATTTTCCCAAGAGAAACCTAACCAGGCAACATCGGACTTGATGGATTCGACGTACTCAGTTTCTTCGGTCATTGGATTGGTATCATCAAAACGAAGATTTGTTTTGCCGCCAAATTTCTGAGCTAGACCAAAATTCAAACAAATACTTTTCGCGTGACCGATGTGCAAATAGCCATTGGGCTCCGGCGGGAAACGCGTAAAAATCCCCTGCGGATATTTACCTGCAGCGATATCTGATTGTACGATTTCTTCTAGAAAATTTAAGGGTTTGGATTTGGATTCTTCCATCATCGCTTTTTTTGCTGGATCAATTGTAAAGTAACCACAAAAATAAACATATTTTAGCTACCATGTATACTAAATTTTGAGATATGGCGTTAGTAAAAAAACGGCTAACGGCTACCAATTAATAATTTTTCTATATAATGTAAAAAATAATTTTTATCTTAGCATTTGAAAATTACAGCAACAAGTTTTAACCAGAATATCTACTCAATTATTCCTTATCATAATGAATAAATTATTCAAAATCACATTGGCATTTGCAATA
>JACCDV010474774.1_pt1 | contig 11080 bp, 5 predicted proteins | sample 7446131 | NCBI WGS metagenome assembly JACCDV01 (sample SAMN15323448, study PRJNA562643) | freshwater metagenome | isolation source: river surface water | place: USA:Blue River Watershed | collected 2017-08-17
TCAAATAATATATGATACGAACCGAAATCTAAATCCCCTCACTCTCTAAAAGCAAAATGATAAGCCAATACGCTCAACAAAGACCCTTTAGAGAAGGAGGTAATCTAATTGAGAAGGTACAATTGAAAGGCAAAGTTATTGTCCACAATTATGGCCATGGAGGAGCTGGAGTTTCATTAGCCCCTGGTTGCGCTATGGAAGCAGTTACATTAGCCTAATAAAATCTCGCCAGCGTGAAGAGTGTTGGAGTGATAGGAAGTGGTATTATTGGCTTGTTCAACTGTTATGAGATATTGAAGAGGTATCCCCATATTAAAGTTACTGTATACTCTGAAAGAATTCCTGTTTTTGGTTAGAAGGACAATAATAAAATGATAACCTCACAAGTTGCCCCTGGATTTTGGCTTCCCTATGGCTATGGCGCCACCAATAAAGAACTTCATAAAAAACTATCAAGACTCAGCCTTCAGTAATTCTATTAGTTTTCTAAGCAAGAAAAGTATAAGTCGACTGTCAAAGAAGTTCAAATGTTTGATATCTCAGATGCAGAGTATAAGAACGATTACTACAATAATTTGACAGAAGAGCTGCTTCCTTCTTTTAGATAGTATAAAATTAGGCTGAATCAGATAGTCTAAGTATAGTGCAGGGCATTCACCACAATTAAAATAGATATGCAGCCTTTTCTTTAAACGCTCATCAACGATCTAAAATCAAAGGGAACTACATTTGTTCAAAAGAAAATTACTTAAGCCAATCTGCTTGAGTTAAAGGAGGGCCTTATATTCAACTGTAGCGGAATCGGCAGTAAAACTCTTTTTAATGATAACAATCTCAAAGGAATCAAAGGTCATCTGCTGGAATTTCCCAATGAAAACCCTAGTAAGTATAATTTTTTGTTACGGGCAAATATCGGCAAGCATTTTGTCACCTATTACATGCATGATTCAAGGATTATGCTCGGACTGACACGATAGAATGTGGATGATTGCAAGGTTGATATCAATCAAGTAAACCTTCTCTTCCGCTCCCATTAATAAGTTTTCAAGAAATTTGGACTCACACCTCAAATACCCAAGTTATGAATACTTGATTTAATTATTGAAAGTTATTAACACTTATATCATTGTTTATGATGGAACAACTAGGCCATGTTCTTTATTAAATTCTGGTCTAACCCCAAATGAACTATCTTATTCTCAAAGTCAGTTAACTTATCTTGCGCCTCAAGTAACTACCTTAATCTTCTTTCAAGATGACTATATTTGGTTGCAATAGTCCTCAAATCTGCTTCCTTCTATTTCAACTGCTTTTTCAAACTTTCGTTGTCCTGTTCACGGCTATGTAGCTTTCCTTCGTAATAGTCTTTCATTGCCACCTAATTTTTACCCATCAGAATCTTTACCTTTGATTTTTAATCTTCAATTGCTGCACAAGATTCAAGTTGCATGGTTTCGATAAATCCATTTCTAAGTCCAAGTTCTTGTTGTAGTGATTTTATTTATCGAGCTGAAAATTATAACTACTTCTTGAATTTGAAGTTTTCTTTTTAAACCTAAGTAAACTTGCCTTTAATTTCGTGAAGTTCTTTCTCGAGTTCCTAATCAGGAGCTATGCCTTTTGCTTCCTATATTATTTTTAAGCTCTTTCTCTGGTACTACTGTTCTAGGTTGATTTTGAACTCTTTAAACTATTGATCTTTGCTGAGAAGTGAATCTCTAAGCATGTTTATTTGAATCTTAAGTTGGGTGATTTCTTACTCGTTCAGCTATTTCAGCCTAATCATTGTTTAGTGAATCGACTGAATCTCTTTGTCTTTAGATTCAATGATTTGATAGAACTTCCTCTTTTCTGTCTCAAAGAACTCAGCTCCTCTTTGCTTTTGATCGGTTTCCCTCACTAAACTTTGAGAGGTTAGCTACATCTTTGTGCCCAAACTAGTTATCTGCTCCTTAAACTATAGCCTTGCAGCTGCAAATTTAACTTTCATATCCTGAATTTTGGCTTTCTGCTTCGAAATTTACACCTAGAAAGTTTTACGGAGTTCATCATTCTCTTAGAGGAGGGTGTACAGTTTTTATCTATCACCATCATGCGCTTCACGCAAGTTCCTCAGTTCAAGGTGGAGCATTGCCACTTCATTTTCATAGAATTTGGATAAAGACTACACATCTGCCCTATGAAGTTAAGCCATCTTTATTTTTAGCATCTATGTTTCTTAGTTATTTGCTAACTGGCCTGACTTTAAGCGGTTTCGAAGTCCTTATATCAAACTCTTGAATTACTCTCTCTATGTATCATAAGTCTCCTTCATTTTCTTAATATTCTCATATAATCGTTTTATTTACTCACTTTTCTATACAGTCAAAGACAACAGTTTTTTCTTTTATCCCTACAAAGATTATTTTTAGTTTTTGAATAAATTTTATAAATTTTCTTTTTCCAACTGCCCCAGTTGTGCGATTCTTTCTTTTTCCCTCACTATCTTTTCTTGTGTTGCCTCGGTCAAGCTTTGTATTTCTTCTAGGAGATATTGTTTTTCTTTCTTGATGGATGACAGTTCAAGGTAGACTTCTTAATTTTGTCCAGTTGTCTTTTTGTTATATTGATCAATTTACAAATCTTTGTTGGCAACATCTTTTTTCAGTTTGAGAATTCTATTTTCATATTGTCTTATTTCCACATTTTTTTCAAGTTACAAATGCTTCAAAGCTGACCTCATATCGTCCTTACTTCTTCTTACCATTTCGTTAATCTCTAGCTCTTTAAGCTTTCTCTGGTGTTACAATTCGCTTTCAAGCAAATTTTTTTCATTCTTGAGGCTTTCAATCTCACCCTTCATTTGTGACTTGAAACTTTAGAATTAGAAATCTTTCATCTCTATTACCTCCTTAAGCTTAGTGATTTGAAGTTCTGTTAAGCTTTTTCCATCATCTTGCGATCTCTTGATTTGTGCGATTTGATGGACGATTTATCTTTCGTGAGCTTATTGTTGTCTTCTCAGCTAATTAGACTTCTCTATTTAAAGTTGGTGACATTGATCGTGAAGTTTGGAGATTTCATTTAGCAACCGTTAAAGCTAGCTCTGGTGGATATCCTGCTGCGCTTTAAGTTCGATCATCACTGACCCCATCTCCTCATTTAGCTTAGCAAACTAGGTCTCCTATCTTCTTGTTCTTATCTCCAGCTCCATCCGCAGACTATTTACTAACTCGCTCAATTGTCCGTTTTCATTTAGGAGTTGGGAGTTATGCCGAAGGAGGACATCAAGTTTTGCCTTAAGGCCTAAACTAGTGTTTTCTTTAAGTGGCTAAGGCTCAGTTTCTTCATTGTTGGGAGTATTGGCAGGATACCGTAGTGCTGTTGAATCCCTCATAGTTCTTTTCTGGGCAGTGGTGGATCTGAGTGGTGTAATGGCTGACATTTTATAAATAAATATTATTACTATGATTAACCATTTTAATCATAAAATATATTAATTTACTTATAATTGACTTCCATGCACTGTTTGATCCATTAGCGTTCGATATCATAGGGCCCCATTTTAAACCTAAACGCTATCATATAATTGATAATAAGTTTATATAAAAGCCAACCAAATCTACTGCTTCAAATGTTAGTCTCTTAGAGTAAAAATTCAAATCTTCATTATCCCCATTCTATTTTGGATACGGATATGAATTAAATTGCCAGGAATATCTACATTGGTGATCAAAAGGCAGCCAAGAATTATCTATACCTTAAACAAATCGGCATCAAGCATATTGTCGTGGCAGGAGAGGAGCTCAATGTTCACTTTCCTGAATCCTTTAACTATTTACATATCAAAGTTAAAGATTCCCTTAAATAAAATATATCTGCCCACTTTTAAGATGTTTGCCACTTCATCGAAAACGCAATAAATCGAAAATAAAGCGTGTTAGTGCATTGTGCATATGGGGTTTCGAGGAGTTCCACATTAGTCATTGCATTCTTGATTAAAAAATTGAAGATAAGTTATTATTAGGCATTTACTTTTGTACGTAGAAAGAGGCCGATAATTAAACCCAACTTTGGATTCGAAGAACAGCTGAAAAAGTGGTAAAACTTCGCAATGGCTAACAAAAAATGATATCAATAATGTTGACTATCGATTAGTTTTGATTGTTATATAGAACTGTTAAGATCGAATTGTTATAAGTGAATAATTAGGAGAGATATCAATCACTCATCGTCGCTATCGAAATCGTCAAGAGGGTCTCCTCTTCTTCGCATTATTCTGTAGAACTACTAGAAGTTTAGCATCCCATCTCCATCCCGATCAGCCTCTTCAAGCATTTCCTTCAATTCATCGTCAGGAATCTTCTCTCCAACCTCATTTGCTATTCTTTTCAAGTTCTTAAATGTTATTTTGTTTAAGTTGTCTTCATCAAACAGCTTGAAAATCTTTAGAATTTCTTACTTGGAGTCCCTTGCACCCTAAATCAACTACATCTTACCATCCTAGAAGTCATAACCCCTGAGAATTCATTGAAGTTTAAGCCTTCTTTCAACTCCTTCCCAAGCTCTCCATAAATGTCTCTGATGTCTTGTTTCTTCACTTACATTCCAAATGCTTTCATGATAGCCTTCAATTCTCTTGCGTCGATTTATCCTATATCTCATAGCCCTTACCAGTGTTCTTGCTATCGAAGATTTTAAAAGCCTAGCGAAGTTCGTTTAAAGTCTCCTCGTCAACTGCGTTTCCCTTGGGGACTGCCTTTGTGTTGGCCTTCCCTTTAGCCATTCTTTGAAGCATCTTGCCAAACTAATAATTTAAATTAATAATATAGTTAACACTTAACCGTTTACTAGAAGTATTTTCAGGCATATTAAATTCAAAAATCATCTACGAACTAGCGCCATTCTCTTCCCCATTGTTTTCTCATTTACTCCTTCTCGAAAATCACCTAAAAGTTCCCACATATTTTCATCATTAGAAAACCCTTTTACTGGATAAACCTCATGGTTTTCGTTGTATTTGAGGCTAAAAATCTTATCAATGGTCAGCTTGAACATATCGTCAATCATCCTCGGGATGAGCATTTTTAAAACTGAGCTGCATTACTCAATAGCTGGATTTGTATTTATTTCGATTAGCCATACCTTATATGCCTAGTCAATCATAAAATCATAGCCAAATAGTTCAAAGCATTCTTTTCTTCCATTTACATTAATTTTACGGCGGGCTGAACACATCGACAACCAAATTATTTATCGGATTTTGGTCTGCACTCGAGTATATGTCGCGTCATCAGGGAAATATTCCTTGAGTTCTGTGAGAGAAATCTGATTGCCCGAGGATTAATCGTACTAATTGCAATGTTTTTGAACTGAGTTATTGGTAAGGTGTATGAAGGGATTGGTATGGTTATCAGTTGAGTACTTATGGGAGGAAAATCGAAGATATCCCTCTCTGAAGAAGTAGACTTCATAATTTTGGGTAAGTAAGACCCAAACTCTAATATCGAATTTCCGCTATTTGACAAGCATAGGGCATTAGATGTATTTTTGAACAATAAAGCTTAGAACCCGAAGCCCATTTCCCTTTTTTTACTATTTCTATTAAGCTAACTTATTTTATGATTTAGATTCGTTTGTTTATTTAGCTGATTTTTATTACTCTATCTTTTTAATTGACAAATCTTTGCCCTTTGATTCTTTAGATTGAGTAGTTTTATCTCCTTACTCGTCTGTAATAATCTTTATGGTTGTTTCTTCTCCGTTTTCACTCAATCTAAACAAATCACCAATCCCTTGCTTATCCTCATAATCCTCTAGTCCCTCGCCTTCATAGTATTTCCAGATAAGCTTTTAAAACTAAGATAAATTACTAAATAAAGACACCCCTCTTCCTCTGTTCATAAAGGTAGGCTTTAGTATCCATAAATATGCATTTGATTTCCCAAAGAATGTTTTTGGGCATGTGGGCTTACAATAGAAGTTTCCTTGAGATTTTTTATGAAGCTGTTGGGCCGATAAGTAAGGCGTATACTTACTCCGAGGTAGGAGTATGGAATGAACCTTGGATCCATTGTATTTTTAAGGAATGTTGCGGTTATAAAATTTAATGAAACCATGAAGAGCTAGGTCTTCCTATCCAGTTGTCAAGTCAAGGATGAAAGTTGTAGGTATGTAGTTAAATGCATTCAGCTTATTCGATTCACAAAAATTGATCATATTCCAAACTAATCTCTGCTTATTTGTAATTTATCGATGAAACTCAAAGTGGTTGAAGCACAGGCATTATTTACCAAGCTTATGATACTTGAATCCGAAAGAATTCTGCGTCCACTTAAAGAATATTCCTTAGCTAGTGCTTGATTATAATATCCCTTTTCTTTCGGATAACGCTCGTTTAATTGCCTAATGGTTGTTCCCTTTCCCAAGGTAGTAATAACGGATGTTTTAGCCAAATTCCTTTATTGGCTACATTTTTAATCCCAAATTCATATAGGTTTAGGATTGCTCGTCTTTCTTTATAAGGCTTTTCGATTAGCGCTGGTTAAACTTCATTTGCCCGTGGGTGTTTTTAGGTGTTTTGGATCTTTCCTCAGGTGAGTTTTTATGTGTAAACTTCGATATATTTGTTGAGTATTGCTCCTTCTGAAACATATTATATTTATTACAGTCATGATAATGACCACTAACTTAATATAGGAATGCACTTGTTAATCCAAATCTTGGTTGATAGAGATAAATAAAGGATCGGGCGGAGCGCTCCTTCCTCTCACTGTGAGTGAGCTGTCACCAAACGCTATTCGGAAATGCGTCGAGTATTAGCAAGCTGCCGCCCTGAGAATTTACATAGATCATCAGTTGATTTTCTCCTCAGTGACTTCAATAACCTTGATGTCTCCGTTAGAGAATCCGACAAAGAGTCTGTTTCCGAGGGTGTTCCAGGCAATGGAGGTGACTTGGTGGAATTTCTCAGCCTTCACTTTCTTTGATTGCTTTTCTTCAAGGTTCTTCTTTCCTTCAAGCTTGAAGCTTCCTTCTCCGACAACTGGGGCATCCTTGGCTTCGAAGTCCCAGATTTGCCATCCGACTTCAGTACCAATGGCAATCCAGTGGCATCTTGGGTTGAAGGCCAAACAGTTGATTGATGATCCGGCATCGTGGCTGGGAGCGGGCTTTTCAACATCGCTGAAGTCAAAGACTCTGACTTTCTTGTCTTTTCCACCGGTGACGATGAAGTTTCCTCTGGGGGAAACAGTGAGGGCATTGATGCTTCCGTCATGGACTCTAATGCTGTCTTTAATGTTGAAGGTTTGGTTGTTCCAGACTTTAAGATTTCCGTCCCATCCAATGGAGGCAAAGTATTGTCCTCCAGTGGTCTTGGTTGAGGTGGGGATGAATCTAACCTTGGAGACCCAATCGTTGTGGTTGTGCTCTTTCACAGTGTGCTTGCAGTTACCCTTGACGTTCCAAAGCTTGATCTCACGGTCAGCACCTGAAGAGAGAATGTATCTTCCGTCAGATGAAATGGCACATGACAAGATTTCTTTGTTGTGTCCGTCCTCAACGAATCTTTGAGTGGTCTTTCCAGTTCTGAGGTCCCAGAGTCTGAGGGATCTGTCCCATGAGGATGAGAGGAGATAGTTGTTGTCGTTGGTCAAGGCGAGGTCACTAATGAAGTGAGAGTGGCCAGTGAGTTGCTGGACGGGTTCTCCGAAGTCAGAAGCGCTCTTGGATTCATTATTGAATTTCCATATGACTATGGTTCTATCTCTGGAAGCAGTGATCAAGACTTGGGTATCTTCGTTCTCCTTTTGGGGGTGTCCTGTCTCAATAGCAGTGACCCAATCGGAATGTCCCTTAAGGTGTCCAATTTCTTTGGTGTTGATGGTGCTTTCCTCTGTCATCACAAATCAATAAATTAATAATTAAAATATTTAATATTCATTTAATTCTGGTACGCTGTAAGGACAGCTTCAATCAATGGAATTCACACTAAAAAATCAATAGTATCTTTGAAAGTAATCGACCTCTCCTGCGTCATCTTCGTATTGATAGTTTTTATTAATTAAGTCTCCGTGTGTTCGCATGTACTCTTGGCTTTTTACTCTATTAAGTAATGCTGCTGCCTTCTCTCTGATCTTTCTCTTCTTCTCAGCTCGATAGTTCCTTTACTATTATGCAAAATCCTCGCCATATTTATTATTGAATTTCACGTTAACTCGATGCGCTTCTTTCTTTTCCTAAAGATTGTTTATGTTTATGTTGATAGAGGTCATTCTATTGGCCTGGGCCATAGGATTTATTCTATTTGTTAACGTATTTGCATCGTACATATTGTCGTTAGCGTATTATTTCCGAAAGGGAATGTTGCTGTATCTTTGCTCTTTGAAGTTGTATGGCTTTTATCGAGCAAGGGCCTATTCGATTGAAGAATACTTCATTATGGGTGTATTGTAAGGATCATTATTTGGACCTTAACGACTAGTTCGAGGTTAAACTGGAATCAACCTCTTGTGGGCTGAATGGTCTCCCCTCTTGTTGTAAAGATTGAAGTCTTGCTGATCCATTGATGGAAATTTCTTTATTCTTTTATTTTGGTGTTTTGGGGAATCCTCCATCTAATCCTCAGCTATAACCTCATTATTAGTTCCAAAGTTATGATGGTCAGTCTCGTATTGGTAATATGAAGATCTCTTCATAATATTCTTGGAATAATTTGGTGGTTGATTAGGTTGTGTTGATACTCTGTTGGGAGATATCATTGACTTTTTCTTAAGCCTTTCGAGAGCTGAAGGAGAAGTAGGCTACAAGGGCATATGATCCTCTAGGGCAGTAATAGTAATGCTGGAAGCCATGGGCTTCTTTTACATTAGCTCCCGTATTTTAATTGGATTTTTACTATTGACACTTTTTATAATTGAGTCCTGTTTCCTTATGGTTGACTGCTTACTGCTTTGTCTACCATTTTATTTCTCTATTATCCTATTATACTTTCTTATGATCTCCTCTTTATCGAAATCGTCGAAGTCTACCATGAGATGCTTGAGCTCATCTTACTTTTGTTAAGGCTATAATATGAGTTCTTGGGTGAGGTTGCGAGCTAAGTTAATGAGATTGAAGGAAGAATGGTTGATTTTGGAGGATTCTTGGGATTGATTTTCGTCAAAAATATCATAGATTTAGTATTATGTTTCCTTCCAAAGTGAAAAGTCAAGTTGAAGATTATTCCCCTAATCCAACGATTTCCTCTACAGCTCACTCGAACTAACGGAACGGAGGAATTCAGAACTGTTAATCGAAACTGCTTTTTCTTACATGTTGCTTTTAGATTAGTCACTGGATCCTTATTCAACGAGCATTTTCTTCATCCTCTTCAATCTCTTTTGGAAAATGGATTTAGTCTTGGTTAAGATCATCAAAGGATACTAATAGCGTAAGAGAACAGCATTACCATAGAATTCTGAATATTTGAAATGCATACATGCAAGGAGATTAATACGATCATAGATTTAATCCTTGTCCAAGGCATTCTTAAGAAAGTAGTATCTCTTTAAATACTCATTATTATCGGCAAAGATTATGGCATCTTTGAAATCGATTGTTGCTGGTGCGTTGGTGTGATTATAAACAATTTCAGTCACGGGCTTGGTGAGGAAGAAATTGAAGTGCCTGTCGTATTTATTAGTAAGGTTCGTGTTCACTTAATGCATTAAACTAAAATGTACTTCGCAATGAGTCCCATTATAACTTTCTCATCATTAACAATATAAACTATTATCATTTCAAATTTAATGCCAATCGCAACCTAACCCACAGATAGCTTGGCTTGTATCAATATTTAATAATCTTCGAAATAAAAATGATGGAGCAATTATGTCATTATTAACATGATGGTCATTTAGATTTAGATAATATGATGTTGGTAAAATAAGGTGGTTATGTGATTCATGTCAAGCTTTGCCAGGGTAATAGTTGTAAGATTGGTTATTACGCTTCATACCATATAATATACTCGTGACCCCTTTTGATAGCTTTATTCGCCTGCTCCAACTCCGTTGTAGATAATATCCTTCATGCTTTCTCTGGGCTTGATCGGTTGTCTTCGATCAACATTACTAATCTCGCTAAGCCTGTCTTCTTTTTTGGAGCTTCTGGAGGGGGCTCCACGATATTAGTCATATTGAAGCATCATTTTTTCCAATTCTTCTTGAGACATGTTTGGATTTTCATAGAAAATGCGTTAATCTTGATGGCATGGAAGATACAGTCTTTTGGAGTGGGGTCGTATGCTTGGAGCTGCTGCTGTTGTCTCTGAGGATAGCTGACATCCTGGCCTTGAATAATAGACTGGGTGGTGATCTTCCCAGTGACCTCTTTGTTCTTCGATTTTCTCAATTGATAGTCATTCATCTGGTTGTTGTTGCTCCATCCAATGGAGAACTCTGGCTCTCTCCGGGCTTGATATAACAATGCAAACATGGGAGTCCGTAGATTTTCTTACCTGTGTTGTTGGGTCCTTCTTCAGTTAATCCAGAGAACATCCGTTACGTATATTATATAGGCCTCATCTAAAAACCTATCAAATTTTTAAAAAATCTCTTACCTTATCCAGTTCTCATCAACAAGCTCCTAGCCTTAGAATCGACTTGCTATCCCCACTAAATTCCAAAAAACAATTATTTCTTTGATGATTAATATATTTAGATTTTGATTATTTTCACAGCTGAAAAAAAATAAGAAGTCCTCTAATTCTAAGTTAGTTTTCATATATATACAAAAAATCGTTAATGGGGCGGGTAAGAGAGAACAACGATGGCTGTATTTTTGTTTAACCAATAAGTTGCTTCAATATGGCGTTGCAAATTACTTTTATTGTGAATGTTACCAAACTTAATTATAAACAATATGAGAAATCTTAGATTCTTTGCCGTTTTGGCTCTCACGCTTACTCTGGCCTACTCACAGATGAGCTTTGACCTCAACTCAGCCAGCTATCAATCCGTTGGTGGCTTCTGGGATCTCAACATTCCTGTCAAGGGAGGAGTCAGCCCCCTCAGATATAATTTCCAAGAGCTCCCCTCACTTTGGTATCAACAGGACA
>JACCDV010750048.1_pt1 | contig 11078 bp, 21 predicted proteins | sample 7446131 | NCBI WGS metagenome assembly JACCDV01 (sample SAMN15323448, study PRJNA562643) | freshwater metagenome | isolation source: river surface water | place: USA:Blue River Watershed | collected 2017-08-17
GTGAAAGGGCCAGAGATGAAGGTGTGACAGGGGCTGCACAGAAGCCCAACAAACTGACCCTCATGGGCATGATTTTCACAGTTGTAAACGGCGCATTTCATTGGTTGTTACCTAGATGTTTCGTCTAATCGCAGAGGTCGTCATACATCCACTGGAGTTCAACGATTTCCAGCTTCAGCCGTTCGTTCTCCGCATGAAGGCGGCGCAGTTCGGCGGCAATGGCACCCGTGTCACAGTCTTCGGGCCATTCAGTTTCAAGCTGTTCAGCCAGCCGTAGGGCTTCTGGTTGTTCTTCCACGATGTTCCTTAGATGATCTATCTACTGACGTAAGGCCCAGCCTCACTGATAACCCCACACTCCAAGCACTTGTACTTCCCATCTACATGGGTCCAGACATCATGCGGACAGGACTCCTGAGCGATCTTCTCAATGCGATCCTTGTTCTTGCTGAAGATACGATCCCAGGCTGCGTCAAACTCTTCCTGCTTCACGCTGTAGGGACGAGGTGCAGAGCCCTTGCCGCTCATGCCTCTCTCGCTTTCAGCATAGCGTCGGCGATCCGGTAGGCTGACCCCGAAAGGATGTCTGCAGGCAAATCAAGATCACTATCAGCAAGCATCCCCTGCATCGCCTTAGCAGCGAAGTAATCCCGCAGGGTCATCCCAAAGGCCCAGAACTCACCCTTCTGCTCCCAGTTCAACGGGAACGCTGGACCACCAGTGTTAATCTGTTCACTCATTCAACTTCCTTCACTTCAGTATAAGCAGCCATCAAAAACAAATGCCCATCAGGGTCGTACACATTAGCGTACATCCCATCGACATGGCTGAATTCATAAACAACCCCCATGCGTCCCTCAGGAGCAGCCGGGGGAACCCTTACATCCTCCGCAAGGATGAACCTGTCACCCCTACGCAAGTCATAGAGCTTCATTTCAAATCCTGTTCATCAATCACATAAGGAACTGAGCGGACATCAGGGAAGAGCTTCTGGAACTCCTCCTTGGTGATGTCCGTGCCAATCTTTACTTCTCGAAATGGAATGTTCTGGGAGGTCAGCTTTGCCTTCGTAAAGAGACACCCAGGGCAATGGTCTTGAGTATAGACGATCTTCAACGGTTATCTCCCGAACCCTGAATCGTACCACGCTCCTTGCGTCCCTTGAGCTTCTGGAGGTTCGCCATAGCTATGTCGTCCAGGCGCAGGCCGTGGTCATAGGCAATCGCTGCGAGGAACCACAGGATGTCCCCTAGCTCCTTCTTCACGTACTCCTGATGATCGTCCTTATCACCGTCACGGATGACCTTGGCGATGTAGCCATAGAGTTCACCCACTTCACCGACCAGACCAAAGAGAGCATAGGCCTCATCAGCAGATTCCATACGGAAACTGAGGGCGTCATGTTGATAGTCACTCATGTACATTGTTCTTCTCCAAAAGATTGATTGCGTAATCCAGATACCAGTCGGCCTTCTTCAAATCCTCAAGGCCGTTCTTGTCTTTCCATCGTGAAGTGTACTTCATGACGTTGCCCATGCAGTAGGCGATGACGCCTTCTTCACCCAGCTTTGCCTTGATGTAATCGATGGTCTCGATACCACCTGTCTTGTAGTGATCAGGGTGGTTCACGTTGTCTTTGGTTACTTCGACACGCCTGATTTCGATCTTCTTACGCAGGGCCTTGCCAAGGTCGTTCTGTGGAACCTCCTTAGCTTCCCACCCTGGGTAATAACCAAGGCTTCTGAAGCCCCAGACACAGGGGTAGCACTCGTTAGCCACATCATCGATAGAGTAACCTTGGTGGTGCTTACAGGTTGAGCATTCTTTTACGGGTTCCATAGTTTCACTTGTTCATTGTCAAAATCCCAATCCTCCTGACGAAGGATACGGGCCATACGTGCATTGAGGAGAGCGTCTTCCTTGGTGAGCCCTGCCTTGATGTAGGCATCCTCAACTGTCTTCCAGACTGCTCCATGCTTCTTCAGGAGTTCCTCAGCCTTCTTAGGACCAACTCCGGGGATACCTGAGTATCCATCGGTAGCGTCCCCAGTCATTGCTTGGATGAGGAATCTGTACTCCGCAGTCTTCAGGTCAGTATCATACCACTCACCAGTCCCATCCTGATTGAGCTTATACATCTTGCCTGGGACAGTGAGCAGGTCCTTGTCCATGGTCACAATGATGGTCTTGCCGGGGAACTTCGTAGCGAGGATGCCCATGCAATCGTCTGCTTCCAGCGTAGGCTTGCAGAAGGATGGGAATGTCTCCATGGCCCACTCCTTGAGAGCGGAATACCCCACCGGCTTGCGGCCCTTGCGATTGCCTTTGTAGGTAGGGTTTAGGGTCTTACGGAAGTTCTCTGTGCCAGTAAAACACAGCTTGAACTCTTTCTCCCCTGTGGCTTCAATGTAGGAGGTCAGGAGATAGACAAAGTGTTCCTTGGCCCTCTTGAGATCACTGTGGATGGTCCATGTGTCCTCATCCCACTGTATCTCTTCCTCTGCACGAGTGGCTGAGGAGAACGCTGTAATGTCAGCGTCAATTAGCAGTATCATTCATCTCCAATCGCATCGTTAATATACTGAGCAGCTTCCTCAAGGGCATCGATCAGTACGTAGGCTTCCTCAGCGTCTTCCCCTTCGATTCCCTCGGGGCCAGACATAGACCCTACGTACTCCTCAGCCAGTTCAAGAATCCCGTACTCAAATGTAGAGACAACCTTGCCTGCCAGCATCAGGGTGACAATGAATTTGTCTCCTTCCAGCAGGCAGAACAGGTCAAGTTCCTCAGCTTTGATAGCATTCATTCAGAGCTTCCAGTCCTAGTTTAGTGATAAGCCACTTGCGTCCGAACTCATTGGAACGGACACGAGTGGTGATGAAGCCGCACGAGGCGGCAATAGCGATCTGGTCTGCATTGGCACGGGCATAGTCTCCCTTGGTAGAGATACCGTCCTGCCATGCCTTGCGGAGAACATCAGTGAGTGTCACGCCTGCCCTCCGTTCTTCTTACGTAGCAACTCACCACACAGTTGATAAGCCATTTCCTTGTTTTTAGTTGTGATGATTACGTTGTTGTCGAAGACGCGTATTTCTCCCATAAGCCCAACCCATTTATGTGGCTCTGCCACGGGCCGCTGTGCTTCCAGCTTGTCGATGGTGATCTGCTGGGCGCGGACCAATGCGCTCAGGCGCTCGATCTCAGCGTGTTGTCGGATGTTTCGGGCCTTGACCATTTGCATCTCTTTCATCAATGCGTCATAGCCGTCTGCTTCCCAGACTTTGACACGTGCTGGCTGTGCTGCGGGTGGGGTGGTAAAGAGGGGGTCTGTCAAAGCAAACCCACGGCTGACCAGCTCTCGCGCACGGTACTCATTAAGACTGCCCACTGTCGCCACCGGCTCCTGCACAGGTGCTGGCTGTTGCGACACATGAATACCTGCCTGTTTCTCCAATGCTTCATGCGCGGCGTCAAACTCTGCTTGCTCCCGCAACTCCGTTGCATGGATGGCGGTGCGGAGGGTTGGGATCACTTGATCGGCGTGATTTGCGCTGTACCCTAGTCGGGTCAGTTGTGCGGAGCATTTCTCCAACGCCTCCAGCGCCTGCTTCATTGCTTCAATGTGTGTCACACCAATTCCTTCCAATCTTAAATTCAGCACCAATCGGGCACTTGAAATTATAGAACTCTCCAGCGGTCTCAGCCGCCTTCAAGACCATCTCGCCAAACTCCTGAGCAATATCCTCACGGACAGCCCACTGGAGTTCGTCATGGATGTAGCCCAGGCAAGTGAACTGGTTATCCCAGCCGTACTTCCAGCCTCTCTTCTCAGCCTCAGCAAAGCACTCCAGCCACCAGCGTTTGCTGATGAGAGCACCGGCTGACTGCAAGAGAGTGTTCAGAGCAGCATGGGCAGATCGGATAGGAAGCCTGCGGCCATCCAGACCAATCAGGTAGCCTCGTTCAGCAGCCTTGGTGACAGCCTTGCGGAGGTTAGCGAGAGCCGGGGTAGCAGCCAGGAACTGCTCCTTGAGCTTCTTCCCTTCAGCAGAACCCTTACCCACGATGGAGCCAATCTTAGCGTCCCCTGCCCCATACAAGAAGCCGTAGATGAAGGTCTTGGCATTGTCTCGTGTAGGCAGACCAGCAGCGTTCTGGTTCTTGGTATGCACATCCCCGTTCAGGACTTCGTTGGCGTATTCTCCATCGTCCCACTTAGCCATAAAGTGAGCCAGGCATCGTAGTTCGAGTCCTGACAGGTCTGCACCAACCATGGAAAACCCACTGCGCACGGTAAAGAGAGAGCGGCACTCTCTGCCCCACAATGCTCGCACTGATGGCACTTGGGCGAGGTTGGGGGACTGGTGCGTACAGCGTCCAGTAACTGCTCCATTGGTGTTGATTGATCCATGGATATGACCACTGCGCTCTGCCTTAAGCCACGCCTGCTCTCCCTCTGCCAACTGCCCAATTCGTTTCTCCAGTAAGAAATAATCTGCGAGGATTTTAGCCTCGGGGTAATCAAGAGCCTTGAGGATGTCTTCATCCACCTTAGGCTTCCCAGCAGGAGTGAACTCCTTGGGCTCCCAGCCGTACTTCATGGTCAGTCGTTGAGCGATCTGATCACGGCTTGCAGGGTTGAACTCCACTACCTTGTCCTTGAGTTTCTTGCCGGTCTTCTCAGAGAATCCCCGGTCAATCACAAGAGGCTCAAAGGTGGAGAGCATCTGGGAGCGAATGTTCTCCCTCTGGGCAGACAGTTCAGCATAGAGCTTTGAAGCAGCCTGGACATCAAAGGGCCAGCCAGAGCGTTCCATCTGACCAGCAATCCAAGCAATCTCATGCTCAAATTTGATAGCGTCTTGGCTGTACTCGATGTTGGTTAGCTGGGTGTAGAGAGCCTCGGTGACGTTAACGTCCTGGACACAATACTCCAGCATCTCCGGGGTGAAGACCTTGAAGGCGTCTTCCCCGTTCTGCTCCTTGAACTCACCCTTGAGAATCCCCAGACGATAACCCCAAGCCTTCAGCGAGTGGGAAGCCCACAGCTTCGTAGGCAACAGGCCCTTCTCAATGTTAGCTCCATCCCGTTCACGCAGGTCTGAGTAGATCAGACGAGAGACCACGAGAGTGTCATAAACCTTGGACCGGTCTACCTTGAACCAAGGATAGAGCTTCTGAATGACAGGGATGTCGTACTTGATTACGTTGTGGCCTGCGATGCAGTCAGCGTTCATCAACCCAGCAAGACCCTTCTCAAGGTCAATGTGGTCAGGCCCGTCCACATACGTGAAGACCTCTCCTAATTCGGTGTCTTTAATCACCAGACAGTGAATCTTCGTGACAGACTCAAGGAAACCGTCTGTCTCAATATCAAAAAGAAGTGCCATATACCCTTTCGCTGAAGTGGTTAGTTAAAGTTCAGCCCCATTGTTGGGCCATTGCCTCTGCGATGCCTTCAAAGGTTTCGCTGCGGATTTTCCAGCGGTCCTCACTGGGACCAAGCCGGTTCTGACCTGAATCGGTCTGGTTGCCCCACCGCTTCTTGCCATCGACAATGCGAGGCTCAATCACGTTGGTGGGTTGTAGCAGAGGAAGGTTCTTCAACCACAGACAGGTCTTCTTGCTTGCGTCGTGACCGAACTGCCACGGCTGGATGACCTGATCCGGTTTACGGATTCTACTGCTGATAACGCTGACAGGGTTCTCCAGAGCTATCTTTTCGATAGGCGCATTCAGCAGCTTCTGGACGAACTCAAGAGCGTCTTCGGTGAGTTGTGGATCGCGCAGACCTCGTTTGGTCCAGTGCATCCCCGATACTGACAAAAATGTGCAGGGAGGATGACAAATCATCAGGTCCCAACCATCATTGATGATGTCAAACACATCGCCTTGATAGTGGGGGCCTTCTACATCCGTAGGGAGGAGGTCACAGCTTACTGCCTCGTGACCTTTTCTGATGAATGCGTCTCTTACCCTGCCGCTGTATTCACAAGCGACGAGAACTCTCATAAATGTTGTGGTTAGTTACCAATGATGGATTACGTTAATGATGAGAACGATGTCAGCAATCGCTGCTAGAACAATTAGAATGTACTGACACCACTGCTTCATTCTTCGTTGGGATAGATCGAAAACAACAACCGGAGGATGAACAGGTCGATAGCCATGTGCTTACCGCCCTCACCGTCTTCATCATTCACAAACTCAATGCCGACCATCACACCTGTGATGAAATTATATTGTAGGTCAAAAACCATATGCTTCTTCCGTTGATGGCTGCTCTGTGAGTCGGCCAGTTTGTTTATTGTAATACAGGTTACAGGATGGTCCTGTTTCCCCTGAGAATCGATTCTTCAATACGCGCAAGACTGTCTCGTTAGCGTTCTCTCCCTGCTGGTTACGCTCCAAGCCAATCACCATGTCTGATAGCTGTGCGATGGCATGGGAACCCCTAAGTTGACTCAGGGATGTCGTAGCGCCTTCCTCGTGGCCTTTGCCTTCTGGACGCTTGAGGTGACTGACCAGCACCATCCCTACCCCAGTCTCTTCAACCAGAGTGCGGAGCATGGTCATAGCATTGTCGATAAGACGGCGTTCATCTCCGTCTCCAAGACCAGATACAACGATGCTAAGGTGATCGAGGACAATCCAGTTACAGCCGCAGCCTTTTGCCAGGAATCTAACTCTCGAAACGAGATTATCAATATCACTAGAGCCAAAATGGTTGTAAAGATATACGCGGCCACTACCAACAGTCTTATCAAAAGCTGTCTTAAGATCAGCTTCACTAACACCCTCTCTGCTCAGATGGAGCGGTTTGTTAATCTCAATCCCCATGAGACCCAGTGCGGTTCTCTTAGGGTTCTCTTCAAGCATCAACATCCCCACTGTCTCACCCTGTTGGATCAGCCAGTGAGTCAGTTCACGAACCACTGAGGACTTGCCAATACCGCTGCCTGCTGTGAGGGTCACAAGCTCACCTTTGCGGAGCCCGTGTGTCTTCTCATTGAGACCCAGCCACGGGTAAGGGACAGACTGCACTGCCTCTTCCTTGGCTACCTCCTCCCACAGGTCCTGACCGGAGATGATCCCATCAGGCCTGTAGGGCTTGGCATTCCACATCGCTTGGATGATGGCATCAGACTTCCCTGCCATCAGACATTCATTAGGGTCTTTCATGGGCAGGGTAGCGATCTTGCACTTCCCCGGAGCGAACAGTTCAGCACACTCCTGTGCAGCCTTCTGTCCTGGTTCATCCATGTCGAACATCAGGATGACTTCCTCGAAGCCCTCGAAGTATTCCAGATTCTTCTGGATACTCTTCTTGGCTCCTTGGGCACCGTTAGGGACAGACACCACAGGCCACTTGTTACCCTGTACCTGAGAGACAGTCAGAGCATCAATCTCACCTTCAGTGATGATGATCTTCTTGCCCTTGGACCACAGGTTCATGCCAAAGAGCGGAGGCTTAGATGCTTCCCCAATGAAGGAGAAGGTCTTGTCTGCCCCGCGCACCTTGCAGGCGATGACCTGATTGTCCTGATAGTAAGGATAGAAGTGGACCGTGTTGCCCTTGTACTTCCCTACACGGACCCCGAAGAGCCTACAGGTTTCTTCGGAGATTTTCCTTGCTGTGAGGCCACGGGTGTCTGCTTCTGCGTACTCTTCGACTGTTAAGACAGGTTTGGATGCTGTCGGCGTGTCCCCATTGTCGGGGAAGGTCGTTGTCTTACAGGAGAAGCAGTGAGTATGGCCGTCCGAATATAAGGAGTTCGCGTCAGACGAACCACAGTTGTCGCAGGGAATATGTTTGATAAATGTGCTTTCGTCTTGATCCATTTCATCCTTAGTATTCAGCCGTCTTAAATGATTGCCACAGTAGGGAACCGAAGTTGTCTACAAATGCCTCGTCCTTGTTCAGATCATTGTATCCCATTGTCATCAGGATAGCGTGAACGAGTTCGTGGAAGTACGTGATTGCTTTGGTGTCTGGTTTGAGGTGAGGATCAATGATGATCACACCCTCATCGAAGTGTGTCTGACCACAACACCCAGACAGTTTCTTGATTGCAGGGTCTTGGACAACCAAGAAGGTCTGACCAGCAATCTGGATTTCACTTGGGATTTTGAATTTCATTTGACTTCCATAAGAGCAGCCCAGGCTACCGGGAACTTGCTTTGCATATGCTTTGCGACCTGTTCGGCCACAATGCGAGTCTCATACTGAGCATGAGAGTCCAGGCGCAGGCGGCACATATCGGCCCAAGCACCCAGAGTGCCAGACCAAATCCACTCGGTCATGGTGTTCTGAGGGAGAACCATACGAGCCTGTTCGGGGCAGACTCCTTCATGCAGGAGGTGTAGGTAGTAACTGAGGGCATACTGGGACGCTTCCTCGGCCACGTACAGAGAAGCATTGGAGGCTTCTTCACTGCTGCCCTGCTTCACGTTCTCAGCCCGCTTGCGCCACACCTCAGGGATGAAGAACTCCGGCTCACTGTCCACGTAGCGGCGAGACACCTCATTCCATGGCAGGAATTTGTGCTTCACCAACTGACGAGCAACGAAGATCGGAGCCTTCACCCTGAAGGATGCAAAGGCATGGTTGAAGGGGGAGGTGTGCTGGTGTCGGGCCAGATAGCTGATCAGCTTGGCGTCCTTCTCAGGAAGCTCCCAGCTAAGACCATCACGGCTCTCCTCGTAGGAGGATTCCTTGTCGAAACTGACCCGTGCAGCGTTCACCACCGACAGGTCAGTTCCACAGGAGTCAATCAGAGTTACTGAAATCTCCGCAATCTTCATACGACATCAGCGTCAGTCAGCGGCACGTAATCAGCTTCACCTTCCCAGCCGATGTCCTGAATGAAGACCTGCTCTGTGATGTTGTAACCGTAGATACCAGACATGAAATTAGCGAACTCACGCAGGGCGGTTCGCCAGGTGGTGTTGTCCGAGATTGCAACGGTTTTGCTGCTCACGGACTGGATAGGGAACGAAGACGCTTCGCTGTCGTGAGAGGACTGATGAGTAAAGGTGTAATGATGAACGAAGTTGTCCTGCATCTTACTTGGCCTTCTTGGCAGTCAGAACATAACGGACATAACGCTGGCCCGTGGTCGGGTGCTGGCGCTTCTCGCTCTTGATCTTGTACCCCTTGGCACGAAGCTCAGAGATACGCTTGGTGAGCGACTGAACGGAGTAATCCAGCAGGGCCTCGCGCTGGGTGATGGAGCCGGTGCGGCGCAGGTGGTCGAGGATAAGGGTATTCTGTGTCATTTGGTCCACTCTTCAGGGACAACCTTGTCGCAGCAGGGGAAGCCATACTTGAGGCACCAGTCTGCGTAGGTCGTCTTACTTGTCTTTGAAATCTTTGATTTGGAATTGGAGAAGACGAAGCGTATGTCCAAGTCGGGATGACTCTGTTTGACAAGCAACATCTTCTTGCGGTCTTCGGCAGTAAACCTGCCTTTTAATTCTAGGATGATTCCATTGGCGAGTACGATGTCCGGGGTGTAGGTGTGTTGCGTTTCGGGACGCCGGTATTTGAGCTTCATCTGCTCATACTCGTACCCCACACCCCGGTTCTTCAGGTCTTCACATACCTTCTGCTCTAGACCTGATCGGACACCGTGCATCAGTAGCACTTGCTGTTGGGTCATCCCTCTTCGGGATGGCTTCATCAGAAGTCTACGTCTTCAGCCTCTTCGGCCTCCGCGAACTTCTCGCTGGCAGCAGCTTCAAAGCCGCCTTCCTCAGCACCAAAGGGCGAGGAATTGTATTCCACCAGATCGATGACCTGGACGGAGTTCAGATAGCAGGTAACGCCAGTAGAACCGCCTGCATTGTATGCCTTGGCAGCACCAGCAATCTTCAGGGTCGAACCACCACCGATTCGAAGCTCGGAGATGTCCTTGATCGGGTTGCCCTTGCTATCGAAAATCTTGGGAGCATTCTTGCTCTTGAAGTTGAAGGTCACCGTGCCGTCTTCATTCTTCTTGAAGGGCATCTTGGCAGAGGACAGCTTCTTTGCGCCGAACTCCTCTGTATAGACCTCTTTCAGAGTTTCCATGAATTTGTCAGCGTCTTTTTCGCTGAACATCATTCCGGTCTTGTAGACACCCTCTTCGTTGTAACGGGTGTCAGGACGGGTCAGGCTGGGGTAAACAGCTTTGCCCTTGGGCGTAACGAATTTTTGCATAAATCCTTTGTGTTTTCTCTTTAGTGGTTCTGATCGATGTACTCGTAGTAATCGACCTCGGTTGGATCAATGACCTCAAAGCCATCGATCGAATTCTCAATGTCGTGCAGGTCGTAGCCAGCGTCCATGAGCCTGACGGCCACATCTGCTGGGATGCTGTAACCATTAGCGATCATCTCGGATGCAAGTTGGTATGTCTGTCTCATAGAACCTCAGGCGAATGCGTATTGACTTTGCAGGATGGAGGTAATGTCCAGACCACCCTTGGCAGGAGGAGCAGTCAGCTTGGACTGTTTCTTCTCGCTCAGGGCAATCAGGGCATTCTCATGGATGTTCTGGAAGGGATCGTGGTTGTCATAGAGACTCACGAACTCTTCCCGAACAATGTTGGCAAATTCAGCCATGTCTGTCGGGAGACATCCAAAGCTGTCGTGAATGAGAAGCATGGAATTGATCCCACGCTTCTTCGCTTCAATGGCTACCATCATGAGGTGGCAGGCATCGTAGGAATGGACGAAGTTAGGCGCAATTGTGCTCCGTTGCTTCGTCTTCTTCAGTTTGTCGGTGTACCCCAGCAGCAATTGCTGGCGCTGTCGCTTACCTTTGATCTTGATGTCCACCCGCTTGAGGATGGGTTCGTAGTAGCCATTGACCACAGGGAACCCAACAGGAGTGGTCCAGATCACAGGTTTGTTCTCGCTTGCCAGCAGGGCAGACGTAGACTGCAACCAGTCCATGCCCTCAACTGCCGCCTTCACCGTCTTTCTGAGCGCAACATCCAGCTTCTTCGCCATGTAGGCAGAAGCCTTCCCAGGCTCAGTGAACGGGTGCTTGTCACGTTGTCCTAGCGTCACCTCCTTGGTGTACTGGTTCATGA
>JACCDV011169316.1_pt1 | contig 11077 bp, 12 predicted proteins | sample 7446131 | NCBI WGS metagenome assembly JACCDV01 (sample SAMN15323448, study PRJNA562643) | freshwater metagenome | isolation source: river surface water | place: USA:Blue River Watershed | collected 2017-08-17
ACGCATTGCAAAGAACATGCGAGTGATGGTATGTTCGATGTGAAATCCAAGCGATGCGCGCATCCAGATTGTCAGAAGATACCATCATTTGGGCTTGAACTGAAAAAGGCAACGCACTGCAAGGAGCATGTGGGTGAGGGCATGTTCGATGTGATCAGTAAGCGATGCGCGCATCCAGATTGTCAAAAGCAACCTTTATTTGGACTTGAAGACAAGAAGCCTACGCACTGTAAAAAACATGCGAATCAAGGCATGTTCGATGTAATCAGTAAGCGATGCGCGCATCCAGATTGTCAAAAGATACCATCATTTGGACTTGAAGACAAGAAGCCTACGCATTGTAAAAAACATGCGAATCAAGGCATGTTCGATGTAATCAGTAAGCGATGCGCGCATCCAAATTGTCAAAAGCAACCTTTATTTGGATTTGAATTCAAAAAAGCTACGCACTGCAAAACACATGCGAATGAAGGCATGTTCGATGTGATTAATAAACGATGTACAACATGCGATTCAACTATTATGAATCGCAAGTATTCGCCAAATTGCGCTCGTTGTCATTTTTATTTACATCCAGATGATCCTCGCATTCGAAACTACAAGGTCAAGGAACATGCATTCATGCTCGCACTGCAGAAGTCTCATCCAGAGATGGTACTTGATCGTATTGTCTCAGGTGGATGTTCGAAGCGTCGCCCAGATGGTTTGCTTGATTGTCTGACTCACTCAGTGATTATAGAGATTGATGAAGATCAACATATCGGATATGAGTTTATATGTGATAATCGTCGCACTATGGAGTTGTTTGATGATTTGGGCCGCCGTCCAATCGTATTCATTCGATTGAATCCAGACAAGTACTCATGTGATGGCAAGACTATCAAGGGTTGCTTCCGGCAGAATAAAAATGGTGATTTGAGTTTGAATAAGTCCGAGTTTGCTAATCGATTCGATGCACTACAGATAGCTGTGGATCAATGTATGAACAATATACCTGCACGTGAGTTATCATATATGAGGCTCTTCTACTCCGAATAATTGAATGTATTTTTTTGTTCAAATAATTGTTGCTCAAACTCAAAATATTGGTGGTTCATCTTTTGTTCAAATTTTTGTTGTTTGCAATTAAATTGTTCCAACCAATCTAATCGCTCTTTGATCTGATTCAAAATTCTTAATTTATCTTCTGCAACAACTCTTTCATGATTTATTTGATTTTCAATTTGTTTAAGGCGAAAATGGCTATAAATCTCAGCTGTCATTACAAACAAAGCGTCTATGCTAATGATCGGGAAACTTGTTGAATGATTTTATATACTATTTCCACCAATATGATGATAATGTAGTATTGCAAATATAAATCAATGGTATCGCGATATATCATCAGTATATCAATAATAGATCTTGCATATGAAGCTCTTCTACTATGATAAACTCGAATATGATATTGTTTGAGTCGATTTCTCTACAAAAGTATTTGCCGATCTCGATTTGACAAGTTTAGATTGCAACTTGAGAATACTAATACGCGCGCGCTTCATCTCAGATCGAGCTTGATGCGAGATTTGATTGAGTGCGGCGTATCTTTTTTTGACTTGACGGTATTGTGCTTTCAATTTATCATATGTGTAAGATGCTATCATGCGGCACTTAGGGCATGGCTTTGATGGATACGCGTACATGGTTCTTTGCCATTGTCTCCGAGCATCCTCTATCTCGATGGTCATAGGGATGAGCTGTTGTTCAACCTGATCACGACGATCTCGCGCATTTATGAACATTTTAGTCTCGTGTTCCAATTCATCGATCAACTGGCTATAGTCGGGTGTATTAGTACTCATAGTATCCTATATTGGTTATATGGAATTCAATTTTGTAAATTGATAAACTCGTACCAAATATAAATACCATGCCCAGATACTGCGCGCATTCAGATTGTCAAACAATGCCCGCATTTGGGCTCGAACTCAAGAAGGCTACTCAAGGAATCGACTCGATCCATGCTTTATACTATAGTATGCGCGCATAGTCAAAATTGATCAAACTCATATCAAATATAAATACCATGCCCAGATATTGTGCACATCTAAATTGTCAAAAGCAACCCAAATTCGGACTCGAACTGAAAAAGGCAACGCACTGCAAGGAGCATGCGGGTGAGGGCATGTTCGATGTGATCAATAAGCGATGTGCGCATGTTGATTGTCAAAAGCAACCCAAATTCGGACTTGAATTGAAAAAGGCAACGCACTGCAAGGAGCATGCGGGTGAAGGCATGTTTGATGTTAGTCATAAGCGATGCGTGCATCCAGATTGTCAGAAGCAACCCGCATTCGGACTCGAACTGAAAAAGGCAACGCATTGCAAGGAGCATGCGGGTGAGGGCATGTTCGATGTGATACATATGCGATGCGCGCATCCAGATTGTCAGTCACGACCATCATTCGGACTCGAACTGAAAAAGGCAACGCACTGCAAGGAGCATGCGGGTGAGGACATGTTCGATGTGATCAATAAGCGATGTGCGCATTCAGATTGTCAGTCACGACCATCATTCGGATTTGAATTGAAAAAGGCAACACACTGCAAGGAGCATGCGGGTGAGGGCATGTTCGATGTGATTAGTAAGCGATGTACTACATGTGATTCTACTTCAATGAATCGCAAATACAAGCCAAATTGCGCTCGTTGCCATTTCTATTTGAATCCAGATGATCCTCGCATCCGAAATTACAAGGTCAAGGAACATGCATTCATGCTCGAATTGCAGAAGTCTCATCCAGAGATAGTACTCGATCGTATAGTCTCGGGTGGATGTTCGAAGCGTCGCCCAGATGGCTTGCTCGATTGTCTGACCCACTCGATCATAGTAGAGATCGATGAGGATCAGCATGTAGGATACGAATCAATCTGTGATAATCGTCGTACGATGGAATTGTTCTCTGATTTGGGTCGCCGTCCAATCATATTCATTCGATTGAATCCGGATAAGTACTCACTCGATGGCAAGACTACCAAGGGTTGCTTCCAACAGAGTAAGAATGGCGATTTGCGCCTGATGAAATCTGAGTTTGCTCGGCGATTCGGCGCGCTACAGATAGCTGTAGATCAGTGCATGAACAATATGCCATCGCGTGAGCTCTCTTATGTTAAGCTGTTCTACTCCGAGTAATCGATTGTATTTTTTCGATTTGATTATATATACTTAATTGGCCAAATCAGGTATAAAAAAATACTTTTATCGACGCTACAGAAAAAATGATAGAGTCGTCTCTTTATTAGAACCAAGAATTTTTTGGTTTAGATATTTGAATAAGAATCAGATCCATTTTGGTATTAAGCTCCTTTGCATTGGCTTCAATCTTGTCAATTTTGGCATTAAGCTCTTTTGCATCTTCTTTGAGTTCTTTTTTATCAGTCTCAGTCTTATTGTATAACATTACTAATCCTCCACCTAATCCGCCAAATCCTGCAATCGTAACCATATTAGTCATTTGAATATGTTTATCCAATGTATTATTTACATCGGTTTTGAAATCACGAATTATTGTACGTACATCTGTCTTGAACTCGACAAATGGATTATATTGGCGCAAATGGCGTTGAGTCGTGGTTGAAAGCTTTCTGATAAACATAGTACTTAGATAGTATATATTATTATATACAAATCAATTTTGGGGAATCTCGATCTGTGAGAATCGTCGTACGATGGATTTGTTCTTTGATTTGGGTCGCCGTCCAATCATATTCATTCGATTGAATCCGGATAAGTACTCACTCGATGGTAAGACTACCAAGGGTTGCTTCCAACAGAGTAAGAATGGCGATTTGCGCCTGATGAAGTCTGAGTTTGTTCGATGCATTACAAATTGTTGTTGAACAATGTATGGGCAATATGCCATCGCATGAGTTGTCGTATGTGAAGCTCTTCTACTCGGATTAGTTTGATGAAATTGATAAATTCATATCAAATATATATACACATTGAACTCATACTCGAGAAGCCAACTCACTGTAAGCAAGGAAATGTACTATTTAATTGAACAGTATGCATCCTTGTTTGCAGTGAGTTGGCTTCTCGATTGTAAGTTTGATTTTTATGATATTACAATTAGCAATGCATTGATAGGATCTTTTTTTTGGGCATGCAAGTATGTGGGATTAGATCAGGATGAGATTTGCAAAAAATCGCAGGGTTGCATGAGATAATATTCCAATTGATTCGGTGCCTATTGCTCAACAATAGATCTATCGCTGCGGGATTATAGCAAAGTCGATCCCAGCAAATCCGATCTTGATTAGCTTTGAGCAGATCGATTGCCGCAGCATTCTTACAAAGAGAATACCAGCAGATCTTGTCTGGATTAGTCTTGAGTAGATCAATTGCTTTGGGATTCAATGAAAGATAATTCCAATCAATCATGTCTGGATTAGCTTTGAGTATCTTGATAGCTGCAGGATTCGCACTTAGATAGTACGGACTGATATCATCCAGATTGGTTTCGATTAGATCAATTGCTGCTCTATTCAGAGATAGATTACACCAATCGATCTTGTCTGGATTATCTCGGAGTAAGTCAATTGCATTTGGATTCATAGAAAGCGATTCCCAGTCAATCTTATCTGGATTAGCTTCGAGTAAATCAATTGCTGATGGATTCGCGGATAGATATCTCCAATTGATATTCTCCTCGCGAGCATGATTAATTAGATGCATGGCATTTGGATTCAGACATAGATAATTCCAATCAATCCTATTGTAGTTCAGTTCAAGCAATTCAACTGCTCGCGGATTTGCAGATAGACGATGCCAATTGATCTTGCGAGTATCGACCCAATTATGCAGGCGATACTCAGTAAGATGCATATTCATTAATGACACACTAATCCAACCAGGAATGTTTCGCCAATATTGCTTAGGCTTAGGCTTATTGCCAATTCGTTTGACCAGGTTTTGATTCGCAAGTATCATCGCATGTACAATATCACCCATTGTGCTATATATTTTACATCAATATCCTAAGATTAAGGCGAAATGCATTACAAAAAATATGTAAAAAAGAATTATGCACTCTGCTTACTTGAAGCATCGTTCGATGATTCGATCAAGCTTCTTTTCAAGATTGTCGATTTTTTGGTCAAGCTTTTGAATATCATACTTGATCTCTTCTTTAGTCTTATCAATTTTTTGGTCAAGCTTTTGAATATCATACTTGATCTCTTCTTTAGTCTTATCAATCTTTTGGTCAAGCTTATCAACTGTATAGCCACCAATACCCATTAAGAGAACTGCGCATCCACCAGCTGTAGATAGAAACTTCCAAAACATATTTCTCTCAGTGGTAATCATCATTTCATGATATTTACACATATTCGCCGCCATTTCTTTAGTAGCTTTGAGCCCATTGGCAAGCATGACTTCTTTCAAATGATTCTTAGTTACATAAGGACTCAACTGCTTTTCAAAAATTGCCGCAATATCTATATTAAGGGCTTCTTTATTGATCCCATTGGTCATCGCAGAATATGTCTTTTTAGAAATGTTTCGAATACCTTTCATCATTACGATACAAGTATATGATACGGTATATATTATAGATATCTATATCAATTTTAGTAAGCCTGAGTACGTCTAAACTATAAATTGCACTCGCAGATAGGCGAGTCCAATTGTATTCATTCAATTGAATCTGCAGGTTGCTTTTTGAGTAAATTTTGCGCAAATGGTGTGATCAAATTGATATCGCTATACCAAGATATATAGTGTTCATATGTGCAATTCTATCACCAAACAGGGCTCTAAATGTAGTTTAGCTCCTAAAAAGGAGTTCTGTCATATGCATATCAAAAGTAAGTACGAACATGACCTAAAGGATGCGCAGAAGCTTGCTGAAGTATTGAAAGCAGACGCAGTGGCCTTTGAGCTATTGACTCAAGATAGTAATGCTATATACTCTAAGAACTCGCGCAAGAACAAATCACAGACAATGGTATCACGATCAAATGCTGGCGATATCCAAAATCGCCTGAACAAATGCATAGCTGATCAGGATGCAGAGATCGAATTGCTCAAATCCCAATTGCGCAAAGCAAATTCGGAATTGTCTCAGAAGCAAAGCCTGATCGATTGTATGTCGATTGAATTTCAAAGATATCAGGTCATTAAGAGTTTTGAGGCGCGTTCAGGAGAAGACCAAACTGACGACTTCCACCAACATCGCCTTCTTCGTAATCGCTTGGCGCACTCGAAAAATGTTGTATGTATATAGACAAATCATTTTTTTATCATTTCTCTCCATCAATATCTATACACATCCTAAGATTAAAGCGAATTGGATTACAAAAAAGATTACTCCGATTCAGAGTCATTTGGTTGATCAGACTCAGAATCAAATTCTTCTTCTGATGTATTCGATTCCGATACTACAGGACTTGTCTGTGTCTTGATATTGACTGCAATAATCGATTCAATCACCTGGTCATATGAGATATGCGGATTGTCTTCGTATGTAATGTATGTCGTTCCAAACTTGATTGGAATGTCTTTGATTCGAAGCAAGGGTTGCTTTGAATCAACATAACTACGTCGATTGGATTTATTCTTTCGATTGTAAGCAGCAATTTCTTTCTTCAATTGCTCATTGCGTTCTATGATGGGAATATTGCATTGGGCGATATACTCATCACGCGATTCTTCATAATGGCGTTTCGCATTGATAATCAGATTGATTGCATTCGCATTGTAAGTACTATTGATTAGCACAGTATGCGTATCTGCATATTTACTTATCATCATATTGACTCGTCTAAGCTGACCTCTTGTCAAGATAGTATTCTTATTGTCAGGATCATTGGGTCTGAATACTGCAAAATGAGTTATTTGCTCTGGGTTCTCTGGATTGATCGTGCTCTTGTACGACTTATCAACCAAATGATTCAATATCTCTTTATTGTAGTGTAAGCTCTTGTCGAGATCATCTTGAGTCATATCCACAGTGATTTGCAGATGATCGGTACGATCAATAAGTTCTTCATTCTGCTTGGTAATTTTATTACCATAATTCAGTAATTGATTGATCTTATTAGTTTGTTCATCAATCTTATTTGTTAGATTATCAATGCGTTCATCTTTCATTGCAAGCAATTTGGTCAAATATTTCAATTCGTAATCGGTATAGAGTTTATGAATCTTCTCGAGTAATATGTAGTAGTCGCAGTAGATCACTGGATCTACTGGCTGATCATTTCGACGCTGAGCTCGCATGAGACACTTCTTAAATCCCTCGGGAGTAAGATAATAGTGGTTAGATTTCACAGATCCTCTATCTTTTCTAACCTCCGACACGTGTCGGAGGTTGTAATCTCTATCAATAACTAATCCTAAACGTTCAATTTTCTTTTTGACATCAAAGGCATCTGTCGATGTCATGATTCCATACTGACGTAGCTTACTATGATGAATCACAAATTCATTCTCATGTTGAGTCCATTCAAGAAATTCTTCCATGAAAGAGATATCTTGATCCGAGTAGAACTGTTCATGAACAGACTTGAAAAAGTCAGTCAGAGTAATTTTAGTCAAATTATTGGCAAGATCTTGAATGTAAGCTTGAGCTGAATTCATGATAAGTAAGGTAATAGAACTAATTCGATCGCTATCGGATATACTTAAGGGGAATTTGTGCAATTTTGCGCAATTGTTTAGCGCATGATACTAATGTTGTATGCATATAGACAATTATTTTTTTGATTAAAAAAATACAATCAATAAATACGCAAATATTCGATTGGTAGCCCGTGATGTTTGTGCATAGCAATGCGATCTGGATGATAGACATATGCAATCATTTCGTTATGCAATAACTCAGTTGATTCACGCATTATCTTATAATCCAATACGCATATCGCGGGATTACTCATCAAACAAGTCCAATTGACTTTGTTTAAATTATTTTTCAATAAATGCATAGCCGCGGGATTCTTTGAAAGCATAAACCAATTGATCTTATCCAGATTTGCTTCGAGCAGATGTATCGCCATGTGATTACTTGAAAGTTGATACCAATTAATCTTATCCAAATTTGCTTCGAGCAAATGTATCGCCGCGGGATTCTTTGAAAGCATCATCCAATTGATCTTATCTGGATTGGCTTCAAGCAAATGTATCGCGGCTGGATTCGCAGATAAGAATGTCCATTGGATACAATTTGAGTTGGCTTCGAGCAAATCTATCATACCTGGATTGGCTGATACTTGCTCCCAATCGATCTTGATCATATTTGATTTCAGTAAATTGATCGCTGCCAGATTGCTTGAGAGTTGGTACCAATTGATTCTTTTGATATTGGCTTCAAGTAGATGTATCGCCGCGGGATTGCTCGATAGTTCATACCAATCGATTCTATGTGAATTGGCTTCAAGTAAGTGAATCGCTGCGGGATTGCTTGACAAAGTTTTCCAATTGACTTTATTGGGATTCGCATGGATCCAATCGATAGCCATTGGATTGCGACAGAGTGCTCCCCAAAGATACATCGATTCAGGAATCCAATCTTGAATCTTGTACATTAGTGAATGTATATTGAATGGGTCTCGCGCAATTTTGCACTACTTGCAAAATTGGATATGTCTTTGGTAGAATGAGTTATTGGCTGCCCATACTCGATTGCAGTTAGCGCATTGATATTTGCCCGAAGCCGTTCTATTAATTTCAACTGGCGGCTTGGTTTCGATAAGCGCAGGTTTAGTTTCTGGGTCATCTTCGATTGCTAATTGGCTATCGATACCTATTTGATCAAAATTCATTTGATCGATATCATTGATAATATCACAAGATGCTTGTGCGAATCGTTGAAAGTGCTCAACCACGTTGATTAATTTATTGTAGTTAATGCAAAACCATTCCTTTGAGTCTGAATGTCGATATGCATCCAAATGAGCATGAATCATAGCTTCAAACGATTTACTATCAAAGCATTTAATGACCAGAAACGCGCGAAGTCGATCATTTACTTTATCTGGATTAGATGTATTCATACATGAGATTCGCGCCTTTAAGTTCTTAGTTCGTCCAATCTTATACATATTACTCTGCGCATATGTATTACTACTCACGACATACACACATTCATTTAGATCGAGTCGCATACGCGGCACTTCTGGTACGCAAGCAATTTGATTAGCCAGCTGCTCATGCATATACATTCGACACATTCGTTCAACTGTTATGTAGTACTTCTGTACCTGGCGAGCTTTGCTTGTATTCATACCTAATAGGAGCTCTTTGAATACATCTGGATTGACAATAAGAATCTTATGCGCATTGATCATACTCGAATCAATATGTGCAATACAATCATACTGATCGATATCACTAAGCGCTACCAATTTGAAATCGATATCTTCTTTGAAATGAGTGCGCAACTTGGTGAGTAAATAGCGCTTTCCCTCTCGTGTCCTGGGTTCTTCATATCCAATCCATGATACAATATCATTATCGATATGAATCCACTTATCGGCATATAGGCTTGACCAAAATCGGTCGATATACAAACGATCTATATCGATCGCATGCTTCTGCGCAAATTCAATTAATTGATCTGACATTGAAATTAATATATTGTATTCGATTTAGCTCAATTTTGATCGCTTACAAATAGACTACTATGGAACGATATATAGCATTTCATGAGTAATCAAATGCATTATTTAAAAAAAGTACTTTCAATAGAATCATTCTCTATTAGAACCAAGTTTTTTTTGGTGTGGATATCTGAGTTAGAATCAAATCCATTTTGGCATTGAGTTCTTTAGTATTATTATCCATTTTGGCATTGAGTTCTTTTACATCTTCTTTAAGTTCCTTCTTATCAGATTCTGTTTTTTGGTATAGCATTACTAATCCACCACCCATTGCACCAAATCCTGTAATCGTAATCATATTGGTCATTTGAATATGTTTATCAAGTATTATGCGCACATCTGATTTGAACTCAACAAATGGATTATATTGGCGCAAATGGCGTTGAGTCATAGATGAAATCTTTCTGGCAAACATAGCACTTAGATTGTGTATATATCATTATGTATAAATCAATTTTGGCATCTTGATACACTATCAAGATATGAATATTATGTCCATACCTGAGCTCTTCTGCTCCGACTAATCAAATGCTTTTTTTTGATCAAATATATCCAGATCAATATATATATCATGAACGCGCCAATTCAAGTATCGGCGAGCGATTTCATACTTCAGAGTCTGAGCACTATTGGAAGCAGAATTCCTAAGAAGCAAGCATACATATTATTGATCAAATCATATCGATGTATTTACTGTATTCAGTATATGCCCGCATATGAACAGTTTGCCAGCAAGTTTCCTAATACGGGGTTCCTTGTCTTGGAAGCCAGTGAGAATTCTGCTATGTTAAAGCAGTGGGCACAGCTCGACAGCCCCGCTTATACTATCGATGGATACCCAACCGTCATTGCATATAATTTGGATGGAAATCCGAGTCATATAGTTAAGGATCGTAATCAGCTCAACATCGATATTATGCAGTTACTACTATAGATAGTTCTACCCAAAATTGATTAGATCCATACTAATTATAAATACCATGCCCAGATATTGTGTGCATCCAGATTGTCAGAAGCAACCCACATTTGGTCTTAAACTAAAGAAGCCTACGCATTGTAAGGAGCATGCGATTAAGGGCATGTTCGATGTGGTCAATAAGCGATGCGCGCATCCAAATTGTCAGAAACGACCCAAATTTGGACTTGAACTAAAGAAGCCTACACATTGCAAGGAGCATGCGAGTAAGGACATATTCGATGTGGTCAGTAAGCGATGCGCGCATCCAAATTGTCAGAAACAACCCAAATTTGGACTTGAACTAAAGAAGCCTACACATTGCAAGGAGCATGCGAGTAAGGACATGTTCGATGTGATCAATAATCGATGCGCGCATCCAAATTGTCAGAAACAACCCAAATTTGGACTTGAACTAAAGAAGCCTACACATTGCAAGGAGCATGCAAGTGATGGCATGTTCGATGTGGTCAGTAAGCG
>JACCDV010880054.1_pt1 | contig 11075 bp, 9 predicted proteins | sample 7446131 | NCBI WGS metagenome assembly JACCDV01 (sample SAMN15323448, study PRJNA562643) | freshwater metagenome | isolation source: river surface water | place: USA:Blue River Watershed | collected 2017-08-17
CACTTTGCAGCTTTCTTGCTGTATCTAGTGAGAATGGCGCGTCTGGTGTTGGAAATCCTTCCATATACCCATACTGTGCCATATTGGGCATGATAAGTACAGATGAGAAAACCCCCGCGAGCATTCGCTCGCGGGGGTTACCTTTCACATGGGCACGATCAGTGACTCGTAATATGTTACCCACTCCTTGTAACAACGTATGGCCCCATCATGCTCCATTTTGTTTGTCCTGAGAGGTGGCGCTAAGCCGTGTTGCTTCAAAATGGTAGCGGCGAGCAACTTACCCAACCACGTATTTCTTGAAGCAAAAGGCGCCTTCTCGTAAATCACCATCTGTTCGATATCGGCTGCAACTACGACAGGCAAGTATCCAGGTCGCCTGAGGAACTTGTCGTACCGCTTGCAGCACTGCACCCAATCAGTCGCAACAGTCTCAGAACTTGGCCAATGCGACTGAAGCCCTGTTCCGTTTGTAGTCCGAAACACGTCTCCAGCCGTAAACCTGGATGCGACATTTCGTGAAAATAAATAGAAGTCATCGGGAGGATCGGTTTCAAAAGCGTACCGGGCTCCCTGTTTGAGACTAGCGTTAAAAGCCATCGCAATGGTTGGTGCCTTAAACAGCATTTCTCCATGCGCTGCAACGCCAAACTCTTCTGCATACTTCACTTCCTGAGGTGCCACCACTTGCACTGTTTGCTCAAGTGTTTCAAACCACCTATCAAACTGCATACCACATCTCCCATACCATCCTTCTAGACTTTACAGACAGAAGTCACTCTCCGCAAGACAATTAACCTCTCGCTTCTTGCTAGATTGCTGTAATCTGGAAACCATCCACAATCGCCTTCATAGTAGAGGCAAAATCAGGTGCGGTCGTCGCGCCAGCAGAAATACCTGTGATGATGTAGTAACGTCCTTTGTCCAAAAACATGTGGGCGGTAATCTCAACATCAGTGTTATTAAAGCGTGATGAAGCCGTAATAACATAGGCATCACGTCCTGCAAGGGTAGTTTTCTTGAAATCCTTTTCCGTAAAGCCTTCTGCACGTGATTTCAGATCCCCTCTCTCTTTTTCTGCAATTTCCTTAAGCGTAACCGTTTCTGGATACAATGTGAGGTATCGTGAAATTCGCACTACACCACCCGCTGGCCCCGTCTCTGCGTGCACGACGTCAAAGTGCATATATCCATCAGTAGATGTGGCGACTATGCCCCAACCCTGCGGCACGACGGTAGAAAATTGATGTAGCACTGAGCCTAAGCGCTGTCCGTCACTGAGAATTGGCGTATTAATAGCGATATCGAACGCATTATTTTGATCAACAGCTCCTGGTTGACCAGTGGTAGCAGTATTTCCTGTTGGCGTACCGGTAGCTGCATCTTCACTAACAGCCGGAGATGCAAAATACATATATGCACCCGCCCCAACAATGATAAGTACTACTATGACAACAAACACCAGACCTAAGCGCGATCGCTTTTTGGGCTGTGTTGCTGATTCTTGTTCTGATGTATTCATGGTTTGTTTAATAGGCGTAGTATTTGCTGATATGTCTGAACGAGGAGTACCGGGTGGTGGCGCGCTCGTTACACGCTCAAATATCTGTGTAATTTGATCTGCGGTCCACCCTGTCTTTGCCAATTCACTACGAACAGCATCTCGGGTAGCACCCTGACCAAGCGCGGAACGAACATACGCAACAACCTCTTCCGATATCATGTCAATAATACAAAGTAATAATACCTTTCAGTGTACCAAGAAGTCTGATTTTCTCACATACCACCCTCATCAAGAATTTCCTCATCAATGAGCGGCACCCCCTCATCGAGAAACACCTCTTCCTCAGCAACATCGAGAGGAGTTTCAACTACACCCTCCACACATACAGGCTCAGCGGCGGCTCTGAGCTCCGCACACAACACAAAACTCTTCCTATCATCGCTGGGCCGGTACTCATACGCAGCAAGATCGCGCCCTGCCTGAAGATCGGGCACTTCGCTCAGTGTCTCTGGAAACAAGCCACCACGCTCCACAGCATACTGCTCGACGCCGAGTTTTAACATGACGAGATTAGCACGCACCACCGCATCCTGACCCGCACTTCTAGCTGAATTCAGGGAAGCGAGTATGACTGACCCTATAATGCCAGCCACCAAGGGAAATGCGAGCGCAGAAACAGCAAGTCCAACAACGACGCCACGACGAGGCTTTTGTGCTGGAGTAAGTTGAGGAGCAGAGGCACGGACACTGATAAATAACGTTCTGAGAAAAGCTAGGGTCAATGGCATAACCACTGCTATCTGAGCGAGCTGAAACACAAACGACAACAAGACCAACTCTGGCGACTGCAAAGGTGGATACATTGCTGGCGAAAGAGATGAGTTAATTTCATGTGGGCCAACAAAAAAATACAAGAAAATGTGCACGAAACTAAGAATGAACGAGAGCAGTAGTATTGGCCAAAAACGAAATAGGATTGAAGCAAATCTTGCCCCGACATATTCCGCACTTCGCCTCAGCGCCTCCACGCCGCGCGCGTCCTCTTCTACAAACACAAACGCGGCGAAGGTGTAGCGAAACATCAATCGAATCAAAAGCCAAACTGCGAAAACAAATACAGCCGTGAAAAAAACCGCTTGAAGTGCAATTGCCGCTAACCGCAAATCTGAGAGGGCGGACGTCAACACAAACTGGAATGCAAGAGCAATGACACCGACAGCTAGCCCTCCAGCCAACGACGCCACAACTACACTCCCCACAACAACCAACGTATGGAGCATCGCCACCCAGAGATAGGATCCTATGTTTTGCAAAGCAAGTGTAAGCGCATGTAGTGCCGAGTCGGCACGCCTGGCGAGCAATAGCAGTATTCCAAATCCCAACAAGACGCCATACAAGCCAGACAAAACGACACCTCCAATGGTTAACATCCAAAACGTAACAAGATCAACACTACCCATCTGAAACAACGACGGAAGAAGTAGGCCATTAAAAATCATGAGCACAACCACTGGAGCGATAAGCACTACAATGGAGTTAAAGTGATACACATACAGGGCCCATGCCTCCCAAAAAATATCGCCACCACGCGGTAGTGGTTGGACTTCTTGCGCTGGCTGTGCAACGGACATCGGAGACTGGCTTCCACTCCCCCCAAGAGCTGTCGCAATATCCTCTGCACTCCATCCGGCAGCTAGTAACTCTTGTGTGATTTTCTCGTCTGAAACCTGCGCAGCCCTTGCCTCAAGAACATAGTTAGTTAGATTTGGATCTTGCATGCCACTTATTATACGTTGCCACCACACTTAGCTTTCGCACTATACACAAAACGTTGTCCACCAAAGATCAACCTAACCGCACCCAGCACACACAACTCAACCCATCAAAGATGACTTCGGATAAGCAGGTCACCAAGAACCCCTGCTTACATAGTACAAAGGACTTATTGGGTGTTTGCCTGCCATAAAAAACAAAACCCCTAGAGGGGTTTTGTTTTTTATGTGCGATGCTACTTTCGAGCCTCTGCTATCTGCGTCGCCAAGTTTGAAGGCACCACTTCATAGTGATCGAACTCCATGTTCCAAGTACCGCGACCCTCGGTCATTGATCGAAGTGTTGTGGTAAAGCCAAACATTTCAGAAAGAGGTACTTTTGCCTTAACTACCTTACTCATACTGCGATCATCAATACCCTCGATCTGTCCACGCTTACCGGAGAGTGATCCTGTAATATCACCCATGAACTTTTCTGGGATTATTACCTCCACTTTCATAATTGGCTCAAGAATAGCTGGGTCTGCACGGCGTGCTGCGTCCTGGAAAGCACCAATACCGGCAAGCTTAAAGGCAATTTCAGATGAGTCCACCTCGTGATATGAGCCATCGTACAGCTCCACTGAAATATCCTCCATTTTGTATCCTGCAAGAATGCCGCGCTCCATTGCTTCGCGTACACCCTTCTCAACAGCTGGAATGTACTCTCCTGGAATGACACCTCCCTTGATGTTGTTCACGAATTCAAAGTGGTCCTCACGCTTCACGTTGTTAGGAATCTTCTTGCCTTCCTCCAAAGGTTCCATACGCTTAATGCGGATCTTCACGTGACCATACTGACCACGACCGCCCGTCTGCTTGATGTACTTGTTCTCAGCTTCAGAGCTCTTACGGATGGTCTCGCGATATGCCACCTGTGGCTTGCCTACGTTTGCCTCAACATTGAACTCTCGCTTCATGCGGTCAACCAAAATTTCAAGGTGAAGCTCACCCATACCAGAGATAATAGTCTCCATTGTCTCAGTGTCTGTTGTGACACGGAACGTTGGGTCTTCATCGGAAAGTTTTTTGAGAGCCATACCCATTTTCTCCTGGTCGTTCTTCGTCTTAGGCTCAATGCGAAGTGACACAACAGCTTCAGGAATCTTGATTTCTGCCAATATGATCGGCTTCTCTTCATCACACAGAGTGTCTGAGGTCTTTGCACTCTTAAGACCTACTGCTGCAGCAATTTCTCCAGCAAACACTTTCTTAACCTCCTCTCGGTCATTTGCCTGAAGGCGAACAATACGTCCTAGTCTTTCCTTGTCTCCGGTGCGCACATTATAAATATAGGTTCCAGCTTCAATAGTTCCTGAGTACACACGGAAGAAAGTCAGCTGTCCCACGAATGGATCTGCCTGCAGTTTAAACGCAAGCGCTGAAAACGGCTCCTCATCAGACGCATTGCGGATAATTTCTGCACCAGTGTTTGGGTCAATACCAACTGCTGGTGGAATATCGAGAGGTGATGGAAGGTAATCAACAACAGCATCGAGCACCAACTGCACACCCTTATTCTTAAGCGCTGATCCCGTAAATACAGGGAAAATAGCATTCGCAATGACAGCCTTGCGAAGAGTTTTCTTCAAATCCTCGATTGCAAACTCCTTGCCCTCTAGATAGGAATTCATCATCGCCTCATCCTGCTCAACAATCTTCTCAATGAGTTCAGCACGGTACTTCTTTGCGTCCTCGAGAAGATCCGCTGGGATTTCCTTTTCAATGACCGACTTACCCATTTCACCTTCAAAATAGAAAGCCTTCATCTTCAAAAGGTCAACGACACCCTCGAATTGATCTTCGGCACCGATCGGGATCTGTACACGCACAGCATTCTTGTTCAAGCGATCAAGAATAGATGCATATGAACGCTCAAATGATGCTCCTGTGCGATCTAGTTTATTTATAAAACAAATACGCGGCACGTTTGCCTCATCAGCATAACGCCAGTTCGTCTCAGACTGTGGCTCCACACCCGCAACGCCGTCAAACACCACCACTGCTCCGTCGAGAACACGCAACGAACGCTTCACTTCAATAGTGAAGTCGATGTGTCCAGGTGTATCAATAATATTAAAACGATGCTTACTGGTGAGATCCGGCGCGTCAGTCTTGTTCCAAAAACATGTGATTGCCGCAGCAGTAATTGTGATACCGCGCTCGCGCTCTTGTTCCATCCAGTCGGTCACCGTCTCACCATCGTGCACCTCTCCGATTTTGTGCGACTCACCGGTGTAATACAAAATTCGCTCCGAAGTCGTCGTTTTACCTGCGTCAATGTGGGCAATGATGCCGAAATTGCGTACTTTTTCTAGTGGATAGTCGCGAGTCATACTGAAATCAAACAAGATTAGCCTTAGTTTGTTGCTTTATAAAATACCCTCACCACCGACTAGTAAAGAACGTAGAATTGAACTACCAAGCAAAGTGTGCGAATGCACGGTTTGCCTCTGCCATTCGGTGTGTGTCGTCCTTCTTCTTGATCGCTGATCCTTCATTTTTCGCCGCAGCAATCAATTCATCAGCCAATCGCTTCGCCATAGGAGCGCCCTTCTTTCCTCGAGCAGCATCCAAAAGCCAGCGAAATGCGAGCGCTTGGCGGCGCTCAGGTCGCACCTCACGAGGCACTTGGTAGTTTGCACCACCGACACGGCGTGAACGAACCTCCATAAGAGGACCGACATTGCGAATCGCCTCTTCAAATGTCTCGAGTGGCTCCATTCCCTTCTCCTTAATGACAGCGAGAGCGTCGTACGCAACCTTACGAGCAATACTCTTCTTACCATCCCACATAAGGGCATTTATAAACTTTTCAAGACGAAGAGACTGATAGACGAGATCAGGATTCAAAGTTCGCTTGATGTTGAGTTTTCTACGCATAAGTTAGTTCAATATAAGGTATGAAATCTGGTTTATTTACCAGTCTTTGCTCCAGCCTTTGGTCGCTTTGCGCCATAGCGACTGCGGGTTACGCGACGAGCATCAACGCCTCCGGCGTCAAATTTGCCACGAACGACTGTGTAGCGCACACCGATGTCCTTCACTCGGCCACCGCGGAGCAATACAACTGAGTGCTCTTGGAGGTTATGCTTCTCTCCTGGGATGTATGCAGTAACTTCCATACCATTCGTAAGGCGAACTCGCGCAATCTTTCGAATAGCTGAGTTAGGCTTCTTAGGGGTCTTGGTAGTTACCTTGGTGCACACACCACGCTTAAAGGGAGCAGCATAGAAACTAGGGCGGTTTTCAAGACTATTAAAGCCACGTGAAAGCGCCACCACCTTAGATTTTGATGGACGCTCTTTGCGACCCTTTCGGGTCAATTGATTGATTGTTGCCATAGATTTGAAAAACCTGCCCAAGGCAGTGGCACTACTGTACTATCTCCCCCTTTGAAATGCAAGAGTGGCAGGCGCTTGGGCCTTATTATGGCAAACTGACCTGCAAATACTGAATTGCGTAGCCGGCAAAGACACCGATTGAGATTGCAACCCCACCCACGAGAGCCATCACCACACCCTTACGAAAGGGGTGAATCTTAGACAGCTCTGCCGTGGTGACCCCTAATATAAACAACAAGCAAAGCGCTACGCCTATAGACACAGGGAACGCCCGGTCAACAGCTAACACCACGTAGGGACTTAACACCATAAAACCCGCCACAATATACGACACCAACATGATGACTGCAGCAAATTTAGCGTTCGCCAGTGGTATATTCTTTTGCTCCTCAAATTCTTTCACTGTCGTATCAGCAAGAAGTTCACCCACCGCCATAGAAAATGCTTCTACGAAGATAAGGATCACTCCCGTTAAAACTATGGTGGCGCTCGATGAGCCAGCTGCTGCTATGCCCGATATAAGACCGATAGTGGACACCAAACTATCCTCTATCCCTAAGACAAAACTGCGCACATTGTCTGAGGTAAGTAGCTTAAATTTCACCTTTTCAGTATATCACGGGGGCCCACTGAGACACTTTGAGCACAAACACCTACCGTGAGCGATGATTCGAAGAAACTTCTACAAACCAGCCAAAAGGTGGAGAGGGTCAAATAGTGCCAACACGAGCCCTACCGCGATAAGTAGTCGGCCAAAAATTGTCATCGACGGAGCATATCAGAGACTTACTTAGTCGTCACTTTCTCACACTTAAAGCAAGTAGACTGAAGGCAAACCGTCCGGCAAGGTGTCCTCCGCTTCCATAAATGCCTCATTCATCTCAGTTACGAACTCAGATGGCATTGTCATCGATGACATACCAAAAATGCGGCGCGATTGTGCATAGGTGAGAAACACTTTTACCTTGGCCCGAGTAAGAGCAACATAGAACAACCGTCTCTCCTCCTCATCATCACGATCATCACTATCAGTACGATACGGGAACAAACCATCCTCGAGACCAGTTATAAACACGTGTGAAAATTCGAGCCCTTTCGCAGCATGTATGGTCATCAGCTTTACGCCTTCTTTCTTTTGTTTGTTGTCGAGCTCATCTTGATCACTTTGCAATGCAGCATCTTCAATAAATTTCTCTATCCCCTCGAGCGGAGGGTAGGTATCGTATCGTGTTGCAATGGTGACTAATTCTTTTATGTTTCCGAGCCGCTCCTGATCTTCTTCTGTGCCTCCCTGTAACGACGCCGCTAATCCTGTCTCATTGAGGACAAATGCTATCGTCTCTGACGGTTTCTGATTTTCGATAGATTTCTTTATCTTTGCGAGCAACAGCCTAAACGAGTAAATCTTTTCGCGCGTCCCTGCAGGGAGCGTAGTTTCCTTCCCCTCAACAATTTTAAGAAGTGTTACTTTTCCAATACCACGTGGCGGCACATTAATGACACGCTTTAAGTCGGCAATGGAATCTGGGTTGAGTGCGTAGACTATAAACGACAGCACGTCCTTCACTTCCTTGCGCTCAAAGAATCGTGTCCCCAATACTTGATATGCCATGCCGCTACGCAGAAACGCTTCTTCTATTGCACGTGACTGAAAGTTGGCTCGATACAAGACGGCAATATCAGAAACAGGCACACCTGACTGCACGAGATCATGAGCCTTTGCAGCTACATATTGCGCCTCTGCATTTTCATCAAATGACGTAGAGACGGTAATCTTTTCCCCGTCGTCATTGTTTGTAAACAACTTCTTTTCCTGTCGGCGCTTGTTCTTTTCAATAGCATCATTCGATGCCGCGATTATAGTCTTTGTGGAGCGATAGTTTTCCTCCAAACGCACAATATGAGCACCCGGATACTGATGCTCAAATTGCAACATGTGCGCAATGTCCGCGCCTCTCCAGCTGTAAATATTCTGATCAATATCGCCCACGACACAAATGTTGCGATGCTCTCGAGCAATGAAGTTAGCGAGCTCATACTGGATACCGTTCGTGTCTTGGTACTCGTCAATGTGTACATACTTCCACCCTGCCTGATATCGCGCGAGCACATCTGGGTGTTCTTTTAAAATTCCCACTGCCTTGAGAAGAAGATCGTCGAAATCCAACGCTTTTTCCTCTCGCAAGGTCTTCTCATAATGTTTCCAAGCGTCAGCAACGACACCCTGGTAATAGTCGCCCTCATGCTCAACGGTAAACGTATCCAACGTCATCCCCTCACCTTTTGCGCGTGAGATCGCAGAAAGAATGCGTCGAGGTTCATATTGTTTAGGATCGTGACCAGCAACCACAAGCCCTTCTTTAACGGCCTTCAAGGAATCCTGTCGGTCGTAGATACTGAAATGTCTTGTAAGGCCAACAAGACGCGCATTCTCTTTTAAAATGTGCACACCGAGCGCATGAAAAGTCGAGACAAAGGGCATGCCTTCCAATGTCACTGGTAGATTAAGGTCGCGATCCTTTGTGAGCAAATCGCGCAAGCGCTCGCGCATTTCTTTGGCTGCCTTATTCGTAAACGTGATTGCAAGTATGGACTTCGGGTCCACTCCCTGCTTTATCAAATGCAAAATTCTGTACGTTATAACGCGAGTCTTGCCCGCACCTGCACCCGCTATGATCATCAATGGCCCATCAATCGTTTCAACCGCTTCTTTCTGTGCTGCATTCAGTGTTGCAAGGTATGACATTCAAAAACTATACCAAGCAGCCTATCAGCCACCTAGGTGGACAACGAAGTCACTTCACTACGACGCAACGCATGTGCAAATTCTTCAAGCTGCTCTCGCGTTACAGCAGCGACGATTTCTGCAAAGTGCGGTACGTTTGACTGCAGAAAAGCCTCGATCTTTGCGGGGTCATTTCGTTCAGAGAGCTTCTCAAACTCCAATCGCTTTTCACCAGGAACCTCTGACTTAAGCGCTTCTACTACCCGCATCGATGTGATGTGCACTAAATTTTGCACAGCAGATTGTCGAATAGACTCCGGCAACATCTGCATAACCAAATCTTTCGCTATGTAAAACGTGATGGTCTCAGTGAACATGTCGTATTAAAACAACGGCCCGGCCTCTGCGGCACGCACTAGAAATGCCTGCACCGTCTCGCCAGTCTTTGGTGTCAGCGATTGTTTTTTTGCAACATCGCGAACCATAAGATACGCCTGTTCGTGCAACGCATGACTAACGTGCTCCTCACGAGACGTCTCTTCTGTCGGCAACTCACCAGTCAGGACCACAGATGTCTCAAGATCCTTTACCAAACCCCATACCACTTGCATCGTCCCTTTATTCACACCACCAAATAGATTTTCATCTTCAAGACGTGTGTCAACATAATTCATCGCCCGCTCCTCTGCTCCTGAGGCGCCCCCTTCCGTGAGAGTACCATTGCGCACCAATGCAGCGTGTGCTCCGTCAACTACTTCCTGTTTTGTAGGAAAAACTTGTGATAATGGCTGCTTCGTATCGTGTCTCTCCTCAGCAACAACTGCCATCACCCGACCAGGTAAGGTGCCATGAGTTTCACTTGCACGCGCAACCACTGACTCCGACGTTTTAGGAGGCAAAGGCGCAGAAACAGGAGGAAGAGAAGGAGGAACTTGCACGGTGTTGGGAGCAACAGCAACACCTGACTCCGCTTTTGTAGACAGAGGCACAAGTTTTTTCACCTCAGAAGTTGAGCGCGGAGCGGCGCCGACAGACGTCTCCGTTTGCAGAGATGCACCAACCATAGGACGCACGGCCGCGGACACAGCAGCAGTTTGAGGCGCAGGCTCCGCTTTAGGTGCCTTTGAAAGCGGCGGCAGGAACGGAGTATTTTGCATTGCCAAGGACGACACACCTGACCTGGCCGGCACAATACTTGGAGTAGAAGCTGGCGCCACAACAACTCCTGGCGCAGGCGGTTGCACCGTCACCTTGGACGCCGTCGCTGGAGCATCAACTCTCGCCCTAGGATCTATCGATTGAGGCAATGCAACAGAAACTGCAAGGGAGACCTGCGGTGACAATATTGCAGGATGCGTGTCTTGCGCAGAAGCAACCACATGCTTCATTGGCGCTACCTGCACAATACGCTGCTGCCCCGCGGGGACTGGTGGAAGAACCTTTGGAGTGGACGCAACCGACGGAGCAATACCCACCCGAGTAGCTTCTACTTGGCTTGCCTGAACCCTAGATGGAGCTGTGCTCTGCGGAAACACACTCGGCATTGATTGCGCCAACTGCGACTCTTGACCAGGGGGCACCTGTCGCGCAAACGGCACCACACCTCGAGCAGCACGATCTTCAACTTGTATATGCTGCACGGGAGAAACCCCACGTTGTTGAGGAGCAATAGGTGGCCGACTCACTGAAAC
>JACCDV010922775.1_pt1 | contig 11073 bp, 8 predicted proteins | sample 7446131 | NCBI WGS metagenome assembly JACCDV01 (sample SAMN15323448, study PRJNA562643) | freshwater metagenome | isolation source: river surface water | place: USA:Blue River Watershed | collected 2017-08-17
CGAGAATGGCCGGGCGTGCCTCGGCCGCATAGCGGGTGATCCAGTCGGCCGCTTCGGCACCAAACGGCACCAGGCGCTCCTTGCTGCCCTTGCCGGTCACGCGCAGCACCTCTTCGTCAAGGCTGACCTGAACGGTGCGCAGGCCCACCAGCTCGCTCACTCGCAGGCCGCTGGCGTACATGAGCTCGAGCATGGCTCGGTCGCGCAGACCCAGGGGCTCGTGGGGGTCAGGCGCGGCCAGCAGTTGCTCGACCTGGTCCTCGGTCAGGGTGCCGGGCAGGCGCATGCGCTGGCGCGGGGCGTCCATGCGCACGGTGGGGTCTGCCTGGCAGAGGTGCTCTCGGATGGCCCAGCGGTAAAAACGCCGGAACACGCTCAGGCGCCGGCCCACCGAGGCCGGACGGGACTCGCCATGGCGGGCCAGCATGTAGGCCTGCAGGTCAGCCTCCGAGGCTTCGAGCAGGCTTTGCCCTGCATGCGTGTGCAACCAAACCGCCAGGGCCGTGAGGTCGCGGCGATAAGCTGCCAGGGTGTTGTCGCTCAGGCCATCTTCGAGCCAAATGGCATCGACGAACCGATCAACGTGCGGATCGACCGCGGCGACACGCTGTTCAGCTGGGCGGCCAGCAGCCTGGCCCGCCGATGCGGCATCGTCAGACACCGCCACGCAGCAGGCCCTCTTTCATGCGCTTGTCGGCCGGGTGATCGCCGACGAAGATCTTGAGCACGGCGCGGTAGAGGTCGTCACCGGCCACGGGTTGGCCCACGGCTTTTTCATTGAAGCGCAGCACGGTGCCACGATCAGGTTGGAAGTCGAGGTCGACAGTGTCGCCCACCTTCAGCTCGCCCAGGCCGTCGATCAGGGCCGCCAGGGTCTGCAGGCGGTTGCCGATCTGGGCCTGCACGGTTTCAGGCTCGTGGCGAGCGATGCGGCTGGTCAGCGACTTGGTGAGTTCGTTGCTCGGTGCGTCCAGCATGATCTTCAGGCGCAGGCGCTTGGGGCCCGGCATGCTCAGCACCTGGGCAGAATCTTTGGTGGGTGCGGCCAGGTAGAGCCCGGCCACGAAGGCCTTGATCCAGGCAACGCCCCGCAGGCCCAGGCCGTTGAGGCGCAGGGTGCGATCGGACAACACGGTGGTGTCTTCGAAGGACTGGCCTTCCAAGGTGGCGGCAACGGCCGGCGAAGCCCCGATCCAGGTGCCGGCGACGAGGGCCAGCAGCGCGGTGCAGGCCAGTTGACGTGAGGCGCGCAGGCGCCAGGAGAAGTTCAGCATGCAGCGGTGATGTTTGGGTGGCAGGCAGCCTAGCAGCCCGCCCGATGTGCTGCCATGTGGGGACACACAATCGGTTTTCAAGGGCAAACCGGCTAGGCTCACGGGCACCATGATGGACCCGCTTTTGTTGCTGCCTGATTTCCTGTTGATTCTGGGAGGTTTCTGCCTGTGCCGCTACACGGCCTTCGGACGCCCCACCTGGGATGTGGTTGAACGGCTGGTCTACCACCTGCTGTTCCCGGCCCTGCTGTTCGTGTCGATCGTGCGCAGCCCGCTGCAGCCGGGCGATGCCGCCACCCTGGCCGGCGCAGGCGTGGGACTGTGTTTGCTGGGCCTGACGCTGGCGACCTGGCTTCGCCGCCTGCCGGGGGTGGACGCCACGCTGCACGCCAGTGGGGCGCAGGTGGCGTTTCGTTTCAATTCCTACATCGCGCTGGCGCTGGCCGACCGGCTGCTGGGCGCGCAAGGTGTGGCCCTGATCGCCATCCTGATCGCGCTGTGCGTGCCACTGTGCAACGCCGGGGCCGTCTGGAGCCTGGCACGCCATGGTGGTCACAACACCTGGCTGGAGCTGGCGCGCAACCCCCTGATCATCGGCACCCTGAGCGGGTTGCTGGTGCGCGTGCTGGGGCTGCAGTTGCCCGTGTGGATGCTGGAGACGGTGGGGCGCATCGGTCAGGCGGCACTGCCCCTGGGCCTGCTGGCGGTCGGCGCCGGCCTGAAGATGAGCAGCCTGTCGGTTGCGCCCTCGCTGGCCATCGGGCTGCTGGGCATCCGTCACCTGCTGCTGCCGCTGGCAGCCATCGGCCTGGCCTGGGGGCTGGAGCTGCCCCGCACCGAGCAGGCCATCCTGGTGGCCTTCGGCGCTTTGCCAACGGCCTCCAGCGCCTACGTGCTGGCCGTGCGCATGGGTGGCAACGGCCCCTTCGTGGCCGGATTGATCACGGTGTCCACTCTGCTGGGCATGGTCACCGTGCCGCTGTGGATCGGCGCCCTGGCCTGGCTCACAGCTGCGGGTTGAGCAGGATCACTGCCCCGCCGAATAGGCCCGGTTGATCTCGGCCATCGCCTGTTCAAGCTTGGCTGGCGTGCGCAGCGCCGGGTCTGACTGGCTCTGCCACTCACCAAACGCTGTGGCGCGACGGCGCATGTACTCCGTTTCACGGTTCTGGGCGGCCATGCGAGTCTCGTCCTCGGGATTGGGGACGATGGTGGCAAGCTGGGACTGCCAGGCTTCGACACGCTGCGTGCGACGGGCTTCGTCGGATTCGGCATCAGCGATGAGCACCGCCCCCATCAGAGCGGCTTCCATGAGCGTGAATTCGCCAGACTTGAGGCGATCAGGCAACTCGCGAAACAGCCCTTCGGCCAATTGACGGCGCTCACGCGCCTGTTTTTGCTCGTCCAGGCCCTGCCATGTCTCGAACATGCGGTTGTACTGCACATAGCCGACGATGCGCGCGGCCTCGGCCTTGGCATTCGGGTGAGCGCGCCCCAAAGATTTCTCGAGTGCAGCCAGGTCTTCGGGCTGCACCCCGCTCAACCTGGCATCGCTCAGGATGGAGGTCACCGGCTCTGTCCCGCCAGCAGCGGCAGAGGCCGACGACCATTGCCACATGGAACCGGCGGTTGCCGGAGCGCCAGCACCACCCTCATCCACCTGCGGGGACATGGCCCACCAAGCCAGTCCACCGGCAACAGCGACCGCAGCCACGATGGCCACGCCAGTCCAGGAACGGTTCTTTTCGATGGTGATCATGAAAATCCAGGAAATGCTGCAGAGAGAGGGACGCAGGATACCGCCATGGCGCCTTCCCTTCACGTCACCCCACCCCGGATTACTACCAAGTTGCCACTGGAACCAGTGGAGATGCGAGGGAGCCCTAGACTCGCGCCATGGACATCCGATCGATGACGCTGGCCGATCTGAGCTTGGTGCTCGGCATCCAGCAGCGCTCCTACCCCCAGGCCTTTCACGAGCCCTTGGCCGCTTTCGAAAACAAACTGCGGCAATCGCCCGGATCGGCCTGGCTGGCCATGTCTGACGAGCAGGCCCAGGCTTACCTCGTGACGCTGCCTGTGGACGAAACCCATTTTCCGGCGCTGCATGCGGCCCACTGGACCCCGCCGGTGCAAGCCAAATGGCTTTACCTGCATGACCTGGCGGTCGACCCAGGTCACCGAGGCAGCGGTGCTGGGCAACGCCTGATCGATCAGGCCATCGGGCACGCGCGGTTGCTGGGTCTGGAAGGGCTGGCACTGATCGCGGTGCAAGGCTCGCAGCCCTATTGGGAGCGCCATGGGTTCCAGGCCAGCTTGACCAACCACCCGGTGTTGCTGGGAAAAATACGATCGTTTGGCAACGATGCGTGTTTCATGCTGCGCGATTGATGCCAACTCAACCGACCAGGTGTTTTTGTCCGCGGGGTTGATTCACGTCAATTCATACGGTTGACTGACTTCAGGGCCAATGCGATGCTGCATCGCAACAAGCCCTGAACCATGTGCGCCCTGCTTCATCTGCCCCCGGCCGCCCACCTGCCTGAAACGGCACGGGGCCTGCAGGCACGCGAGCGCATGCTGCGGGCCGCGCTCGATCAGTTCGGCCGCCACGGCTTTGATGGCACGACGACACGCATGATCGCGGCCGCGGCCGGCATGAACCTGGGCGCCATCCCCTACTACTTCGGCACCAAGGACGAGCTTTACGTGGAGGCCGCTGGCTTCCTCGCAGACGCCATCCAGGCTCGGCAACAGGGGCCCTTGCTGCGGTTGCAGACCGCCTGCCCACTGGCGAGCGAACACGGGCTCTCCAACGCTGAGTCACCGACTGGCAACGAGGGCCTCATCGATCAGGTCGTCGCCTTCCTGTGCCAGCAAGCCAGGCTGCTGCTGGCCGAGGACTTCCCGGCCGAGTGGGTTCAGTTCTTCCTGCGGGTGCAGGCAGAAGAGGGGCCGGCCTTCGATCGCCTGTTCACCCAGGTGGTGGCGCCGATGCAGGACGCGGTCGAGGGCCTTGTGGCGCGCATCTGCGGCCGCGAAGCCACCGACGCCCTGCCCCGCGCCCTCACATTCCTGGCCGCGCACCAGGTGATGAGCTTTCGGCTCTCCGATGCACTGCTCATGCGGCGCCTGGGCTGGGACCGGCTCACCCCCGAACGCACCGACCAACTCCTTGACCTGATCGCCATCACGCTGCGAGCACAACTCGCCGCGCTGGCGGCCCCCAAGCCATGAACCGACGCACCCTGAACTGGACCCTGATCGCCATTGCATCGGCGGCCGCCATTGGCATCGCCTGGTGGGTGAACACGCAGCGCGACCGCCTGCCCGATGGCATCCACCGAGGCAACGGGCGGGTGGAGGTCGAGCGCATCGAGATCGCGGCCAAGTACCCGGGGCGCATCGTCGAGTTGCCGGTGCGCGAGGGCGATCTGGTGAAGGCCGGCGACGTGATCGCCCGCCAGGACCCGACCGACCTGCTGGCCCAGCGTGCCGCGGTGGAAGCCGCCCGGGAACGCGCCGCCCAGGCCATGCAGCGTGCCGGCGCCGAGACCGAGGTGCGCAAGGTGCAGGCGCGCATCGCGCAGCTGGAGCTGGACCACGCCACGCGGCTCAAGCAGGACGCGCTGGTTTCGGGTGCCGAGGTGGAGCGTCGCGCCGCGCAGCGCGACGGCGAGCGTGCGGGTATACAGGTGGCGACGGCGGCCATCGGCGAAGCCACCGCCGCACGCGCCGAGGCCGAAGCACAGATCAAGCGCCTGAACGTGGCGCTCGATGACATGGTGCTGCGTGCGCCCGTGGCCGGGCGCATCGAGTACCGAGTGGTCGAGCCGGGCTCGGTCATCCCGTCTGGTGGGCGCGTGGCCACGCTGCTGAACACGGCCGAGGTGCACATGACGCTGTTCCTGCCCACCGACGTGGCGGGCAAGCTGAAGCTGGGCGACGAGGCCCGCATCGTGCTGGACGCGGCGCCGCAGTTCGTCATCCCGGCGACGGTGTCCTTCGTGGCGGCCGAGGCCCAGTTCACGCCCAAGTACGTGGAGACGGCCAGCGAGCGCGAGAAGCTGGTCTTTCGCGTCAAGCTCAAGGTGGCGCCCGAGCTGGCAGGGCGCTACGCGCCTTACGTGAAGGCAGGGCTGACGGGGTATGGCCATGTGCGCGGCGATGCGACGACGGCATGGCCAGCTTCGCTCGAGGTGAAGCTGCCGCAGCAGGCACCAGCAGCCCCGTGAAGCGGGCATGAACGACATGGCCAACACCACCTCCATCGCCGTTGATGTGCAGGACCTCGGTCACCGCCATGGCAACACGCATGCGCTCGAGCACGTCAGCCTGCGACTGCCCACGGGCCGCACCATCGGCCTGGTGGGGCCGGACGGCGTTGGCAAGTCGACGCTGCTGTCGGTCATCGCCGGCGTGAAGGTGATCCAGCATGGCCGGGTGCAGGTGCTGGGGGAGGACGTGTCCGATGCGAAAGCGCGCGCCCGCCTGTCGCCGCGCGTGGCCTTCATGCCCCAGGGCCTGGGCCGCAACCTCTACCCCACGCTGTCGGTGGCCGAGAACATCGATTTCTTCGCTCGGCTGTTCGGCCAGGGCATGGCCGAGCGCGAGGCGCGCATCCAGCGGCTGCTCGACGCCACGGGCCTGGCGCCCTTTCGCGATCGGCCCGCGGGCAAGCTCTCGGGCGGCATGAAGCAAAAGCTCGGCCTGTGCTGCTCGCTGGTGCACGACCCTGACCTGCTCATCCTCGACGAGCCGACCACCGGCGTGGACCCGCTGTCGCGGCGGCAGTTCTGGTCACTGGTCGAGGCCCTGCGCGCCGAGCGGCCAGGCATGACCGTGATCGTGGCCACGGCCTACATGGAAGAGGCCGAGCGCTTCGAACACCTCGTGGCCATGAACGCCGGTCGGGTGCTGGTGTTCGACCACACCGAGAACGTGCTGGCGCGCACGCCGCAGCACACGCTGGAAGCCGCCTACATTGACCTGCTGCCTCAAGAGGACCGTGGCAGCACCGAGCCATTGGTCATCCCGCCCAGGCCAGCAGCCGACGACCCGCCCGCCATCGAAGCCCAGGGCCTGACCCGCCGCTTCGGTGACTTCGTGGCCGTGGACAACGTGAGCTTTCGCATCGAGCGTGGCGAGATCTTCGGCTTCCTGGGCTCGAATGGCTGCGGCAAGACCACGACCATGAAGATGCTCACGGGCCTGCTGGACATCAGCTCGGGCTCGGCGCAACTGCTGGGCTCGCCAATCGACCCGCGCAACCTCGAGACGCGCATGAAGGTGGGCTACATGTCGCAGGCCTTCTCGCTGTACGACGAGCTCAGCGTGCGGCAGAACCTGGTGCTGCACGCGCGGCTCTACCGCATGGAAGGCGAGCGGGCCGAGCACGCCATCGCCGACGCGCTGCAGCGGTTCGACCTGAGCGATCACGCCGAGGCTCGGCCCAGCGAACTCTCTCTTGGCATCCGCCAGCGCCTTCAGTTGGCCGCAGCCTGCCTGCACCAGCCCGAGGTGCTGATCCTGGACGAGCCGACATCGGGCGTGGACCCGGCCGCGCGCGACCTGTTCTGGCGCCAGCTCGTGCAGCTGTCTCGCCAGGAGCAGGTCACCATCTTCGTGTCGACCCACTTCATGAACGAGGCAGAGCGCTGCGATCGCATCTCGCTGATGCACCGCGGGCGGGTGCTGGCCGTGGGGTCGCCCAAGGAGCTGCAGCAAGCCCAGGGCGCCAACACGCTCGAAGACGCCTTCGTGGCCCACCTGCAGGCGGCCGACACGACGGTGCAGGCGGCCCAGGCCGCGGCGACGGCTCGCACACCCGTGGCGTCGAGCGCCTCCGCCACGAGCGCATCGCCCGATCAGGCCGCATCGGGCGGGGTGCAAAGCACGGTGCGTTCGGCGCGCGAGCGCTCGCTGCTCGATTGGTGGGCCCGCACCTGGGCCTTCGCGCGCCGCGAAGCGATGGAGCTCAAGCGCGACCCCATCCGCCTGACGTTTGCCCTGCTGGGCCCGATCATCCTGCTGGTGACGGCCGCGTGGAGCATCTCCTTCGACATCCAGAAGGCCAGCTTCACCGTGCTCGACCGCGACCAGACGCACGACAGCCGGCAGTTGATCGAGCACTTCGAGGGCTCGCGCTACTTCCAGCGTCACCCGAGGTCTGGCTCGGTCCAGACACTCGAAGAAGGCGATGCCCTGCTGCGCGCCCACGAGGTCGTGTTGGTGATCGAGGTTCCGCCGGGTTTCGGGCGCGACCTCATCGGCGGCAGGCGGCCCGACATCGCCCTGTACATCGACGGCGCGCAAACCTTCACGGCCGAGAACGTGCGCGGCTACGCCAAGGGCATCCTGCTGGAGCACGCCATGCGCTTCGCCCGCGAAACGCCCGGCCTGCGAGCGCCCACCCTGCCCGCGCAGCTGGAGCCACGCTTTTCGTACAACCAGGAGTTCCGCAGCATCTACGCCTCCACGCCCGGCCTGCTGATGCTGTGCCTGATCATCATCCCGGCCATGCTCACGGCCTTGGGCGTGGTGCGCGAAAAGGAGATGGGCTCCATCCTCAACCTCTACGCTTCGCCAGCCAGCGTCGGTCAGTTCCTGGTCGGCAAGCAGCTGCCCTACATCGGCCTGGCCATGCTGAGCTACCTCAGCCTCGTGTTCCTGACCATCGTGCTGCTGCAGGTGCCGCTCAAGGGCAACTTCTTCGCGCTGAGCCTGGGCGCGCTGTGCTTCGTCTTCGCGACCACGGCGCTGGGCCTGCTGATCTCGGCCTTCCTGAAGTCGCAAGTGGCCGCCACCTTCGCCACGGCCATCGTCTGCCTGATCCCCTCCATCAACTTCTCGGGCCTGCTCTACCCTGTGTCCACGCTCACGGGCGCGGCGCTGTGGGTGGGCCAGGGCTTCCCGGCCTCGTGGTTCCAGCTCATCAGCCTGGGCAGCTTCACCAAGGGCCTGAGCTTCGGCAGCTTCGGGCCGATGTACGCAGCGCTGCTGGCCTTTGGCCTGGGCTACCTGGCGCTGGCGCGGCTGGCCGTGCGAAAGCAGGAGGCTTGAGGCGATGAAGCAATGGCTGCTCAACGTCGCGCGCCTGTCCTTCAAGGAGCTGCGCAGCTTGCTGGGCGACGTGCCCCTGGTGGCGCTGATCCTGTTCGCCTTCACCATCTCGGTCTACACGACGGCCAAGGGCGTCAAGGCCGAGGTCTCGCACGCCTCGGTGGGTTGGATCGACGCCGACCAGTCCGCACTGTCGATGCGCCTTCGCGACGCGATCCGCCCGCCCTACTTCCAGCCGCCACGCGACATATCGGTCCAACAGGCCGGCCCCGCGCTGGACCGCGGCGATGTCATCTTCGTCATCGACGTGCCGCCGCACTTCGAGGCCGACGTGCTGGCTGGACGCTCGCCCGCCGTGCAGGTCACCGTGGACGCCACGGCCATGACGCAGGCAGGCCTGGGCGTGGCCTACCTCAACGAGATTTTTCTGCAGGAGGTACTGGGCTTCTTCCACCAGCAAGGCATCGACAGCCTGCTGCCCGCCAAGCCCGTCATCCACCTCGAGTTCAACCCCAACAACCAGTCGCACTGGTTCACCTCGGTGATGCTCATCATCACCAACATCACGGTGCTGGCCATCATCCTGGTGGGCGCGGCCGTGATCCGCGAACGCGAGCACGGCACCATCGAGCACCTGCTGGTCATGCCGGTGCGCCCCTCGGAAATCGCCCTGGCCAAGATCCTGGCCAATGGCGGCGTGATCCTGCTGGCGGTGTGGCTGTCACTGGTGTTCGTGGTGCAGGCATGGCTGGGCGTGCCGCTGCTCGGATCGATCACGCTGTTCCTGATCGGCGCCAGTGCCTACCTGTTCGCGGTCACCTCGCTGGGCATCCTGCTGGCCACGGTCACGTCCTCGATGCCGCAGTTCGGGCTGCTGGCCGCGCCGGTCTACGTGGTGCTTTACCTGCTCTCGGGCGCGGCCACGCCGGTCGAGAGCATGCCCGAGCTGATGCAAGGCGTCGTGCAGGTCTCACCCACCACGCAGTTCGTCAAACTCACCCACGCCGTGCTGTACCGCGGCGCCGGGCTGGACATCGTCTGGCCGCAGTTGCTGGCCGTGTCGGTCGCTGGCGCGGTCTTCCTCTTCATCGCGCTGTCGCGATTCCGTTCGATGCTGGCGCGGCAGGGCTGAAGCCCGCATCGCCAGCGCAAGCCTGGAGCACACCATGAGCGAATGCCCACCCCAAGACATGAGCTGGAACGACTGGGTCCGCGCACTGGACCGCCAGGTGCATGGCGACATCGGCCACCTGATGAGCGGCATCTCGCCCATCCAGACCACGCTGGTCTACCTCGACTGGCTCTCGCACCTGATGATCTCGCCGGGCAAGCAGCTCGACCTCGTCAAACAGACAGCCGAAGACCTGAGCGCCGCCGCCGCCAACCCTGCCACTTCGCACCTGAGCACCGACCTGCAAGGACGCCCGTCCGACGTGCCCGACCGGCGCTTCGCCAGCGAGGGCTGGCAGCAGTGGCCCTTCAACGCTTATGCGCAGGGCTTTCACATCCTCGAGCGGGCCTGGCACCGCGCCACCCATGGCGTGCCAGGCCTGAACCACCGTCACGAAGACATCGCCGCCTTCGCCGCACGACAGTGGCTGGACATCTTCAACCCGGCCAACATCCCCTGGCTGAACCCGGACGTCATCTCCACCACCGCCCGCGAAGGCGGCATGAACCTGGTGCGCGGCGCCGCGAACTGGGCCGACGACCTTCAGCGCATCGCGCGTGACCTGCCGCCAGCGGGCGTCGAGGCCTTCAAGCCTGGCGAGAACGTGGCCATCACGCCAGGCAGGGTCGTGTTTCGCAACGACCTCATCGAGCTGATTCAGTACAGCCCCACGACCGAGACGGTGCACCCCGAGCCCGTGCTCATCGTGCCGGCCTGGATCATGAAGTACTACATCCTCGATTTGGCACCGCACAATTCGCTGGTCAAGCACCTCGTCGACCAAGGCCACACGGTGTTCATGATTTCCTGGAAGAACCCCAGCGAAGATGACCGCTGCAAGGGCCTGGACGACTACCGCCAGGACGGCGTGATGGCCGCGCTCGACACCATCGGCCGCATCGTGCCGGGCCAGAAGGTGCACGCCACCGGCTACTGCCTGGGCGGCACGCTGCTGATGATCGCCGCCGCCACCATGGGCCGCGAAAAGGACGACCGCCTGGCCTCGATGACGCTGTTCGCCGCGCAGGGCGACTTCACCGAGGCCGGTGAGCTGCTCATGTTCATCAACGAGAGCGAGGTCGAGCTCATCGAGTCGATGATGGCCCAACAGGGCTACCTCAAAGGCTCGCAGATGGCCGGCACCTTCCAGCTGCTGCACGCCGACGACCTGATCTGGTCACGCGCGCTCAAGAACTACATGCTGGGCCAGCGCGACCGCCCCAACGACCTGATGGCCTGGAACGCCGACACCACGCGCATGCCCTACCGCATGCACTCGGAGTACCTGCACAAGCTCTTTTTGCACAACGAGCTGGCCAGCGGTCGCTACGAGGTCGATGGCAGGCCCATCTGGTTCACCGACATCCGCGTGCCCTGCTTCGCGGTGGGCACGGTGACCGACCACGTCGCCCCTTGGAAGTCGGTCTACAAGCTGCACCTGCTGCTGCTGGACATCACCTTCGTGCTCACCAGCGGTGGCCACAACGCCGGCATCGTCAGCGAGCCAGGCCACCCACATCGCCACTATCAAATTCAGACCCGTGAGGCTTGTGGCGATTACATATC
>JACCDV010083513.1_pt1 | contig 11072 bp, 9 predicted proteins | sample 7446131 | NCBI WGS metagenome assembly JACCDV01 (sample SAMN15323448, study PRJNA562643) | freshwater metagenome | isolation source: river surface water | place: USA:Blue River Watershed | collected 2017-08-17
TCGGATGAAGCTTCCCCAATGGTCGAATTTCTTTGGGATTACGCTGTCATCGTTGGCAGCAACAAGAAACGGTGATAGATCGACATGGACTGGAACGCTGATACTGGATTCTTGGGCCGGCGGAGAAGGTGGGAACTGGGTCGCCGGTAGGAGTATCGGTGCCGGTGGGTGAACAAGAGGGGTATTGAGTGCGGGACAGCTCGCCAAAGACAGAATCAAGGATAGGGCTACCAGAGGGTGGTTTATTGATTTGGGAAACATTGGTTTTCCCCCTTTAGCGAGTCACAGGACTTGAGGTTTACGGATTCAAACTGTCTTCAGCTTATGGACAACGAGCCCCGGTGATGAAGAAACGCGAGCAGGATACCAGAAACACAGGAGTGTTTGTCAGGCTTCAATTGAAGGAGTCTCTGCAGATCTCGTGATAGCTTGAATCGGGTCCGCGAAGTACTTCGCAAACCTTTCTACAGTGAGTGATCGCTTGACCAAGAAAGAGGAGCAAAAGATCAGTGATGATGCGCGAGGGGCTGGGCTTCGTGGTGGTGCTCGGTCAGTTTCCGGAGGTCACAATGGATGTCGTCGGGATCGCAGCACTCGGTTTCGAGTTGGATGGTCATATGTTTGATACCGAAATCCGTAGTGATGCGGTGTTGAATGGTCTGGAGTAACTTCAGCTGGGTGCAATGCTGCTCGATGATGACGTGAGAGGTGAGCATGATTAGTCGAGGCTCGACGGCCCAGATGTGCAGGTCATGCACGTTCTTGACGCCGGGGACCGCCTCTATGGTTGTGGCCACATGAGATGTGCTGATGCCTGGTGGGGTTGATTCCAGCAAGACTTCCATCGATTCCTTAAAAATAGGCCAGGCTCCTCGGAGAATGACTCCGACGATCAGTAGGCTCACGAGAGGGTCCAGGACCGTTAATCCTGTCAGGAGTATCGCGCCACCACTCACAATTACCCCGAGTGAGACCCAGGCATCTCCTAACATGTGCCAGAACGCACTGCGAATATTGAGATCATCTTTCGCTCCATGTTGGAGCAAGAGAGCAATCGCCAGATTGGCGACGAAACTGACTGCCGCAATGACCATCACCCATCCACCGTCGACGGAAACCGGTTGTAGGAGTCGCTTGAAACTGACGAGCGCGATACTAACGGCGGTCAACAAGAGGATGAAACTGTTCAGAAAAGCAGCAATGATTCCGGCTCGGTGATAGCCGAATGTTCGACTCTCTGATGAGGGCCGTGCCGTGAGGAGATGCGCGTAGAGGGCGAGGAAGAGCGATCCCTGGTCGACGAGGTTGTGGCCGGCATCGCTCATGAGGCCAATGCTATTCAGCATCCAGCCGCCGATGAATTCCGCGGCAATGATCACGGCATTGATGGCTAAGGCCAATTGGAGCCGAGATCGGAGATGTGAGTATGATGCAAGTGCCGTCATACGAGAGCAGTGTCGCATGAGCAACGCAACGCGGCAAGTCTTGCCGAAGGATTGCGCGCTAGTGAACTGATTGAGAGGGGAGACGTTCGCTCAGTACCGGATAGTTGACTTGATCCATCCCGGTGTTGCCCGTTGCAAGATCGGTTGCAATGACTCGCAAGATGATTCCCTCGGGGACGTCCTTCAATGATGGGACAAAGAGCGGAGCTTCGAAGGTGCGACTCCCTTCATCGTAAAACATCTGTAGTCGCTCGATGGTTCGGTCACCGATTACGACTTCCCCATAAATACGAATTTTCCGTGAGTCCCAATCTCCATAAGGACGAACCAAGGAGCCTGAAAGCGTTCTCACTGAGGCGCGAAGTTTGACATCGTCATTCGCAATCAAGGCTTCACCTGGCTTGGGTCGATCGATCTGGACGAGGTAGCCATAGAGGTGTAGCACGATGCCGTCCTGCGAAAGATCCTGTCCCGGGATCAGGAGCAGGGTCTTACTTGTTTTCTGCATTGCCCCAGGAAAGGCCAATGGTCCTTCGGCAGAGATGTCCACCAACATCGGCTTCTGAAGGTGCAATGTGGTTCTAAACGCAGCGGAAGGACGGGTGCTATAGATCGGCTCTTCCATCATGTGGGGTGTGCGCATGATTTGACTTTGATCTCCTGCTTCGCCCTGTTGGAGGCCGGTTGCCAGAATCTGGCCCGTTGTCACATCGGTGATCGTGACTCGAGCCCCACCGACTTCGCGACCTAACACCATCGCTCCATGTGCAACCACCCGGACGAGCACAGTCGTCGGGTGAGGGCCATTGAGCGGAATGTTGGGAGGGGTTTGGCTATGGGCTGAAACGGTGAGGCAAGAAAACAGGATCGGGAAGGTGATGAGCCTCACTGGGACGAAGGGGAATCTTGTCATTTCACCTTCGTGCCAGGATCCACTTCTTCTTGGATGGTGAGCAGCCCACGCACGTCCGTATCTCCCGCAGCCAGTACCATCCCTTGAGATTCAATACCCATCAGTTTAGCCGGTTTCAAGTTGGCCACGATGACAATTGTTTTTCCGACGAGCGTGTCTGGCTCATACTTCTTGCCGATGCCGGCCACAATCTGACGCTGTTCGGTGCCTAGAGACACTTGCAACTTGATCAGCTTCTCAGATTTCGGCACCCGCTCAGCGGACAGGATCTTTGCCGTCTTCAGCTGCACCTTCATGAAGTCGTCGATGGTAATCTGTGGTGAAGCCGGTGCGGCAGGTATGGAGGTTGGTGTGGCAGCGGTTGGTTGTGAAGGCACAGGCGATTCGGTCACGGGTTTGGCTCCTTGTATTTTCGAGTCGATGCGTGGAAAGAGAGAGGGGCCTTTCTGAATGGCGGTTCCCGGTATGAGACACCCCCATTTCGTTCTATCGATGGGTAGCGCCTGCACGAATTGATCTGAAATGCCCAACTGTGCACAGATTGTCTGGGCACTCTTCGGCATTACGGCATAGATGGCAATACTGAGGCAGCGAAGTATCTCCGCCATGGTGTAGAGCACCGTCTTGAGCTGCTCCGCATCACGCTCATTCTTGGCCAATGTCCAAGGTGCGGTCTTGTCGACGTATTGATTGGCCAGTTGAACGACATGCCAGATCGCTTCAAGGGATCGGTTGAACTCCAGCTGTTCGATATGGCGCGGTAATGTCTCGGCAAGTAAGGACATTGCGGCCTGTTCAAGTTCGTGCTCCCCGGGACCGGTATTCCCTGAAACTGGTATTACCCCTCCTTGAGTCCGTTCGATGAGGGTGAGTGTCCGACTCAAGAGATTACCCAGACCATTGGCCAGATCGCTATTGATGCGAGTGATCATACCGGTGAGAGAAAAGTCTCCATCCTGGCCGAACGGGACTTCGCGCATGAGGAAGTAGCGAAACGCATCGATGCCGAATTCATCGGCCATCTTGTTCGGATCGACGACATTGCCACGACTCTTGGACATCTTTTCACCGTCGACGGTCCACCAGCCATGGGCGAAGATGGTTTCGGGCAATGGCAGATTCAGTGCCATCAGCATGGTGGACCAGTAGACGGCATGGGTGGTGAGAATGTCTTTCCCAACGAGATGGACATTCGCCGGCCAAAAGTCATGGCCAACCGATTTCTCACGAGGCAGATATTCCAACGCAGAAACGTAATTGACCAGCGCGTCGAACCAGACGTAGGTGACGTAGCCCGTATCGAAGGGGAGTTCGATGCCCCAGGAAAGTCTGGATTTTGGCCTGGAGATCGACAGGTCGCTTAGTTTCTGGGTTTGCAAGAATCCCAGGACTTCATTCCGCCGCGACTCCGGGCGAATGAACCGATCGTGTTTCTTGATATGGTCGATGAGTTGGTCCTGGTATTGCCCCATTTTGAAAAAATAATTATGCTCGCTGAGCTTCTCGACAGGGCGTTTGCAGTCCGGACAAACGCCGTCGGTCACATCTTTTTCTGTCCAGAACCGCTCATCGAACGTGCAATACCAGCCCGAGTAGTCGGCTTTATAAATCAGTTGCTTATCGAACAGCTCTTGAAGGTATCGCTGGACGACGCTCTTATGCTGAGCGTCGGTCGTTCTGATAAACGCATCGTTGGAGATGTTTAGCTTCCTCCAGAGGTTCTCAAATTGTGGTGCCAATTTGTCGCAGTGCGTTTGCGGGTCAATGCCGGCTTTGGCGGCAGCCTGTTGCACTTTTTGGCCATGTTCATCGAGACCAGTGAGAAAGAATACCTCGCGTCCGCGCAGTCGCCAGTAGCGCGCCAGGACGTCAGCCGCAACGGTGGTATAGGCATGCCCGATATGCGGGACATCATTGACGTAGTAAATCGGGGTGGTGATGTAGAACTTGTCGCTTGTCGCCATACGCAAGGCAAGATATCAGGTCAACGGCGCGTTTGGCTAGGTCGTGGCTCCGACCGGGATAAACCCGAGTGCCTCACGGAGGCGGAGAAACGTTGTCTCGAGCGCCATTTGTACGTTTAAGTGTCGGGTGGCTTGCTGCGCATGTTTTTCAATGTCGTTCAAGAGAGTCAGAAGAAGGTCAATGTTTGCTCGTCCGGCGAATCGTTGCAAGTGGGGAACTTGATCGAGATGAAGGATCTGGTCGCGATCTCCATCGACGAGGACAATCACAAGGTCACGGATCCATCGCGTCAGCCAGCTCAAGGTCTCCGCTCCCCGGTCCGATTTGGCCAAGGTTTCTGATGCCGATAGGATGGTGGTGCTGGAGATCAATGATTCGGGTTTCACCAATGTCAGGCACTCTTGTTGTCGCGTGCGAATCTCTGCCACGTTCATGGTGAGCGCTTCTCCGATGCGGCCGTCGGTCAGCAGCGCCAGGAATCGAGCGTCATGGGGTGGAAGCTCCCGCTTGAGAATCAGTGCGGCCTCCACTTGTGTTCGAGCCGGTGAGGTGAAGCGAAGGGCTTGGCAGCGTGACCGAATCGTGATGGGGAGTGCGTGGAGCCGACTGGTGACCAGAATAAACAGACTATGACCCGGAGGCTCCTCCAATGTCTTGAGCAGAGCATTGGCTGCGCCGATGGTCATGCGATCCGCATCATCAATCAGGCAGATCTTTTGCTCGCCGATGAGAGGCCGATAGACAAACTGCTGTTCGAGTTCTCGGATCTGCTCAATCTTGATTTGGGGTGTCGCCGCTTCTGCATCGGGTTCGATGACAAAATAATCGGGATGCGTCTGAGCCGCGATCTGCAAGCAAGAGCGGCATTGGCCGCAACTGTCTGGTGACTCAGTGAGCACTGGGCGGTCACAATTCAAGACCTGCGCCAGCCTCACGGCGGTCATGCGCTTGCCAATGTGGGCATCGCCGTGGAAGAGATAGGCGTGAGCGAGTCTCTTATTGGACAGACTAGCCTGGAGGAGTGAAATGGACTGCTCGTGGCCTGTAATCTCAGTAAACGGCATAGACTATCGCTGTCGCAACTGTTGTATGCGGTGTGTTGTGAGCCAACGGGTGATGACTTGCACCACGTTCTGTTGGACGGACTCTAGAGGAAGAGAGGCGTCAAAGACAACCATGCGCCGGGGTTCTTGCCGGGCGAGGGTCCGAAATCCAGCTCGTACCTTCTCGTGAAATTGGGTCGCTTCTCGATCAAGACGGTTCTGGGAGGAGTGTTGGCTTCGCCGTCGCGTCAGTCCGATACGAACCGGCACGTCGAAGAGCAGAGTCAAATGTGGAACAAGTTTTCCGGTTGCCCACTTATTCATCGTGCGCAAGATCCGGAGGTCCAATCCCCGTCCATAGCCTTGATAGGCCATTGTCGAGTCTGAGAAACGGTCGCAGACGACGATCATTCCCTGGTGGAGAGCCGGCTTGATCACATGATCGACATGTTGGCGCCTGGCCGCAAGGATGAGCCACACCTCGGTTTCCGGGGCGATGGTTTCCGAGGAATGGTCGAGAAGGAGACCGCGCAATTGTTCAGCGAGAAGTGTGCCTCCGGGCTCTCGGGTGTGGAGGACGTGCCGGCCCTGTGCTGTCAGCCAGTCACAAAGTCTGCGGGTCTGCGTGGTTTTTCCGCTTCCTTCACCGCCTTCCAGCGTGATGAAGAGACCGGATGATTTTTGTGTAGCAGGACTCATCGACTCTTTTCTTCGCACGCGTTTTTAACAGCGGATCCTATGTCAGGTTGCGGGGAATAGCAAGGTGGGACCTATTCAGGGATCCTTCTCGTTTGTGTGCATAACCCATTGAAATTAACAAGAAAACGCTTGCGACGTTTGTCGGGTACTCTGTAAGATGAATCACGGATCGTTCTCCCATTGAGGATGGGCTGATTTTCTCATGCTAAAGACTGCTCTGCGGCGATATTTTCTGACAGGACTGCTGTTGGTCACCCCTATTTGGGGCACGATTCTCGTTCTGAAAACTCTGTTCGTGGCACTGGATGGTATCTTGGGCGATGCGATGGCTGAGCTGGTGCCTGATCACTATATTCCCGGGCTTGGCATCGTGACGTTGGTCTTGCTGATTTTCTTGGTTGGGTTGTTTGCCGCCAACTTCATCGGACGCCAGATCGTCAGTCACTGGGAGGATTGGCTCAATCGGTTGCCTCTGGTCCGAGGAATTTATTCGACCTTGAAATCCATGATGGATATTCTCTCCTTTTCGGAGCGAGGGTCGTATCGGCGTGTGGTCTTGATCCAGTTTCCCAAGAATGGTCATTATTGTTTTGCCTTCGTGACGGGCATGACCAAAGGTGAGACGACGGCGTTGGGAGAAGATACGCTGATCCATGTGTATGTGCCGACTTCCCCCAATCCCACGTCGGGCTATTTTCTGCTCGTCCCTGAGCGGGAGGTCACGTCGGTTGATATCAGTATCGAAGAGGCGATGAAGCTGATTGTATCAGGGGGGTTGTACACGCCGACCGGCGCCGTGGCCTCAGCGTTGGCGGAGGCGAAGTGGAGTCAGATTAAACAGCCGGATGCTGGCGTGCCGATCGGATAAGTCGAGTACCCCCAGGGGTCCTTTGCGAAACACTCATCAACGGGAGAATTCAGCGCATGACGTCAATGGCTGATCAACAAGCAACGCGTTCGCCTATTGCCGGCCTCGGAGTGATCGTGATGGCAGCCGGGTTGGGCAAGCGAATGAAGTCCAACCATGTCAAAGTGTTGCATCAGGTCGCGGGGAAACCGATGGTGCAGTACGCAGTCGACGTGGCGCTTCGCGTGGCAGGTCACCGTATTGCGGTCGTTGTTGGGCATCAAGCGGAGAAGGTCCGGCATGTCATTGAAGCGGGGATTACCGGCATGCCGGGAGCGCAGGGGGTACGTATTGTCGAACAAGCGCAACAGCTAGGGACCGGTCATGCGGTCATGCAAAGCCGTTCCGTGTTTTCTGATGATGATGAGGTGTGTCCGGCACAGTATCTTATTCTGAACGGCGATACGCCCTTGCTGAAGGAATCCACCGTGCGTGAGCTTCTGAGTGTTCATCAGCGAGAGGGGGCGACCATCACCATTCTGACGGCGATCCTGGATGATCCCAGCGGCTATGGGCGGGTGATTCGTCGTGACGCGAGCCATGAGGGGCATGCGCATTCGTCATCGGACGTGCTGAAGATTGTCGAAGATCGAGATGCTACGTTGGCTGAGCGGGCGAGTAAGGAAATCAATGTAGGCACCTACGTGGTGTCCGGAGCGTTTCTTTTTGAGGCACTGGATAAGCTGGAGCCTGACAATGCCCAGGGTGAATACTACCTGACGGATATCGTGCGAATGGCGGTTGCCCAAGGCCGGCGCGTGGCTGCCGTGACGCTTCGGGACCCTGAGGAAGGGTTAGGAGTCAACACCAGGCAGCAGCTGGCGGCCGCAGAACTGGTCGTCCGGCAACACATTCGGGAACGCTGGCTTGATGCCGGCGTGACGATGCGAGACCCAGGCTCAGTGTGGATCGATGCGGGCGTAATGATCGGCAAAGATACGGTCCTGTACCCTCATGTCGTCCTTGAGGGGAACACGGTGATCGGTGAGGAGACCACGATCCGTTCGGGGGTTCGGATTACCGATTGCGTGATCGGTAATCATGTTGAGGTGCTGGACTCCTGTGTACTCGGCCAATCCCGTATTGAGGACGACGCGCATGTGGGGCCGTTTGTCCATCTTCGTCCCGGTGTCGTCGTGAGGCGACGAGCGAAGGTCGGAAATTTTGTTGAAATGAAGAAGACCGAGTTGGGCGAGGGGTCCAAGGCCAATCATCTCAGTTATTTGGGGGATGCCACGATTGCTGAGGGAGTGAATATCGGTGCCGGGACGATCACCTGTAACTATGACGGCCTGAAGAAGCATCATACGGTGATCGGGAAGAATGTGTTTCTCGGGAGTGATACCCAGCTTGTGGCGCCGGTCACGATCGGGGATGGAGCCGTGATTGCTGCAGGGACGACCGTGACGCAGGACGTACCTGTCGATTCGTTAGCGATTTCCAGAGTCCCTCAGGCCAATCGGATTGGGTGGGTGGCTAAACGACGGGCCTTGGTAGAAAGAGCCGCACCCAGCGTCGCTTCAGTTAAGACCGCTGCGAAGCGCCTAACCGTAACAAGACAGAAGACTTCGGCGAGGTCGAAGAAAAAGCCTGGGCGGTCATCAAGGGGCTGATCGCGGAACGATAACGTCGCATTAATTGTCTGCCAACCAATAAGGCGGGGTATTGCCATGTGTGGGATTATTGGATATGTCGGCAACCAGGAAGCGGTGCCGATTCTTATTGGAGGATTGTCGAAGTTGGAGTACCGCGGCTACGATTCATCGGGGGTGGCTGTCTTGCAGGGAGAGAAAATCACCGTCAAGCGGAGTGTGGGCAAGCTGGTGAATCTTCAGAATGCACTTAAGGCCAATGGGCTCACGGGAACGGTCGGAATCGGCCACACTCGATGGGCGACGCATGGCAAGCCCTCAGAACAGAACGCCCACCCGCATCGCTCAAAAGGATGTGTGTTGGTGCATAACGGGATCATCGAAAATTATCAGCAGTTGAAGCAACAGCTCGAGAAAGACGGCTATAAGTTTGTTTCAGAGACCGATACGGAAGTCGTCGCTCATCTGATTGATAAGTATCTTCAACAGAGAAATAAGCTAGCCGATGCTGTGCGTTTGGCGACGAAAGATGTGAAAGGTAGTTACGCGCTGGCAGTGATGTCGGAGCGGGAGCCGGGAACCTTGATTGCTGCGCGGTCGGGCTGTCCGCTGGTCGTCGGGCGGACAGCGCATGCATCCTATATCGCCTCCGATGTCATGGCTATGATGGCGCATACGCGGGAAGTGACCTATCTCGAAGAGGGGGACGTGGCCGTCGTTACCCAAGACGATGTGCAGCTGACCGATTCCGATGGTCGGGCTGTCTCGCGAAAGGCGTCGAAGATCACATGGGATGCATCCGCAGCGGAGAAGAGTGGCTACCCGCACTTCATGCTGAAAGAGATTCATGAACAGCCGCAGACCATTCTGGATACCATGCGAGGGCGGTATTCCTATGAGACGGGAGAAGCGGATCTCCCGGACATCGGGCTCTCACCGAAAGAATTCGCGTCTTTGGAACGGATCTGGATCGTGGCTTGTGGAACGTCCTGGCATGCCGGTCAGGTCGGGAAGTATCTTTTTGAGGAGATGGTCCGGACGCCGGTTCAGGTGGATATTGGCAGCGAGTTTCGCTATCGTGACCCGCTCGTCGGTAAGAAGGATTTGTTTATTACGATTTCCCAATCCGGTGAGACGGCTGATACGCTTGCCGCTGCACGAGAGGCCAAGGCCAAGGGGGCGCGAGTCGTGTCCATTGTGAATGTGGTGGGGAGTACATTGGCCCGTGAATCGGATGGAGTTTTGTATACCCATTGCGGGCCAGAGATCGGTGTGGCCTCGACGAAAGCGTTTACGGCGCAGTTGACGGCGCTCTATCTCCTGGCCTTGCATTTCGCACGAGTTCGTAATGTGATGAAGGTAGAAGATGGTCAAGCTTGGCTTGATCGGCTCGTGCGATTACCGGTCTTGGTTGAGAGCGTTCTCCAGAGAGAGGCCGAAATCGTCGCGATTGCCAAGCGCTACTACAAAAAACGGAATTTTTTGTTCTTGGGGCGCGGGATCAATTATCCGATTGCGCTGGAGGGCGCACTGAAACTCAAGGAAATTTCCTACATCCATGCCGAAGGCTATGCGGCAGGCGAGATGAAGCATGGCCCGATCGCATTGATTGATAAAGATATGCCGGTTGTGGTGTTGGCGCCTCGAGATCGACTGTATGACAAGACGGTCAGTAATCTCATGGAAGTGAAGGCACGACACGCTCCAGTGATTGCGTTCGTGGCGGAAGGCGAACGCGAACTTGGTAAGATCGCGGATGCGGTGTTCACCGTGCCGGACACTCATGCGTTGATCTCTCCGATGCTGTTTACAATCCCTCTTCAACTTCTGGCATACCATATCGCGGTGTTGCGGGGTGCGGATGTGGATCAGCCGAGGAATTTAGCGAAAAGTGTGACGGTGGAATAACCGGATGTTGAAAATGGCTTCCAGCTGCGTTCTCGGTCGTCCCTCTCCCTGCGAGGTATCTCTGACGATACCCCTCAGTCGCGGGACTTCCTGCGGCCTTGCTGGAAGACCATTTTGAACCTCCGGTGAAGAGAAAGCAGGGAATAGATGGAGATCACGCAGCAGGACGTTGAGAAAGTAGCGCAATTGGCGCGATTGGCGCTGACGGCTTCGGAGAAGGAGACCTTTGCGAAGCAGTTGAGCCAGATTCTTTCGCACGTTGATCAGCTCAATCAGTACGACACAACTGGCATTGAGCCGACCGCCACGGTGATGGGGCAAGTCAATGTCTTTCGGGCGGATATTGTGCGTCCCTCTCTTCCGGTGGAGAAAGCGTTGACCAACGCACCAGAGCGTGAATCGGATGGCTTTGTAGTCCCCAAAATCATAGAGGAGCGTTAACCGTCAATGACCGTCTCATCCGGATCTGTTCTGGATGAGATATGCAATTGACGGAAGGCGAGGCAATACATGTTTCGACAAATGTTACGTTCGAAAATTCACCGTGCCACAGTGACAGGTGCTCATCTCGAGTATGAAGGCAGCCTAACAATCGATCAA
>JACCDV010205209.1_pt1 | contig 11071 bp, 7 predicted proteins | sample 7446131 | NCBI WGS metagenome assembly JACCDV01 (sample SAMN15323448, study PRJNA562643) | freshwater metagenome | isolation source: river surface water | place: USA:Blue River Watershed | collected 2017-08-17
AGAGTTGTTGGTGTTCATAACGCCTAAAATGCTTGATCACAGTGCCGTTGCACGTTAAGAAAGCATATGTTGTTGGTTTTGGTGGGTCTGCCGGGTTCCGGCAAAACAACCGTTGGGCGTCAACTCGCTCGGCGGCTTCACCTCCCCTTTGTGGATTCGGATCACGCGATTGAGAACCGTCTGGGTTGTTCAGTGCGCGAATATTTCGAACGCGAAGGGGAAGACCGTTTTCGTGACCTCGAATCTGAGGTCATCGCCGATTTGTGTCACCACCACCAAGGCGTGTTGTCCACCGGCGGCGGCTCGGTGCTGCGACCCATCAATCGTCAACGTTTGCGCGAACACGGCCACGTGTTTTATTTGCGCTCCAGCCCCGAAGAAGTGTTTCGCCGTTTGCGTAACGACCAAAACCGCCCCTTGCTGCAAGTGGCTGATCCGCAAGCACGTTTGCGCGAGCTGCTTGAGGTGCGTGACCCGCTCTACCGCGAAACCGCGCACTACGTCATTGAAACCGGTCGCCCCAATGTGGCGGGCTTGGTCAACATGATCGTGTCGCAACTTGAACTCGCTGGGCACATCAAACCCGTCTCGTCCCCCGCGCCTGCCGGCCGCCCTCGCGTGTCGCCCCCACACAGAATCTGAGCCATGTCGAACACCCCACACCTCGAACGCGTTGCCATCGACTTGGGCGAGCGCAGTTATCAAATTTTGATTGGCGAGCAATTGCTCAACGCAGCCAGCACTTGGGCCGATTTGCCCAAAGCCTCGTCTGCGCTCATCGTCACCAACACCACTGTGGCCCCCCTCTACGCCAAGCGTTTGCAGACAGCCCTCGCGCCGCTGTACAAGCAGGTACACACCGTGGCCTTGCCCGACGGCGAGAGCCACAAAGACTGGCCAACCCTCAACTTGATTTTTGACGAGTTGCTGGGCAAAGGTGCTGATCGTAAAACCGTGCTGTTCGCCTTGGGTGGCGGCGTGGTGGGTGACATGACCGGCTTTGCTGCTGCTTGCTACATGCGTGGCGTGCCCTTTGTGCAAGTGCCCACCACCTTGCTGGCGCAGGTGGATTCATCGGTGGGTGGCAAAACCGCCATCAACCACCCCATCGGTAAAAACATGATTGGTGCCTTCTACCAACCGCAACGCGTGGTGGGCGACCTCGACACTTTGCAAACCTTGCCCCAGCGCGAGATGAGTGCGGGCTTGGCCGAAGTCATCAAATACGGCCCCATCGCCGACATGCAGTTTTTCGACTGGATTGAAGCCAATCTCGATGCGCTGGTGGCGCGCAAGCCCAAAGCTTTGGCGCATGCGGTCAAGCGCAGTTGCGAAATCAAAGCCTGGGTGGTCGGGCAAGACGAACGTGAAGGCGGCATCCGCGCCATTTTGAATTTTGGCCACACCTTCGGCCACGCCATCGAGGCGGGCTTGGGCTTTGGCGAATGGCTGCACGGCGAGGCCGTGGGCTGCGGCATGGTCATGGCCTCGCATCTCTCGCAGCGCTTGGGTTTGGTGGACGAGGCCTTTGTCTCGCGCTTTACCGCCCTCGTTGAGCGCGCAGGCTTGCCCATTGTTGGCCCCAAACTCGGTGCGGACGAATACTTGCACCACATGCGCGTGGACAAAAAAGCAGAAGCGGGCGAAATCAAGTTTGTGCTTATCGACAAGCCCGGCACCGCCATCGTGCGCGGCGCCCCCGATGCCTTGGTCGCCCAAGTCATTGACGACTGTTGTGCCCAATGACGCAACTCGCGCCCTACGCTTGCCAGCCTGAACAGTCCCGTGGCCGCCGCCACGCCGAACCCTCACTTCCCGCCCAAGCCTCCAGCGTGCGCAACCCGCACCAGCGCGACCGCGACCGCATCGTTCACTCCACCGCTTTTCGACGCTTGGTCTACAAAACCCAAGTCTTTTTGAACCACGAAGGCGACTTGTTTCGCACCCGCATGACGCATTCGTTAGAAGTGGCGCAACTCGGCCGCTCCATTGCGCGCGCGTTGAGCTTGAACGAAGACTTGGTCGAAGCCATTGCCCTCGCACATGACTTGGGCCACACGCCCTTTGGCCACGCCGGCCAAGACGCGCTCAACGAATGCATGGCCCCTCACGGCGGCTTCGAACACAACTTGCAAAGCCTGCGCGTGGTGGACGAACTCGAAGAGCGTTACCCCGCCTTCAACGGTTTGAACCTGAGCTTTGAAACCCGCGAAGGCATCTTGAAGCACTGCGCGCGCCGCAATGCAGAGGCCATCAACGCGCAAGAACCTGGCGGCATTGCTGCTCGTTTTTTAAACGGCACACAGCCCAGCCTGGAAGCACAGTTGTGCAACTTGGCCGATGCCATTGCCTACAACGCGCACGACATTGACGACGGTGTGCGCTCCGGCTTGCTCACCCTCGATCAGTTGCAAGACGTGTCGCTGTTTGCCCGCTATCACGCGCAAACCTTGGCCGAGTACCCTGCGCTGCAAGGCCGCCGCGTGCTGTACGAAACCATTCGCCGCATGTTGAGCGATCAGGTGTATGACGTCATCAACGCCACACGCGCCGCCTTGCAACACCACGCGCCTGCCAGTGCTGATGAAGCGCGTCAGTGTCCGGCACTGGTGCAGTTCAGCGCGGCGATGTACGAAGAATCGAAAGCGCTCAAGTCTTTTTTGTTTCGCAATTTGTACCGTCACCCACAAGTCATGCAAACCACCGATGGCGCACGTGCCATGGTGCATGCGCTGTTTGCGGTGTACTTGGACAAGCCGCAAGAAATGCCCGCTGCCTACGCGCAGCGCAGCGATGTGCCGCGCGCCGTGGCCGACTACTTGTCTGGCATGACTGACCGTTTCGCCACGCGTGAACATGCACGACTCACGGCCTAAATAAGCCGCATCCCTTTCGCATGAGCAAGCACCGATTTGGCATCCACCCCTCCTGGGTCATCGTGTTGGCAGGCGTGTGCGCCGCGCTGCATGTGGGCAAGCTGCCGCCTGCGGTGCCGGTGCTGCAAGACGCGCTGGGCATCAGCTTGGTGCAAGCGGGCTTTTTGTTGTCTGCGGTGCAAATGGCCAGCATGACACTCGGCCTTGCTGTGGGTTTGAGCGCTGACAGCTTGGGTTTGCGCCGCAGCATGTTGGTGGGGTTGGGGCTGTTGTCGTTCGCCAGCCTCAGCGGTGGTTTTGTGAGCGACGCGCAAAGCCTCTTGGTCTTGCGCGCGCTCGAAGGCTTGGGCTTTTTGCTGGTGGTCATGCCTGCGCCCGCGCTCATTCGCCGTACGGTGGATACATCCCAGCTCAGTGGTCGCATGGGCTGGTGGGGCACGTACATGCCCACGGGCAGTGCGCTGGCGCTGCTGTTGGGGCCATGGGTCATTGCGGGTTTGAGCTGGTCGGCGTGGTGGTGGCTGTTGGGTTCAGTGACTACGTTTGCCTTTGTCGCTGTGTGGCTGTGCGTGCCTGATGTGCACGCCCCTGCACCACCGGTGCACACGGCTGCACTTGCTGGCGGTGTAGCTAGCCAATCATGGCCGAAGCGTTTGGCCCTCACACTCAAAAGCCCCGGTCCTTGGCTGGTGGCGCTCACGTTTGCGGTGTATTCGTCGCAGTGGTTGGCAGTGGTGGGCTTTTTGCCTACGGTCTATGCCGCGCTGGGTTTAACGGCAGGTGTGGCAGGCGCGCTGTCGGCTTGCGTGGCCTTGGCCAATGTGAGCGGCAACATCTTGTCGGGGCGCTTGCTGCAACGCGGCTGGCCCGCCCAACGCTTGCTGACCATTGGCTTTGCCACCATGACCTTGGGCGCCGTGGGCGCCTATGCCGTGTGGCAAGGCGAGGGCTTGCCCACATCACTGCGCTTTGTGTGTGTCGTGCTGTTCTCGGCTGTGGGTGGCCTGATACCAGGCACCTTGTTTTCGTGCGCGTTGCGCTTGGCCCCCAGCGAAGGCACGGTGTCCACCACCGTGGGCTACATGCAGCAACTCTCGGCCTTGGGCCAGTTTGCGGGCCCACCCTTGGTGGCGTGGGTGGCGGCCAGTGCGGGCGGCTGGCAATGGACGTGGGCCGTGACCGCCACACTTAGCTTGGTGGGCGTGGTGTTGGCACACCGCATCGGTCGCGCACTGCACCAGAAAGAAACACATGACTGACACACTCACACCCGAGCAAGAACGCATTGCCATTGAAGACACCCAAAAGTGGCTGCTACAAGCCGTGGTGGGTCTCAACCTCTGCCCCTTTGCCAAAGCGGTGGTGGTCAAAGACAGGGTGCGTTACCGCGTGTGCCCCTCCGCGCAACCCGAAGAGTTGCTGGCCATGTTGCGCGAGGAGTTGCAACACTTGGCGGCGGCTGACCCCGAAACACTCGACACCACGCTGATCATTGCGCCGCGCGCCTTGCCCGACTTTTTGGACTTCAACGACTTTTTGGCCGACTGCGACCGCGTGCTGACCGACCTGGAGTTAGACGGTGTGCTGCAAGTGGCCGACTTTCACCCGCGCTACCAATTTGGCGGCACCGACGTGGACGACATCGAGAACTTCACCAATCGCGCGCCGTACCCCGCGCTGCACTTGCTGCGTGAAGCCAGCATCGACCAAGCGGTGCAGGCCTACCCCGATGCGTCGCTCATCTTCGAGCGCAACATTGAGGTGTTGAAGAAGTTGGGACATGAAGGCTGGGCCAATTTGCGCGTTGCTTCTCGGCTGCACAATTGAACTATGTCAAAACATAAATCAGCCGCCACACCCAAAACCCAAGACCCCAACACGCAGCTCGACCTGCGCCCCGGCCAATCTATCGAGTTGCTCAACGAGCTGCACATCCTCACCCGCGACGGCAAGATCAACCAAGACTCGCGTCGCAAGCTCAAGCAGGTGTATCACCTGTATCAGTTCATCGAGAAGTTGCTGAAAGAACTGCCTGCATCGGCCACGGGGCCAAGCTTGGCTGACCATGGTGCAGGCAAATCGTATTTGGGCTTCATCATTTACGACTTATTCTTCAAGGCCTTGGGACAGGGCAGTATTTACGGCATCGAGACGCGCAGCGAGCTGGTGGCATCGTCACAAGCACTCGCGCAGCGCTTGGGCTTTGAGCGCATGCAGTTTTTAAACCTCAGCGTGGCCGAGTCCGCACACAGCGATGCTTTGCCCGATCAAATTGACGTGGTGACTGCGCTGCATGCGTGCGACACCGCCACTGACGACGCGATTGCGTTTGGTTTGGCCAAGCGCGCCAAGTACATGGTGCTGGTGCCGTGCTGCCAAGCCGAGCTGGCGCGTGCGCTCAACCAAAACAAAGCCCTCAATTTGCAACGCACGCCGTTGGCCGAGTTGTGGCGCCACCCGCTGCACACGCGTGAGATGGGCAGCCAGCTGACCAACGTGCTGCGCTGTTTGTACCTAGAGGCGATGGGATACCAAGTGACCGTGACCGAGCTGGTGGGCTGGGAACACAGTATGAAAAACGAACTCATCTTGGCCAAGTACACGGGGCAGAAAAAGCGTAGCGCGGCTGAGCGGTTGACTGCTTTGCTGCACGAGTTTGGGCTGGAAGAATTGTCGCAGACCCGATTCCAAATTTAATTGGGGTCAGATCCCAATTACCATTGGTAGATGGCACGCCTCCCTCGTCTCACCATCACCGGTTACCCGCACCATGTCATCCTGCGGGGCAACAACCGCCAAGACATTTTTCGCAGCACGGCAGATTACCAACGCATGCTCGATTTGTTGTTCGAGCACAGTCGGGCGCACAAAGTCGACATTCACGCTTATGTGCTGATGGGTAACCATCTGCACTTGTTGCTCACGCCGCAAGAAGATCAGGGCCTGCCCAAGATGATGCAGGCCGTGGGCCGCAGCTATGTGCAGGTGTTCAACAAAATACACGCCCGCACCGGTACGCTGTGGGAAGGTCGCTATCGCTCCACGCTCATTCAGACCGACCGCTACTTGCTGGCCTGTATGGCCTACATCGACCTCAACCCTGTGCGCGCGCACATGGTGGCGCAGCCTGAGGATTACACGTGGTCGAGCTATGCGCATTACGCAGGGCTGCGGCCAGATAGGCTCATCACACCTCACGCCCTGTATTGGACTTTGGGTAATACGCCATTCGCGCGTGAGGCGGCATACGCCGAATTGGTGCATGCAGGCATCAGCGCGGACCAGCAGGGTGCATTGACCGATGCTACGCTCAGTGGATGGGCGCTGGGCGACGAGCGTTTTGTGGCCGATTTGCAGTTGCAAACCGAAAGACGTTTGGTCAAAACCAAAGCAGGGAGGCCTTTCAGCAAGGCAAATAAACCTGTCCCTAATTAAATAATTACCAAAATTACCTCTCAATTAATTAGGTTCTGACCCCAATTAATTTTCTTGGCATGGTTGCTGCTGTGCAGTATGCTTCTTGTCCCGCTGAATTTTTGAGGAATGCGCCATGACCACGGCTGCCGATAAAGAACAACTGCAATCTCAGGGTTTGTACGACCCATCAAACGAACACGACGCCTGTGGCGTGGGCTTTGTGGCTCACATCAAAGGTCAAAAGAGCCACGCCATCGTGGGTCAGGCGCTCAAAATTTTGGAAAACCTCGACCACCGTGGTGCGGTGGGTGCTGACGCGCTGATGGGCGACGGCGCAGGTATCTTGATTCAATTGCCTGACGCGTTGTATCGCGAAGAAATGGCCAAACAAGGCGTGACCTTGCCGCCACTCGGCGAGTACGGCGTGGGCATGGTGTTTTTGCCGAAAGAAAGCGCGTCACGTTTGGCCTGTGAGCAAGAGCTCAACCGTGCGGTGTTGGCCGAAGGTCAGGTGTTGTTGGGCTGGCGCGATGTGCCTGTCAACCTCGACATGCCTATGTCACCTCGCGTGCGCGAAAAAGAACCGGTTATCCGTCAAATCTTCATCGGTCGTGGCAACGATGTGATCGTGCAAGACGCGCTCGAGCGCAAGCTTTACGTCATTCGCAAAACCGCCAGTGCGGCGATTCAGCACTTGAACTTGAAGCACGGCAAAGAGTATTACGTGCCAAGCATGTCTAGCCGCACCATCATTTACAAAGGCTTGTTGCTGGCTGATCAAGTGGGCACCTATTACCGCGACCTGCAAGACGAGCGTTGCGTGTCTGCCCTCGGCTTGGTGCACCAACGCTTCTCGACCAACACCTTCCCTGAGTGGCCCTTGGCTCACCCCTACCGCTATGTAGCGCACAACGGTGAAATCAACACCGTCAAAGGCAACTACAACTGGATGAAAGCGCGCGAAGGCGTGATGTCTTCGCCTGTGTTGGGCGACGACTTGAAAAAGCTCTATCCCATCAGCTTCCCCGACCAATCGGACACCGCCACTTTCGACAACTGCCTCGAGTTGATGACGATGGCTGGCTACCCCATCAGCCAGGCCGTGATGATGATGATCCCAGAGCCTTGGGAGCAACACACCACCATGGACGAGCGTCGCAAGGCCTTCTACGAATACCACGCCGCGATGTTGGAACCATGGGACGGCCCAGCGTCCATCGTGTTCACCGACGGTCGACAAATTGGTGCCACGTTGGACCGCAACGGTTTGCGCCCATCACGCTACTGCATCACTGACGACGACATGGTCATCATGGGCTCTGAGTCAGGCGTGTTGCCTGTGCCCGAGAGCAAGATCGTGCGCAAGTGGCGCTTGCAGCCCGGCAAGATGTTCTTGATCGACCTCGAACAAGGTCGCATGATCGATGACGAAGAACTCAAAGCTGGCCTAACCAACACCAAGCCTTATAAGCAATGGATTGAGAACGTCCGCATCAAGTTGGATGATGTCAAGGGGCACGAAGGCGAAGTCGCAAAAGCCAGTGATGTGTCCTTGTTGGATCGTCAACAAGCTTTCGGTTACAGCCAAGAAGACATCAAGTTCTTGATGGCGCCGATGGCCATCAATGGTGAAGAAGGCATTGGCTCCATGGGCAACGACAGCCCATTGGCGGTGTTGTCAAGCAAAAACAAGCCGCTCTACAACTACTTCAAGCAGTTGTTCGCGCAAGTGACCAACCCACCGATCGACCCGATCCGTGAAGCCATCGTCATGTCTTTGGTGTCGTTCGTGGGCCCCAAGCCCAACTTGCTCGACATCAACCAAGTGAACCCACCCATGCGCTTAGAAGTGAGCCAGCCTGTGCTCGACTTCGCCGACATGGCCAAGTTGCGTGACATTGAAAAATACACACACGGCAAGTTCAAGAGCGCCACGCTCGACATGACCTACCCCTTGGCGTGGGGCCATGATGGCGTAGAAGCTAAGTTGGCGTCGTTGTGCGCTGAAGCTGTGGACGCGATCAAAGGCGGCCACAACATCTTGATCATCAGCGACCGCGCTGTGGGCCCCACGCAAGTGGCGATTCCCGCCGTGTTGGCCTTATCTGCCATCCACCAACACTTGGTGCGCGAAGGTTTGCGTACCACCGCTGGTTTGGTGGTGGAAACGGGCAGCGCCCGCGAAGTGCATCACTTCGCCGTGTTGGCTGGCTACGGCGCAGAGGCCGTGCACCCCTACCTCGCTTTGGAAACATTGGCGAACTTGCACAAAGATTTACCAGCTGATTTGTCCACAGAGAAGGCGATCTACAACTACATCAAAGCCATCGGCAAAGGCCTGTCCAAGATCATGTCCAAGATGGGTGTGTCGACCTACATGTCTTACTGTGGCGCGCAGTTGTTTGAAGCCATCGGTATCAACAGCGAAACCGTGCAAAAGTATTTCACCGGCACACCGAGCCGCGTGGAAGGTATCGGCATTTTCGAAATGGCCGAAGAGGGCATTCGCATGCACAAGGCTGCCTTTGGTGAAGACCCCGTGCTCGCCAACATGCTTGATGCAGGCGGTGAATACGCATGGCGCGCGCGTGGTGAAGAACACATGTGGACGCCTGATGCGATTGCCAAGTTGCAACACAGCACACGCTCGAACAACTTCAGCACCTACAAAGAGTACGCACAAATCGTCAACGACCAAAACAAGCGTCACTTGACCTTGCGTGGTTTGTTTGATTTCAAGATCGACCCATCCAAAGCCATCTCGGTGGACGAGGTGGAGCCTGCCAGCGAAATCGTCAAACGTTTCGCCACAGGTGCGATGTCACTCGGTTCAATCTCCACAGAAGCACACGCCACGTTGGCTGTGGCGATGAACCGCATTGGCGGCAAGTCCAACACGGGTGAGGGCGGTGAAGACCCAGCGCGTTATCGCAACGAACTCAAAGGTATCCCGATCAAACAAGGCGACAGCCTCAAGTCCATCATCGGCGGTGATGTGGTTGAAGTGGACATGCCTTTGAATGCAGGCGACAGCCTGCGCTCACGCATCAAGCAAGTGGCGTCAGGCCGCTTCGGTGTGACGGCTGAATACCTCTCTTCATCTGACCAAATTCAGATCAAGATGGCTCAAGGCGCCAAGCCTGGTGAAGGCGGTCAGTTGCCAGGCTCGAAGGTGTCTGAGTACATCGGCAAGTTGCGTTACAGCGTGCCAGGGGTGGGTTTGATTTCTCCCCCTCCCCACCACGACATCTACTCCATTGAAGACTTGGCTCAGTTGATTCACGACCTGAAGAACGTCGCCCCTCATGCTGACATCAGTGTGAAGCTGGTGGCCGAAATCGGCGTGGGCACGATTGCCGCAGGCGTTGCCAAGTGCAAGGCCGACCACGTGGTGATTGCGGGGCACGATGGCGGTACAGGCGCCTCGCCTTGGTCGTCTATCAAGCACTGCGGTTCGCCTTGGGAAATCGGTTTGGCCGAAACCCAACAAACGTTGGTGTTGAACGGTTTGCGTGGCCGTGTGCGCGTGCAAGCCGACGGCCAAATGAAGACTGGGCGCGACGTTGCCATCGGCGCGTTGTTGGGCGCTGACGAATTTGGCTTCGCCACCGCACCGCTGGTGGTTGAGGGCTGCATCATGATGCGCAAGTGCCACTTGAATACTTGCCCCGTGGGCGTGGCTACGCAAGACCCCGAGTTGCGCAAGAAGTTCACAGGCAAGCCTGAGCACGTCGTCAACTACTTCTTCTTCATCGCTGAAGAAGTGCGTCAAATCATGGCGCAGTTGGGTATCAAAAAGTTTGACGACATGATTGGCCGTGCCGACTTGCTCGACATGCGCGCTGGCATCGAACACTGGAAAGCCGCTGGCCTGGACTTCAGCCGCTTGTTGGCTGTGCCGCAAGTCGGTCCAGAAATTCCTCGCTACCACGTGGATACACAAGACCACGGTTTGGACAAAGCACTGGACCAAAAACTTATCGAGAAATCCAAGCCCGCCATCGAGCGCGGCGAGAAGGTGCAGTTCATGGAAACCGCACGCAACGTGAACCGCTCTGTCGGTGCGATGTTGTCGGGCGCTGTGACCAAAGTGCACCCCGAAGGTTTGCCAGATGACAGCATTCGCATCCAACTCGAAGGCACGGGCGGTCAATCGTTCGGCGCATTCTTGTGCAACGGCATCACCTTGTATTTGATCGGTGAAGCCAACGACTACACCGGCAAAGGCCTCTCAGGCGGCCGCGTGGTGGTGCGCCCCAGCATTGATTTCCGTGGCGACGCGGTCAACAACATCATCGTGGGTAATACCGTGATGATTGGTGCGACACGCGGCGAAGCGTTCTTCTCTGGCGTGGCCGGTGAGCGTTTTGCGGTGCGTTTGTCTGGTGCGACCGCTGTGGTCGAAGGCACTGGCGACCACGGTTGTGAATACATGACAGGCGGTACGGTGGCGGTGTTGGGTAAAACCGGCCGCAACTTCGCGGCAGGTATGAGCGGCGGCGTGGCGTATGTGTACGACGAAGACGGTCAGTTTGGCAAGAAGTGCAACACCGCCATGGTCTCCATGGAAAAGGTGTTGAGCGCTGCCGAGCAAGAGGCTTCTTTGCCACGCGCCATTTGGCACCGTGACCAAACTGACGAAGCACAACTCAAGAAGTTGCTCGAAGACCACCACCGTTGGACGGGCTCTAAACGCGCCCGCGAGTTGCTGGACAACTGGGACGCCGCGCGCGCCAAGTTTGTCAAAGTGTTCCCCCACGAAGACAAGCGTGCATTGG
>JACCDV011117732.1_pt1 | contig 11069 bp, 4 predicted proteins | sample 7446131 | NCBI WGS metagenome assembly JACCDV01 (sample SAMN15323448, study PRJNA562643) | freshwater metagenome | isolation source: river surface water | place: USA:Blue River Watershed | collected 2017-08-17
CTCAACAGTATACCAGTCTTTCCTGATGCTTGGATCAAGGAATCGTACATACCTCTCCCTGACTGCATTATTGGCCATTCTAATGCCGTGCTAGCGTTGGAGTTCTTTGGCGATGATGGACCATTGGCATTTATACTATTTGCATAACTCTGCAATAATGATATCCAACTATATAAGCATAACTCAATACCTCATTGACCGTAATACCGAATTTCCTCTATATTTTCAAATCATATTAATTTTTCCTTAACTTCTGGTTTCTAACTCTTGGCCTACGGCGAACGCACTCCTCCTAACCTGTAAGTGGGATGGGCATAAATGAAGCTGTTAATAGCAGATTTGATGCAGTGAATGAGAAACGATTTATAAAAACGTATGAGTGAGTGAATAATAAAAGATATAGATATGGGGGGATTGACTAATTTTAGTGATTGATGTGATTTTAAGTGGGCGAAGGATGCTGACAGATTGAGGGGTTGATTGGCCTAATATATCAATCCAGGGAATTATATATCTATTGAGTAAATATGATAAAATTAGATATCAAAGATATTACTCCATGTCTTCGTTGTATCTTTTCTCTAATAGATTGTCTAGCCAATACTATTGGTCTTACTACACCTTTATATTATTGTTTTGCCCTTAGTGAAAGAAATTTTAGAAATAGTATTCCAACTATTAAAATTACTACTTTACTTCTGTCCAATTTTATTGAGGCTATCGATTTCGATCGGTCAAAGATGGACCTACATCGAATAGTGAAAGTGTAAGATTCTATGATTTTACTTCTGCTCTCTATGAATGCTATTATTATCCCTATTATAGACTTACACTTGGGCATTTTTGACCTTCCTTGGGTTACAATACTTTTTAGGCATTAATACATTTAAGTTTATTTTTCAATCTTTTGAGAACAGTCGAAGGATTATAGGCTGCAGTTTATCGATTGAATAAATTCCATTTATGTTTCAATGAATTGAATCTATTCTTCACCATGTGCTCAGTCCTACTCTTAAGAATCTTGGCAATGAATGACCATTTGGGTCCATATTCCTAATATATGGTAAGCATCTTAATGTCTTACTCGATCGTCCAGTCTTATTTGCTAACTTTGGGGTTGAGATGATTCGTCCATCTTTCCCTGCACTCATTGGGAGTCCTGAGATATTTCTTCTATTTGAAGAGTTCAAAGGATACTAGCCTCCACTTTATTTTTGTATTTTTGCCCTTGGAGGAAGGCTCTATTGTGTTGACGTACTTTGCTAAAAAATCAATTTATTCATTTTTCCAAGACAGCTTGAGCTTATTGGTTTTGGCAAACATAAGGAAAAATTAATATCTGAGGAAGGTCTAGGGTTTTCGTGGGAAGAATAATTGAAGCATTTGTATGTATTTTGAATTCTCTTCTATTATCTAATTTAATTGGATTTTGTTTGTCAAAATAAGCCAAGCAGAGAGCCAAGCAAAGATTTTATATTATGAATAAGCCCATACTTTCAAGCCATCCTTCAAGTAGTCAGAGATCTGCGTGACATTCTCGAAAGATAGATTTTTGTTGAAAGCTATAAGCTGGGTTACCATTTCATTGAAACTGCATTTGACGATGTTAAATATACCCTTTTTCATGTTTTGTTAGTGGAGTACTCTGAATTATTGATTTTAACTGATTTCTTGTATGATTTGGGGTATGATGGGATTTGGATTCATGATTTATGTTATCATTTTGATTATAAATGAGAAAATAAAATTGATGCACTTCCAATAAGACAGACACCAGAGTGTGTAGAGACTTCTTAAATTTCATAATTTGGCTGAGTAGTCACTTACTATAGCTATAAAAGATAAAGGTAAGGATATATAAAGATCATGATGTACGCATTTATATGTCTAATGAAAAATTTATCATCAATTTGCTTTGGAGGGAAGGTGTAGTGTTCACTGCAAGGCAAACAATTAATTATATTCAATATGGATGGTGATTAGATTTGAGTTTGTAAAAAAATAACCTTCATATGCTCATTTTATCCTGCATTCTGCTTAAGTTCGGCCTTTTGAATCTGTTTTATGCCCCGCCTTTTATAATAATATAATTTTTTGGCTTTTGCAAATTACAAGTTTATTCTTATTATTTAACTAAAACTTAGTTAAGAATAAAATGAAAATCCCAGAAAGTTTAATAATCAATAAGTATTCGTAATCGTACGATTATCAAACTCAAGAATAGATCATTCTGTTCCATCTGTTATTTTTACTAAAACATCTATACAATGATGAATCAAAAGCCTTCAGTAATTCAGATTATTCTTCTCAAGAAGTTTATTTATGATGATAATACTATTTGTTTAGATAAATAATAAGATAATTGTTTCTCGTTTTTATCTATTTTTAGAAATATGCCGGATTCGTTTATTTTTGTTAGATTGGTCGATTAATATACAGTTTGGTTTATTGCTTTCTTTCATGTATTTCATGTATGCATCATCGAGATCATCAAATAATCTAACAGATTTAAATCATCATCAATCCTTATGCCTCGAATACTCTCTATTATTCGGGAATGATAAAACAATGTATAGTAGAAAGACTTAATTATCTTAGATTGCAATCATCAAGATATCCATAAATCATTCTTCTGTTTATCACCAACTTCTTAGGTGCTTTTGCGAGAATTAAAACAACTTTAGCATGCTTCTCAATCCTGATAAAAACAAAGAATGTAGAAAAATAAATCGTAGAAAAGACTGCCTCTATTTGTGGGTGACAGAGAAGTATACTCCTTAATTTTTTTCACGAAGTATTACTTTGTTTGATGGGCATATCAACTTCATTCAGAATATAAATATGTTGCTGCTCACTGCCTTGACTTACTTCAAACTATTCACTTTAGTTGAATGAATCCCCTTGTTTCAGTTGTTGATTTCTTATGAGAGCTATTCCCATAAAGAAAGACTATTGCTGAATTTGCATGCTGTAACTATACTTGTATATGCTGAAGAAGGCCATATTATCAACTTTGATTGAATTTAGTTGTCGATTAAAACTCGATTTTAACATATGTTTTATTAAGTACCAAGTTATTTGTCATATTTGTGCTCAGTGTGATAGTGCATCTGATAAATTTTTATTGACTAATAGTTTCATTATCGTCCAGCCTATATTTCTTATGTTTCCGTAATTACCAACTTTATTGTTTTTGTACAATTTGTGTATTAACTATTTTAATCAAAATTATTCTTTTAATTTTGTCTAATTTAGTGTGGGCGATGAGTGACTACTCATTTCCAAATGCTTTCCTTGCATAATTTGGAGATAAGTAAACATTTTCCACTATTAAATCTAGCTACTGAGGCATTTAGATATTTAGCTTTAGCCTTGTAGAAATTTGTTAGCTTTTTATAATAATTAGCAATTATAGCTAGGATCAAACTAATATAACTTTTAAATAGGTAGGGTTTTCATGAAATCCTGATATTAATGGCTGAGAATTTAGTTCTATTTGATAATAAAAGGGTTAATTAGGATCAAAAATGATCATTAGTAACCAAATCCTTTACCTAATTCTTTATCAAATGAATAAGATTTTTTTAAAGGCTGATTGCCTTGGGAAGATCATATAGAAGGAAAGGCGAGGCTCACTCAAAGGTTTACATATAATGTCAAATAAATGATGTGTGTTTTTCGATATATAACAATTTAATCCTCTAACTTTGCTTGAACATTATTGTATTATATAATGTTGCAAAGCAAAAGGGGGCTTTTTTCGAAGAAAGCAAGTACAGACACATGCTAAAGTGACAAAAAATAGTCAGGATCTTCATTGGGCCTGAGGAGCAACTAATCAGGACTACTCGAATATCAAATTAGTACACTCTTATCTTATTCAGAGGAAACTATTGGCTTTGGAGGATTTGGCACAGTGAAGAAAGCCATTCATAAGCCTACAGGGGAAATCGTTGCTGTCAAAATATGCGATCTTACGGATGCTAGTCTCGCTCAAAGCATAAGGCAGGAAATTTAGCATCAAAGATCATTGATTCATTAAAATATTGTGCAGATCTACTAAGTTATCCAGCACTAAGGGAAAATATACATCTTTATGGAGTATTGCAAAAACGGGGAGCTTTTCGAGAGAATCAACAAGAATGGGCCACTCAGCTAGAGAGATGCTGCTAAGGTGTTTCACCAAATCCTATCAGCTCTGCTCTACTTGAAAGCCAACAATCTCAGTCACAGAGATATTAAACCTGAGAACATTCTATTCGACGAGCAATGGAACGCCAAACTGATTGACTTTGGCTTTTGCTGCAAAGCCAGTGAAGGGAGAGGATTTAGAAAAACAGTCTGCGGTACTCCATCGTATATTCCCCCTGAAATCATCAAAAGGCATTTGTATGATGCTGAGCTGGTGGATGTTTGGAGTCTAGGGGTCACTCTCTATGCAATGCTGGCTGCACAGCTTCCCTTCGAAGCTGAGGATCCTTAGGATAAAAAGAAGAATATCATTAACTGCAAATATAACCTTGACCCTATTTTTTCAGTTAAGGCACAGAAGCTCTTTGCCTCTATCTTTATTGATGCAAAGTACCGTCCTCGCCTATGCGACCTAAAAAATTCCTAATTCTTACTCTGCTATAGCTTTTCCAGCCCCTAATACATCGACTTTAAAAACGAGAACCCATAGATCTAGCCAAAGGTGTTGAGCATAATTTAGAGGCAGCATCACATCGACATCGATATGCTGATTGAATCGGTCAAGACTTGCAGGCTAGATAAATACAGAGCCTTGTATTATCTAACACTAAGGAATGGCAAGTCCAATAATCGATCTCTTAGCATGTATCGCAAAAAGAGGAATTCCTTAACGAAACTCATACCAATATGCCGCACCCCTTCCATCCCCAAAAGCCAATAGTATGGCTAAGATATTCTACTGCTCAAAACTGGAGGATTGAAATCTTTGTAAACTTCAAGAATGAGGCCAACTCTCGCCAACAATAAAATGCAGGCCAATAGTAGATTTGAACCCCGCATCGGTTTATTAAATTGCTTGGCAATTAATAGACAATTCTGATGCTTATAACTTCTTTATCCATAATATTTTTATGAATCAAACCTCAATGAAGAGCATCCTCTCATATCGAAACGCATACTACCAAGGCTAGACCAAAGATCAACAACGAAATGGGTCAGGAATCCTCCTAATCGACTAAGGCCCAATTATGGTGGCCCAGTGGAAAGGGGATCTTGCATTTGGGCCTGCTTTTGTATTCATCAGCAGTGAGTAGTACGCTTGCTTGTAGTTCAACAGGGGATAGCTATAGGGAATCTGCTTGTTTAGGTCAGGCCCATAGTTACTGGTCATGCAGTTCAATAATGGTCGAGCCATCGATAGACAAATCCTTGTGAATTATTAAGAGGACAAAGTAAAGTTATTGACATATCGAAGTACATGTCTTTGTATTTAGATGCCAATTACTAAGTGCTGTCAACTGATCGAGTCAATAATCAACCTTAGTCATCTCTCATCCATGAATATCTTAACATCAATTATCAAGTTCCATCTGTCGTCGATTTCCTGCAAGGAAACTTTTGTAGGAATTAGCAGTCATTCTAAATCAAAGTTTTGCCCAATGGAACTAAGCTGTTTAGATTCAACGATAAGAGCAATCCGATAAGTCTGGGATTCGTTCTAAGTAAAAACGATCAACTCACAAGTTACGGAGCATACATTAGCGAAAAGCTTCACGGATTTGGATGTAAATATGAGAATAGCTCCAAATACGAAGGAATTTTCTAAAATGGCTTTCTGAATGGAGAAGGTATGCGTTATAGTAATGGAAAGTACAGCTATGGAAGGTTCTAAAACGGGAACTTAGTAGATGCACTTTTCCTTTAGGAGAGATCAAGTGCAAGCGAGTAAAGATTACGTGAATTACGACGGGTAACTCATCTTCAATCCCCTCAATTCCACAATGCATTTGTAAAGAAGGGAATATTGCGATTCAAGGGCATTACTGAGATTACATCAATGTCCTCCCCAGTCAAATAGTACCTCTACAATCAGTTCGGCAAAACAAACGACCCTGAGCCAATAAAAGGCAGCAAAGTCAGTCTCAATCAATTGCTAAGTGCCAAAAATAATCATGTACAGCAACCTGATGAGTCCATGTTTTATTCTTCGCAGGGAAGTAGAAAGAAAAACAACTAAGATGAATACCAAAGACCAAGCAATAACAATAATGCCTTTACCAATGGGTATGGCCGTAAATTTTGATTGTTTGCTATAATATCGGAAATAATCAAATAAAATAAATTCACAATCAAATTTCAAATTCACTAAGTTTTTAACGATTTATAAATATATTTGAGCGAGCAGATGAGCGAAATCCATTCTCCTTTCCTGAAGGATATGTCCCAATGTAGATCCAAATCCAAGACAATCCGTAAAAAGATTTACAAGTACCTCATGGCCAACAACAATCATAAGGCCATTTAGCAAACCCCCAACAAAATAAAGGAAATACTGCTCCAAAAGCGATTGCCAAGCAGCCTCGCTTAAATATTGAATCAATAATAAAGCCTTACCATCAACATGATTGATAAGATAGACTTCAAGGAAGGAATTGGGTTGGAGGAAATACGGGCACTTGCTGATAATCAGGAAATGACAGTGTCTTAGTTGAGCATCGAAAAGAAAGACTGGCCTTGCTTGACCACTACTCGCAAGAGAAGAGTGCTTGGATCAGTCACTAACTTTCAAAGTAATACCAAACGACAACTATTCTTCTCCACTGCCAATCAATAGTGGTCTTAATAGGCAAGCCTTCAATAAGACATCCCATAAATATCCATGTTCAACCCTTCCCTCTTCTTTGAAAGTAAGAATGAATCAGATTAACTGTTCCAACTCAACGATAATTGTTCAAACTGCCAAATCGACAACAGACCTTCCAGCAAGTCCAACTCATTCTTTGAGGAGCCCATTCAGATGGACCACCTCGACTTCATTTGATCATCTGCTAAAAGTACTAATTGCTTATATTATTCTATTAACCTATTGAACGCCATCACTTATCAAAAGGATTCGATTCCTAGTACTATTTGACTTGGAGAAGATAGTCTAATATTATGAATTATAGTTTATCATCCATAATTTTATTTGTAAGAAAGCATGAGCAGCTTTATTCCCTCTCAGGAACTCATCGCCAAGGCTTTCGCCATTGCAGGACTCACCCTTGTCGCACCCTCCACCTATTACTTTAGAAACTACAATCGAGTGCTCGACTACGCTCAACTGTTTTACATCTTTGCTCTTACCTATGCTGCATCAACGAATACGTTCTCACTCAACCTGGGGTGGGTCTTCCTTCCTTGGATGCCCTCCTTCATGGGGAGCTATAGCAAGACAGGAGAGTACCTTAATACCTACGGATACTTGATATCGCCAGGTATTGCCTGGCTCGGAGTAGCACTCTTGATGTTGATCATTATCAAAATAGTGGCCTGTAAGAAGAAAGGGCTTCACTTTCAAGGGTTCTATAACTTTTGGAAGGGATTGATGCGATGGTTCGCTGTCCCTTTGGTCTACTATTCAACTCAGCTCATCATTACCAATATCAGTGCAAACAAAATCATGGACGTCAACTTCTTACCTCCCGCTGGGACCTGTCTCTTCCTATTCATATGGATGTTTGTTGAGCTGATTGGCCATAAGTGCGTGCAGAGGGAGGAGGAGAATAACTGGAAGAAATGGTGTGACTTCTTTAGTAGTTTCAGGATCTACGGTGTGGTGGCCTTAGTAGTGGTGGGTAGCCAATCAAATGTAATCGGCAGGTACTTTGCCTACGGGTCCATCTTCATCTATGACCTGGTCTTCCTGCTAAAGTACAAGTTCACCTTCAGAGTTTGTGAGAGGGTGATCTTTATCATTGAGGAAGGCATCCTCATCACTATCTTCTCACTATTCATGTTCAATAGCAAGTACATCTTCGATTACAACCTCGACCTCATTGGCCTCGCACTTGTGATATTCTTCGAGTTGATAATGTTCGTCCCCAAACTCATCAGCTACTGTAAGAGTGACGAGGACCAATCCGACCCATAGGTGAACCCCTAGACCATTGACAAACCTTCGAGTCCAAGGAGAAAAGGAGGATACGAACCTGACATTTTGCCTGAGAACTCTTTTGACAACTTGCGAAATAGTGAAAGTCCCAGTCCAAGGAGAAACAATAGCAAGCGTAAATGATCTATGAAGGCTTAATAATCTTCCCTCATTTAGGCATTGGTTAAATAATCCACAATGGTTTAGTTTTAGTCCTTAAAGTAAATCCATGATTGCAAGTAAAAGCTGTTTAATTGTGAATTAATACATAATGAGTTTAAATGCTGATTGAATAGCAAATATAAGAACTAAGAGCCCGCTCGCACATATAAAAAATCAAAAGAATCAACTAGTATTCATACGCCATCACCTACTCTCCAACTGTAAGACGAACATAACCTAGCTTACTCAATCCCCCTATTCGCATCTCGTTTTTACTGTCAAAATGGTGCTTCCTTAGAAATACCCCGAACAGCCTCCCTACTTGTCATTCAACGATAAGATTTACCATTTGAACATTGATCCAATCAGCGGACAGGTCTTTATGCCCATCCTCAAAGATGACTGGTCTCCCTTTCTCACCCTCTCCGCAGTCTTTGATAGCTTGAATAATCTTCTAGAGGAGCCTGAGGTCGATTACTCTGCCTGCGAAACACTCAGACTCGAGTACCTGAATTAACCTGAAAGATATGCGTAAAAAGTCAGTCAAATGGTGAATATCTGTACCAATCAGAGGATCGAATAGGAATAGGGCAATGAGTCAGTTGCTGAGCATGTTGAGGAAATAATAGAATTTCGGTCTTAGGGGAGCAACGGCAAGCAAATGAGCTCAAACTAGAAAGAACTAATGCATGAGTAAAGTGAAGAGTTGATTGGACTAAAGAAATCTATTGAGCTTTATGATGAGCGCCCTTCATAATAAAGTCCGCTTGTAGACAAGCTCATCAAGATATAAAACGAATAAAACAGCAACAGAATATCATAGATAAAAATAGAAAAGAACGAGCATATTAGCTTAAATGGAGAAGTAAAGCAAGCAATCAAGGCCAGCAAGGTGGGGAGGAACAATGTTGCAGATGGTTAGGAAACAAAAGAATAGTTTGATGAGGTGCAGCAGAGTCTTAGGAAGTCAGACCAATTGATCGAAATCCTTCTAATAGGATGTGAGTCCATGGAGAATACTTTGAAGAATAGTAGCAACTAGCGGGTTCGTAAGATTCTTCAGAAGAAGCTTTAGGACCAATGGGTAATGGTGGAGTAGTTGCTAGATATGACATCGAAATTGAAGTAAAAGTTATTCAATAACCTTAAAGCATAGACCAAACAGCTGTTGAAATGAACAATAGAAAATGTGATTTAAGGTACAAATGCGTGATAATGCTAATTTATATAAAAGGGTTGTAAAAATATCATAGTAAGTACATATTAATTAAGTTCAATATAAAGTCAAACATTTTTACGCACAATTTTTTACCTCAAGTGGAATTTAAAACATATTGAAGATTTCTAAATTGGTCGTAAATTCTCAATCTTCTCCTTGGAGTTGAACACGTGAGGGGGCTGCCCCAATATCGCGACACGTCCTGCAGAGGGCATGATTATTAATTAGTATTATTATTATATTAGGTTTCGACTGCAGTTAATTGCTAATATATATCAATGATTGTAAGCAAATCCGTTTGGAGTGTAATTATTAAGTTCTTTGTCCCTAGAGGATAGCTCAATTTTCTACTAATATTAAATAAAACGTTCAGCGAAAGCTGATTATGTATGTTTATTAATTAAAAAGGTTAAGAAATGAATAGACAAATATCGGAAAGTACGTAAAGAAAGTGCTACGAAGAAACAGCTTCATAACTGCACATTGAATAGCCAAGGGCTCACAAGAGGGAGGAACCCCCCAATAATACAAAGCTGTTTGCCTTAGTTTTGCTTTGCTTGATTGCTGTTGTTGTTATTGCTTTCGTAAGCTACCAATTTTACTTCTCTGCCAAGCAGTCAGTGCAGCAAAAAGAAGAGTCCCAAAGCAACTCTCAACAGTTAGAGACTGAGTCGATTGAAAAGCGAATCAACGCTAAGTTGAAGGCCCTCGAAGATGCTTAGGCTAAAATTTTGTAGAAAAACTAAGAAATCAAACTCCAAATCGATGTTCTCGAAGCCAAAAATAATGTTACTTAAGAATCGTTCCACGCTTTCGCCAATCAAATTGATCTGTTAAAAAGTCAATTGACTGAGTCTACCCAAAAAGCTGAAAAACAGGTGACAGAATCAATGAAATAAATGAAGCAACTGAAAGATTTGATAAGGGTCAATCAGCAAACAAAAAGTCTTCAGCTCGAAATAAGCAAAGATTCTGGAGTTAGCGTCGGTTAGAAATATATCTTTGATGTCCCCAAAAAGCTGTGGCTTTTCAAGGAAGACAGCAGTCTTAGTTATGTGTCCCAAATCAGCTACCAAAACAACATAGACTTCGCGAAAGACAGCGGCTTTGATGTTACAGTTGTCGACAGGACCAACTTCAAAGCATACGTTCCGAAGGACACCGCCGCGTCCATTGAAGCCATTCTGCAGCTGCTGTAGAAAAGCGCGGAGGTCGATGCCGGTTTGCGGAACAACCTCAAACGCATCACCAAAACTTTGGTTCTTTTGAACGTTCTCAACGAAAACGGGGGACTGTTCACTAACGGCGAGTTTGCTATAACTCAGGACCTCAGTTGGCTGAGGAGCATCGGGGTCAACCCCTACGTCAACCGTGGAAACAGGGACATCAGGCCGCAGGTCGTCGGCTTTTACTCCTTCGACTTAACGGCGGCCAAGCAGAAGGAGAACCTCAAACTTTTGGAAGGCATGGAGGAGGTGGACAAATACATGAACATCTTTCCAGTGATGGAGGACTACTTCGTCAGCGCCTACAAAAGAACTGAGTTTCTCACAAAAGTAATATAAAAAATCTAAGAACTCCTCA
>JACCDV011084927.1_pt1 | contig 11067 bp, 14 predicted proteins | sample 7446131 | NCBI WGS metagenome assembly JACCDV01 (sample SAMN15323448, study PRJNA562643) | freshwater metagenome | isolation source: river surface water | place: USA:Blue River Watershed | collected 2017-08-17
ACCGCCACCACCCGCTCCAACGGCTGCACCTTGGACACGGCAATCAGCGTGACCGCCCCGGCAGGACGCCCCGCCGCAGCCTCTGCCGCCCGTATCCGCGCGGTGATCCCCGCCAATGCCATGCCCGCCTCCGTCTTTTCCGCCGCGCATCAGGAACATAGCGCCCGCAGGAAGGGAAGCCAGCAAAGCGAAAGGGCGGGCACAAGGCCCGCCCTTTGCTACCGATCCGGGGTGGATCAGAAGGAGAAAGCGACGCCGACGTCGAACGCGCTGGACGAGGTGTTATCAAGCTTGTCTTTCACGCGGGCAACGCCAGCCTTTGCAGTAGCACCGCCACCAAGGTCGTAAGATACACCAAGACCGATCGCTTGGTCGTTCACTTCGGCTGCACCTGCGAGGTCAAGCTTGCGGTTGTTCAGGAAGCCGGTGACACCGACCCCACTAACCGTATAGCTTGCCGAAACGGCATACTGGCGCAGGTCAGCGGCATCGCCGTCAACCGTGCCGTCTGCCTTGCCGTAGTTTGCCTTCAGTGTGGCGCCACCGAAGGTTCCGGACACGCCGACGATCAGATGGTCCAAGTCAGCAAGCGGCACGGTGTCGCCGACAACGCCGACTTCAAGCGATTCATAGCCAAGAGCCACAGTGTAGGCGTCGACTGTATACTTTGCACCGATTGCATAGGAGTCACCTTGCACCACGTCGGCGGCGAGGAGGCCGAGGCCGGGAATTGCAGTGACAACGACGACTGAGTGGGCGGGGTCGGTGGCCGACAGGTACACCGAGAAGGAGCCTGCGGTGTACTCGTAAAGCACAGAAGTGGCACCGGTCAAACCCAGCTTCGCGGCCTCGTCCAGCGCAGCAGCACCAAAGGCACCGTTTGCAAGGTAGAGCGCTTCGTTCGTGTCACCCAACCCGGTAAGCCCGACGCCACCGACTTGACCAACCGCGGCAGCAGCTGCGCCATCAACATCGCCCATCGACAGCTTGCCGAAGGCGCCATTCACGAACACGTTGCCAGCAGTACCCTTCGAGGCATCATTGGCATTGTCGGCACGGAACGAAGCACCGAACGACAGTCCCGAGTCCGACTCGCCCGACAGGCCGAACGAAACGCGGGCACGCGAGGTGAAGGTGGTCTTCGTCGCCGAACCGAAGTCGTTGATCACGCCCATCCGGGCGTCGCCCGACACGGTCACTTCGGCGGCGGCGATGGACGCGCCGGCGACGAGCATGGTCGTCGCGAGCAGTACTTTTTTCATTGGTAGTCTCCTTACTGGTAAAGAACCGATGGGCCGGACCCTACTCTCGCAAGGCATGCATGAGAAAGTCTTATGGGTAACAGGCTTTGCATTAACAAAAGTTAACGATGCATTCGCGCCACAGTGACACCCCCGAACGGCAATTTCCGGCCCAAACAGCCGGAATTCGGTAATATTCATTAATTTTTGAAGGGTTTTTCGCCATCCCTGTGGGGCCTGCCCCCTGCGCCGATTGCCAAAACACCCACCGCACCACCCCATCCCATCGCGCCACCCCTACACGCCAAGGTTACGCCCCATGCACCCCCGCCCACGACCACCACATTCAACCCGCCGAAAATGAAAAGAGCGGGCCGAAGCCCGCTCTTTCCCAAACCTGACTGGGTCAGATTAGAACTTGAAGTTCACGCCGATGTCGGAGCGCGACTCGCCGTTGACCGAGCCGAAGCCAGCCGCGACCGAAGCACCACCGCCGAGGTCATAGGACACGCCAACGCCGCTCGACGACTTCGTGGTCGGGTGATCCGTGTTCGAGAAGGCGGCGGTCAGAGTGATGGCGTCCATGGTGTAGGAGGCCGAGAGGCCGTACACTTCACGATCATCAGCTGCAACGTTGGTTTCCGAGTTCCGCGACGACCACATCGCATCAACGGTCACACCAGAGAAGGTGCCGCCGACATAGACAGACGTGGTTTGGCCTTCGCCCGGGGTCGTCGCACCGGCGGTCGGGTTGTTGTCGGCATAGCCGACGCCAACGTAGAAGCCTTCACCCGTGTACTTGACGCCGAACGCAGCTTGGCTCGCGTTAGCAGCAGACAGAGCAGTCGAAACCGACGCCGAGATTGCACCGGCCGAATAGGTGTAGCGCACGGTGGAGCTGCCAGCGCCGTCAAGGCTTTCGGCCAGATCATCGATCCCGATGCCATCGTAGCCAACGTCAGAGATGCCGCCCTGAGCGTCGGCATCGCCAACATCGCCCATGGCCAGCTTGCCGAACGCGCCCGAGATGAACACCGAGCCGGGGCCATCGTTGGTCAGGACGCCGGAAAGCGTGTCACCGTCGCTGTCCGTGAGCGAACCGTTCGCCAGGATGTCGAACGAAGCGCCGAAGGACAGGCCAGCATCGCTTTCACCCGACATCGAAACGCTCAGAGTGATCGAGTGGTTGATCGAACCCTCTTGGTCGTTCGCAAGTGCGGTTTCAGCGTTTTTGTAACCCATGCTGGCGGAACCAGACATAGCCACTTCAGCAGCAGCGAAGCCAGCGGTGCCGATCAGCATCGTGGTCGCGAGAAGACTTAAACCATCGGATCAAACGTTGCGGTCGACTGTCGTGCAGAGAGTGCAAGAAACCCGCCTTTTCCGGCTCGCTACTGTGAGAATTTTGTATATTTTTCAGTCCTCTGTAGGAAGGCATGCCTGATGCGATTACTGTCCAAGTTGCTCACCAAAGCAACGCTTGAAACCCAAAAAGCAGACGGAAGCGGTCGTGAGCTCCTGCTGCTGAACAGCTTTTTCGACAACCATTTCTACCCGCATATTGAAGCAACCAGGCGCCGTCCTCGCTTGGTCAGGTATCTTTATGACCGTCACATGCGCGACAGCCTTGGCAAGCTGAGATTGGATGAATTGTCGAGTTTTGTTCTGGATGAATGGGTGCGCAGTCACATCAAGCGACGGTACAAGCCCGGCACGATAAACAAGCACATATTCCTGATAAATCGTATGCTAAACGTAGCCCGTCATTGGGGCATGATCGACTACAACGCCTTTCAGAATTGTCTCATCAAGAGACTTCCTCTTGGAGACTACCGCCAGCGTTTTCTCAATGAAGGCGAACTGCACGCCTTGCTCGATGCGTGCAGGCGGGACCAGCATCCCTTCCTCTATCTGTTCGCAAAGCTGCTGATACTGACTGGCGCGAGAAGCAGCGAAGCACGCCTTGCTCGTTGGCGTGACTTCGACCTTCAGTCGCGTATTTGGACGGTGCCGGTCAGCAAAAGCGGGCGCAGCCGCCGCATTGTTTTGAGCTCCGCTGCTTTGTCGCTGTTGGCCGAAATACGTCAGCAGGCAGACCGGCTGTACCTGCCGACAAAGCAACAAGACTACATTTTTATCAATCCCAAATTCCATAAACCCTATGAAACGTTCCATGGGGCATGGGATCGAGCGCGGAGGCGTGTTGAACTCCCTGAAGTGAGGATACATGATCTGCGTCACACATATGCAAGCCTTCTGATCAACAAAGGTGCGAGCATCTATGAAGTTCAAACGCTTCTGGGGCATCATCATGTCTCAATGACGCAGCGCTACGCACATCTTGCCCCGAACACGCTGCAGAGCAAAGTAGAGCTGGTGGCTGATCTGCTTTCCTGACCTTTTGTCCGCCCTGCCCGACGGGCGAGGAATTCCACATTATCATATCGACATCTTGAACGACGGAGTTAGGCCCGCTGCACAACCATACGGTAGACGTGCAGATGTTCCCGCTAGAAAAACTGAACTTCCAGACCGTTAGCCGACAGATTGAACGCGATCCAACTGCTGAACGCTGTGCACGGTTTCGTGCTGGCATTGCCGAGCAACGGCTGGTGCTCGCTGCACTGGCGCAAGGCGAAGAATATACGGACCCGAACAGGGTCAGCAAAACCGGCAAGGCCCGTGCAGTGCGCCCGTGGTTCTTCCAACACGGCACTGTCTGGTTTATCCAAGCACGTTACGGTGCTCGCGTCCTACTGTTGGATGGAAAGAACAACGCGATCAGCGTCAGCACAGTTGCTGAAATCGAGCCTGTGCTGTCGGCGCTGGAGACGGCGGCAGAGGATGGAAAGCTAGACGCGGTTCTGGCAGCTGCGGAACGGCGCGGCGAAGCTGAGAACGCCCAATGACGGGGGCAGACACCCAGCGCATCCGCGAACTGAACGATCAGGCCCGACAAACCCTAACCGATTGTCGGGTAGTGATCACACCGGGGGTGCGGGCACTGGATGTGACCGACGCGATCCTTTGCATGCTGCGCCAGTATAATGCATTTAACCCTGATAACGACCCGTATGCTGAGCATGACTTCGGCAGTATCCATTATGCAGGCGAAACCATCTTCTGGAAGTTCGACTATTTCGACTTGGACTTCACCATGTATTCCCCAGACGCAGCTGACCCCAACGTTACGGCACGTGTACTGACAGTGATGCTGGACAGCGAATACTGACCCACTGAGTATTCCAACTATGCCAGCAATGACACGATAATGGCCATTACGATTTGTGCCGGCCTTCCCTATCATCGCCGTGTGCCAGTTCCGGTGACTGGCGTTGGCATTTCAACTTGCCCGGTTACCAGAGCATGTCAGGTCACTATGTTACCTTAGCAAGATGAGTGTCACCGATGGCCGCCTGGCAGACCGGCTGGTGGAACACTGTGAACAAACGGGCGGCGAGGCCGAATGTTCTTCACCGTCCCAACCGTGTCGGCATCCGGTGACTTTGGTTTCTTATATGGCTTGGGAGGCTTTGGCGGTGGTGGTGGCTTCGGCTTTGCTTTCTGTTCTCGGACGGCAGAACCAACCTCCGCAATCAGCAAGTGCAGCTGGTCAAGCTGTGCCCGGTACTCAGCCTGCCATACCGGGTCCGTTACACGTGCCAGCATATCCAGCGTCTGGCGGATTTCACTGGCCCAGCTCATGTACAGCACCCCAGTGTGTGAGAACTGGTACCCTGAAACGATAAGTACTTGGGTGCCATATTTCGTCGCGGAGAAATCGCAGAAGTCTGACTGAAATCACCGGCCATAAGCCATGCGCTCCACCTCTTGCCAACGCAGTCGGGCATGACGGTCAAGCACGGCACGACATTGCTGGTGTAACACATCAAAGCGAGCGGCCCAGTCAGCCTGATCTTCGCCAGCCAACCTTAACCTCTCGGAGTAATGTCCCAGCTTGCTCACCAGTATCGACAGCGCCTCCGCGCTGGGATCTGGCCCCACAAAGCGCAGGGTCCGCATGTAGCCAATGCCACGTCCCAGCCAACCCACACAAAACTCGGCTTCGTTCCGCACGACACCCATGCCGATCAGTTCATCCCTGACCTCGTTCAATAACTCCCTACTCATACTTGCTTCTCCAACTCACAGCGCCAGCCAGGGGTGCTGCCGTCAGTATTTATTCCCAAATGCCTCAACCCAGTGCTGACGCGGACATCAGACCTGTTCCATGATCCGGTTCGAGGCCAATGTTCTGCCGGTTTGATTTTGGACCTATCAACACGTCTGCTGCGCATCCGTGTGCTGCTTGGTGCTTCTACGTTCGCCACCGGCTCACTCGAACCACCTGCGCATCGATTTTCTGATCTTCGTCTAGGAGTCAGTCCTAGTCGAAAGCCCGAATAACCAATTGATTTCAATTCATTAACGATTGGGGACTGCAAAGAGCAGTCAGATCAACGCCGAATGTCGGCGTTGATCAAAACAGCACCATGCCCTGCATGTCGCTTACCAGACCGTATCACCAAACCCATCACAGGGGAGAGCAGGTTTTGCTATCATCTCAATTATTGGCTCATCATACGCACACACAGGACCCATACGGTGAGGCTACCCTGTATGACGACGGGTCCCGTTGCCGGGGTTGTCTTCCGTCTCACTTCTCGAAACCATTCACCATTACGACAATCGAAGCTGCTGGCTGGCCGAACATTTACGCCTTTGCAACTTGTGGCATCCCACCTACGAGGATGGGGTAGTCGATTGAAGCGGACAACGAGCAGTCCAGTTGCTTACCGTCACACATCAGAACGGGTTCGCAGCACTATGATAGTCGGCGTGCCAGCCTTGATCTCGCTTGTGGTGCCTCTGTCTGCCTCGAGCGTGCCTGTTCGTTTATTTATCAATTTCGTCGAGAAACCTCGCCAAAGTTGGTCATCCACTTCAGCTGTGTTGCCCGCACACCTGTTAACCTAAGGTAATGCGTATTGTCTTAGGTTTCAGACTAATACATTGATTTCATTTATGATTAATTCCGTTCTGATTTCGGCCGACAACCAAGACCTAAGGAAATACCGTGAAGCTAGCGAAAGCAGTAGGTCTCTGAAGGAACACGTCGTGGCTCAAGCCGCAACCATCACCGAAGTGCAGCAGCGCCGCATCCTGCAATATATCAGCTCCCGTCGCCACGCAGCGCGAGACCGCACCATCCTACTGGTCAGCTTCAATGCTGGCCTTCGGGCCAAGGAAATTGCTGCCCTGTTGGTCGGCGACATATACGACGACGCTGGCGCTGTGCGCGAACAGTTCATCTTGCGCCGCGCCCAAACCAAAGGCGGGTTCGAGCGCACGGTTTATCTGAACCGTACACTGCGCCGGGCTATGGCGGAGTACAGGGAAGTGGTGGAACATAGAAAAAGCACCGACGCCCTGTTCAGCACACAAAAGCGCCAAGCGTTCAGCGCCAACACGATGTGTCAGTTGTTCCTGGAGATCTACAGTGCCAGCGGCGTCAACGGTGCCAGCAGCCACAGCGGCCGCAGAACATTCATCACCAGACTAGCCAACAAGGGCGTCGGTGTTCGCCAACTGGCTGCCTTGGCGGGACACGCGAACATTTCGACTACCCAACGTTACATCGACGTCAACTCGGAGCAGTTGGCCAACGCAGTTGAGTTGCTGTAGTGCGCAAGCACCGGTCTGGCAGAGAGCATCGATTTGTTCTTCGCGGAACAAATCGACAGAAGCCAGCAGGTATGGGAAAGCCTTCAGCGTCCGTCGCGCATCGGAAAGTCTGCTGTCACGACGTTGTTGATATACTGTTGAGCAATTCGCAGGTGGCGCTGTACTGCAAGCTGTTTCGCCCGGCGGTTTGCCCGTTCCAGATCGCCCACAAAGCCTCCGGCCGCGCGGATGGTCGCGATAGTGTGCAGGTCATACCTTTCCAACCCAGCAAGCCCAGCCAGATCAGCTAGGTCTGCATCTTCGGCGTCCGGGTGTTTTTTCCGCGCATCCCATACCAACAAATGTTCGTACAGCGAACGCAAGCGTGGGCGGCCTACAGGGTAGCAGCGGTAAAGCTTACGGATCTCCCGTTCCATGCGGTCCGGCTTGATATTGGTCAATACCGCGCGGACCGAGTTCACCATAGCAGTGCGCGAACGTGCATATCCCACGTGCAGAAATATACCTTCACTCTCAATATGCGCCTTACCTGATGCAGCTATGTCCTGCGCCTCACTGACGAAAGTGAACAGGTGCAGGTGATCCCACCACCAGCTGTGGAAGTCGCCAGCGTGGACATTCCCAAAATACTGGTACAGCAGCTGGTGTTCGCCTTGCCCCCCATTGCTGCAAACCTCTTCGTAACCAGTGTGTCGACGCAGGTATTCCCACCAGAAATAGTAAACTGAACACTGCCAACCTGGAGCACCCTCATAAGGTGGCTCCGGCATGCGCGGCCGATACGGCGCTCCGGGATAGTCAGGCGGAGCGTGGGGAAAGTTCAGGTAGGCCGAAGTCAGTCGTTCAGTCCACTGCATGTGACGCCAATTATGTTTGTACAGGTTACCAAAAATATGGCGTCAACTCCTGATGTAAAGGCCTGCCGTCGGCATCAAACAATGCTGCCGTCGCAAGCAAACATAGGAGATATACATGCTTGATAACGTTGAAAATAATAACCTTCCCACCGCCGTCGCACCTAACAATGCGCCTGACGGACGCGATTGCGTAACTCTTGGCACCTCTGTCGCAAGCGTGGTTTACAACCCGTTTGCACCCAACCAGGGATCCTTCGAGCGTGAGTATGACGCCGAAGAAATCATCAAGCCGCGCTCGCGTGATCAGTACGTTGACCTGTTCAAGTACACCGAGAAGCGCACTGCAGTTGCAACCCTGCAAATGTGCCGTGTGGCTTACGAAGCCAAGAAGACGCTGAACGAGTGCGACTTCGCCGATTTTTGCAAGGCCGTAGGATACAGCGACGACAGCTCTGTTATCCGCAAATTTTGTGCCATCGGCAAAGTGCAGCCTCGCCTGTTGAAGTACGCGGACCAGTTGCCGCATGAATGGAGCAAGATTTACACGCTTACTCAGATCGCGGCTCGTGCGTTCGAAGCGTATGCAGAAGACGGGTTCGACTTCCGTAATCTCAAGGGCAAGGACCTCAACGCACTGCTTGAGGCTACTCGCGAGCCGCAGCGGATTCATACGTTGCTGCCCCGCGACAAAGACAGCCGCGAGCTTGTCGTTGCGAAAGTGCTGTTCACCAAGCCTGTTGTCGACGCTTACGACTGGCGTGCAGCGAAGAAGGCTTTTGCAGAAATCGAAAGCCGTTTGCCCATTCGCATCCAGTTCGTGCAAGCCGCCGACGTCGCCTACGAGCACACCAAGACCAAGCGCTACAACGAAGCGAAGCAGGCAGCTCGTGACGTGGAGTTCCAGCCCAGCAAATGGGATTTCGGAACCGAAGCCAATCAGCAGAACTGGGATGTGAAACCCCAAACGGAAGCTGACAAGATCGACTAAACTCTCCTCTGCGACAGCCGTTTACGGCGGCTGTCGCAGCTTGTTTTGAAAGTACCTGCCACGTGAAGTGGCTTACGCATTCAATAGATGGGTTGCGCTAGTTGCAGCTATGAACTGTTCGTTGAGCATCATGCTCCAGCAAAGTTCGCTTCATCAGGACAAGACCTGGCAATGTTGCAAGCCATGAACTTCCGTGTTGTGATCAGGGCGGCTCGCACTTGAACGGTGAAATTATGCCGCGCTACGACACAACCTGGCTATTGAATTCCGGGGCCGATTTTCTAGACGTCTACTCGACCGCATTCATGCTAACCCATCCAACTTTCAGCATTTTTACAATGGACAATCTGACCACATGGACAGCTGATACCCCTGCCGTACGTGGCCATCTTTTGGTCAAGCGGGTCACTCAAGCGGATCCGAAAGCTATTGACTGGTTGTCCACGATGTTTGGCGTCGAACTGCGAAGTCAGCTTAGGGCGGCACAAGCGGTTGTCGTTTTTGCCAATCTCATTCAGCCATCATTAGCTGCGTTACTTGTTGCGGGGGCCGAGATAGAGGTATTGGGGCCAAAGCTCGCCAAATCAGCCAAGTCGATCAGCCTCGATCAGTTCACTGAGATGGATTTCGGCCAGGTGTTTGAGGTCACCCTTGAGCTTTTGGAGACGTTGGTGGGTCATCTAGAAGCCTTTGATTTGCTTGGTGACGAGAGCCTTGCCGACGAAGAAGACTTGCAGGTCGATTTCGATGAAGCGTTGGTGAGTATCAACTGGCTTTTGACGCTGGAAGATTTGATCTGAATTCACCGCCGCCGGGCATAGGATAAGTCAGCTTCACGTATGCATCTTGAACTCGATCCACTTCTGACGGCTCGCGCTTGCGGCGCAGTGCTAGGATTTTTTGTTCCGTGAGGAACAAATAGCCGTGTGCCGAACTCTGCCCCGAACAGCATCCAAGCCACCCAACGTCAAATTACCGTCAACGAAGCCTAGCTGGCGCATGTCGTGGAACTTGAATGATAGAACTGCGTGGAACACTTGTGGAAATACGACAGCTGAAACGTGCGGAGAATAAAGTTCTTTGGCTGGGAGAAAATCTACCAAATCACAGCTTAACCTGTGGGGTCGAACCGGAACTGCTCGTGCGTCGAACGCAGACTGTTCTTCAAGCTGGTGACACAGCTGAACGTTTGATCATGCATCAGCTAGGGTGTCAGCGATCTGCGTAATCGCAACGTATGAAAAGAAAAGAGCGGGCCGAGGCCCGCTCTTTCCCTTATCTGACTAAGTCAGATTAGAACGAGAACGTCACGCCCACGTCAGCTTTCGTTGCAGTGGAAGCAGTGCCAACACTCGTACGAGCCTTGCCAACGCCTGCTTTCAGAGCTGCGCCGCCGCCGAGGTCATACGCAACACCGACGCCGTACACGCCGCTTTCACCAACAGCGTTGTCGTCCGAGTAGCCAACCGAGATAGTAGCCGCGCCGGTGGTGTATGCGACGTTCACACCGTAGGCAGTGCTCTTTGCAGCAGCAGTTTCAGGATCAAACGACGAATACATCGCGTTGACCGAAATACCCGACATGCTCGTGCCGGCGTAGACGGAAGTGGTGTCGCCGTCGGTTGCCACTGCAAGCGCATCGATATTCTTCGAGTTGTACCCGACGCCGACGTAGCTGTCGCCGAAGGTATACTTCACGCCAACGGCGTACTGCTCGTTCGGCAGAGCAGTAGTACCGCCACCAATTGCAGCCGAAAGACCAACCGACAACGCACCAGCGGAGTAGGTGTAGTTCACGTCGTGCGTACCGCCGTCGAGAGCTTCCGCGACGTCATCGATCCCGATGCCATCAAAGCCGATGTCGGCCAGACCGCCCTGAACGTCTGCCTCGCCAACAGCACCCATCGACAGAGTGCCAAAAGCACCAGAGATAGACACGGTGGTGTCATCGTTAGCCGGTGCGGCACCGTTGTTGGTAACCTTGTACGCCGTCGAAGCGGTCAGGGTAAGCCCCGAGTCGGTTTCGACGGTGCCGCCGAACGACAGCGTAACGTAGCTCAGCTCGTTGGTCTTCGAGTTACCAGCCACCACGTCGGCGTTGTACTGAAGGCCCATACCAGCCGAGCCACCAATGGTAACTTCAGCAGCAGCGAAGCCAGCGGTGCCAACCAGCATCGTGGTCGCGAGAACACACCTGCTATCGGGTCAGACGTTGCAGTCAACGATGACGCAGATCGCGTCATAAATCAGGTCTCTCTTTGGTCGTCCGATCAATCGAAAGCTATTACATTTCAAT
>JACCDV010678488.1_pt1 | contig 11066 bp, 8 predicted proteins | sample 7446131 | NCBI WGS metagenome assembly JACCDV01 (sample SAMN15323448, study PRJNA562643) | freshwater metagenome | isolation source: river surface water | place: USA:Blue River Watershed | collected 2017-08-17
CCGGCGGTCTCGCCGTCTTCGTCGTAGACGTAAATCAGGTCAATGTCGCTGGAGACGTTCAACTCGCGCGCGCCCAGTTTGCCCATGCCGATGATCCAGAGCTGCGCGCGCTGGCCCGAAGGGGTCAAAGGCATGCCGTGCAGGGCATCCAGATCGGCCTGGACTTGTTGCCAGGCGGCATCGAGCGTGACTTCGGCCAGCCAGGTCATGGCACGGGTCACGTCCGACAAGGGTGCCCGCTGCTCGGTGTCCAGCCGCACCAGACGCTCCAGGGTGAGTTGACGCAGCACCCGCAGGGCAGCATCCAGCACCAGCCCTTTTGTGCGCATGGCGGCGAGGGTATCGGTCAGCGTCTCCCGGGTCGGGGCACCGGCAGGCAGGAGGACCAGGAGATCGCCATAACGGCGCTGCAGACGCTGCACGAATCGGGAATGTGAGGCAAGCGCCACAAAGGCGTTAGCGTCTGTCAAATCCTGCGCGCCGTCGCGCCCTCTGCCGGTCATAATTCCGCTGACTTTCTGGTTCAAACACAGGCTTTTGGTGCCCACATCTTCCGGACCCATTTCATGGCTGACGCGCTTGGTCAGTGCCTTCTCTTGGCTGGCGCTGGCCTTTGGCCTGTGCATCGGCGCAGGATGGGCGGCCCTGCATCTGTGGATTGTGCCGCGAATCGATGATTTCCGCCCTGCGCTGGAAAGTCTGGCCACACGCACCATGGGCATGCCTGTGCGCATTGGCGGATTGCAGGCCGAATCGACCGGCTGGGCACCGTCCTTCGAGCTGCGTGATATCCGCCTGCTCGATGCCGAAGGTCGGCCCGCCCTGACGCTGCCACGCGTGGTGGTGGCCATCAGTGTGCGCTCGGTGCTGCACCTGGGCCTGGAGCAGCTGGTCCTTGACCGTCCCGAACTGGATGTCCGCCACACCTCCAGTGGCCAGTGGCTGGTGGCGGGGCTGGCGCTGGGCAGTGCTGGCAGCCAAAACAGCGACGCGGCCGATTGGCTGTTTGGCCAGCGCGAAGTGGTGGTGCGCGGGGGCACAGTTCGCTGGACCTCCGAACGCGCGCAGCTGAAAAACGGGGTCTCGCTGCAAGACGCGCCGGCACTGAGCCTGACAGATGTCGACCTTGTGCTGCGCAACAGCCTGCACCAGCACGAGGTGCGCCTGGACGCCACACCGCCCGCGGGCTGGGGCGAGCGTTTCGTTTTGATGGGCCGCTTCCAGCGCGGCCTGTTTTCGCGCCACGCGGGTCACTTCGAAGACTGGAATGGCCAGGCTTTTGCCCATTTTCCGCAGGTTGATGTGGCGCAGCTGCGCCAGCAGGTACGTCTGGGGGCGGATCTGCGCTCCGGTCAGGGACGGCTGCGGCTGTGGTCAGACATTCGCCACGGCGAATGGGCTGGCGGCACCGCAGACCTGGACCTGACCCAGGTGCGCCTGAAACTCGACGACAAGCTCCAGGAAATGGGTTTTGCACAGCTTTCCGGCCGGATTGCCGGTCGACACGACCCCCTGGGCTGGTCGTTGTCCACCGAACAGCTGGCTTTTGTCAGTGAAGACGGCCTGGTCTGGCCAGGCGGCAATCTGCGCATGGAGGTCTTGCATGCCCAGGGTTCACAAAGTGCCCGAGGGCAACTGCAAGGTGAACGTCTGGACCTTCAGGCCCTGCACAGCCTGGCGCTGCGCATGCCGCTGCCCGGACACTGGCACGAAGCCCTCTCTGAGCGCACACTGAGTGGTCTGGTGCGCTCACTGCGTCTGCAATGGCAGGGGCCGATCGATTCCGCGCACAGTTTGCAAGGCCAGATCGACGCCGAACAGTTGCACGTGGAGGGTCAGTCCGGCACAAAGGCCAGCGGGCATGGCGTGCAGGGCGCGCAACTCCAGGCCCAGTGGACGCCAGAGGGCGGACAGGCCCAGATGCGGATCGACCAGGGAGGCTGGATCGCCTGGCCGGGGGTGCTTGAGGAAGAAAAGGTCGAGCTCCAGCAGCTCACCGCGGAAGGACGCTGGCAGCTGAAGGACCGGAAGTTGACCAGCATGCAGGTCAAGGCGCAAATCGGCAACGAGGACCTGCAAGGTCAGTTGCAGGCGCAATGGAAGCCTCTGGCCAGCCAAAGCACCGGCTGGCTGGACCTGCAAGCCACGGTGGACAAGGTGCGCGCCAACCGGGCCTACCGTTACCTTCCGGTTCAACTGCCCGCAGATGTACGCCGTTATGTGCAGGACAGCATCCGTGCCGGGACGCTCCATGGATTGCAGATCCGGGTCAAGGGCGATCTGTCAAAAGTGCCCATGAGGAACCCCCGTGACGGGGACTTCCGATTCGCTGGCCGGCTGCAAGACGTGGACATGGACTTCTTGCCCGCTCGCCTGATGCCCGCCGCCAGCAAGCCATGGCCGGTGCTCCAGGCGATCCAGGGCGATCTGGTGTTCGAGCGGCAAGGCATGCGCCTGTCGGGTGCCAGCGCCCGCTTTGGTGAAGGCCGTCAAGCCATTCAGGTTCAGCAGCTGCGGGCAAACATCCCGGACCTGGCGCGCGATGCACAACTCGATGTTCAGGCCGATCTCAAGGGGCCTGCGTCGGCGACCCTGCGCATGCTGCAGCAATCGCCCATCGACCAGATGCTCTCCGGCGCCCTTTCACGGACCACGGCGACGGGCCTGCTCCAGGGCAAGCTCAAACTGCACATTCCTCTGCTGCATGCCAACGACACCCACCTGCAAGGCAGCGTGAACCTGTCTGGCAACGATGTGCAGATGGCCGCGCAGATGCCTGTGCTCGAAAAATCACAGGGGACCGTCCAGTTCACCGAACGCAGCTTCACCCTGCAAGGCGTGCAAAGCCGACTGTTGGGCGGCACCACGCGGCTCGAGGGGGGCTTGCGCGCCACGCCCCCCGCAGGAGAGCCACCGCTCCTGATCAAGGCACAGGGACAGATCAGCGCAGAGGGTCTGCGCGCAGCGCGCCAATGGCCACCACTCGATGGACTGGCACGCCAGATGAAAGGGCAGAGCACCTACAGTGCCACCCTGGGCTGGCGAAACAACCTGCCTGAATTGCAGGTGCAAAGCACACTGGAAGGCCTGGAACTCCAACTGCCACCCCCCTTGAGCAAGCGTGCCGCGCAAGCCTTGCCGCTGCTTATCAGCGCACGCACATTGAGCGCCAGGGGATCCGCACCACGCGACCTGCTGGAGATTCAGTTGGGAAAAACCGTTTCGGCCCGCTATGAGCGCGACCTGTCCGGGCCCGAGCCCCGCGCGCTGCGTGGGGCGTTGGCGGTCGGCACGAACGCTGCGGCCATGAGCTTGCCCGAGCAAGGTGTTTCGGCAGTAATTCGGGTGGACGATCTGTCGCTCGATGCCTGGGAAGCCGCGCTGCCAATGACGATGGGCGCCATGACCGACGATGACAAAGACAGCGCCTGGATGAGCTACCTGCCCCACCGGCTGGGTTTACAGGCCGGGACTGTGACCACGCAAGGACGCACCCTGCATGAGGTGGTGGCCGGCATCACGCGCGAAGGCATGGTCTGGCGCGGCAACCTGGACGCGGGCGAACTCAGCGGGCATGCGGTCTACACCCCACCTACGCGGCAGCAGGCTGGCCGTCTGTACGCACGCCTGGCCAGGCTGAACCTGCCCCCTTCGGCCATCAGCGACGTGGAGTCTCTGCTCGAAACACCACCGAGCACCATGCCGGCGCTGGACATCCAGATCGAGGACATGACCCTGCGCGGAAAAAAACTCGGTCGCATTGAAATCGAAGCCACCAACGCCGAATCCCGTTCGCCGCGCCTGTCGGCCACGGCCGTCGGTTCGCGCGAATGGCAGCTGCAGAAGTTCAATGTGATTGCCCCCGAAGCCGCCTTGCGAGCCAGTGGGCGCTGGGTGGCCGCGGTCGGCAACCGGCCCCGACGCACCGAAATGAATTTCCGTCTGGACGTGCAGGACGCTGGCGCGCTGCTGACACGTCTGGGCACACACGGGGCTTTGCGTGCCGGTGCCGGACACCTGGAAGGGCAGATCGGCTGGAACGGTTCACCGCTGGCCTTGCACTACCCCTCGATGCAGGGTCAATTCCAGGTGAAGATGGGGCGGGGCCAGTTCCTCAAGGCCGACCCGGGCGTGGCCAAGCTGCTGGGGGTGCTCAGCCTGCAGGGCCTGCCGCGCCGCTTGTTGCTCGATTTCCGGGACGTTTTCTACGAAGGCTTCGCCTTTGACACCGTACAGGGCGACGTGCAGATTCAGCAAGGCATCGCCTCGACCAAAAACCTGCAGATTGACGGCGTCAATGCGGTGGTCCGGATGGAAGGCTCTGCCGACATTGCCCACGAGACACAACAACTGCGTGTGCTGATCCTGCCACAGCTCAATGCCGGCGGGGCTTCGGTGGTGGCCGGCCTGGCCATCAACCCCGTGGTGGGCCTGACCGCGTACCTGGCGCAGTGGCTGGTGAGCTCACCCTTGTCCAAGGCCAACATCCAGGAGTTCGCCATCGATGGCAGCTGGAGCGAGCCCAGAGTCACCCGCATTGAGCTGCCCCCATCGGGCAAAAACGTGGACGCAGGCCACAAACCATGAGTGAGCGCGACGACGCCAAGCATCAGGACTGGCCGCAGCGACTGCAGGACTGGCAGCGCACACTGGACGATCTGCTGCCCTGGCGGGCCGGCCGTCTGGCGCTGTGGCTGGCACTGATCGGTCTGGTGTTGATCATGCTCGTCACGCTGGTGTGGCTGGCCGGGCGCTACGAAGCCAGTCAGGTGCAGGCGGAACTCGAGCGGGACACACAGGACGCCATCAACGACTTGCGTACCGGTCTGGCACGCGATGTTCAGGTACTGCAAGCAGCGCAAGCCACCGCCATGGGCGATCGCGCACGGCGCGATGCCCTGCAGGCGCTCCTGCGCGACAAGCGCGAATGGCTTCGGGTGGAGCTCAGAAGCAGCGACTGGCGCTTGCTGGACGCCGAGGACTCACCCCTGCGGGAGCCGGTGTACACACGCATTGCCCGCAGCGAGAGCCTCAACGAGATGATGCGCTCGTGCCTGCGTGCGCGGCAATTCAATGGCCCGGCCTACTCCAGCAGCTATTACCTGCCCCAGCACAACGGGCTGGGCATGGAAGTGATGGAGCTGTGCATGCCGCATGTTGAGGGGGGGCAGCTGGTCGGCTACACCGTGCTGGTCTACAGCCTGCAGGAATTGCTGGTGGAGCGGCTGGGGCACAGCTTTGCGCGACGCAATATGGTATCTTTCACCGAGGCCGACGGCACCCGCCTGGCCATGGCCGGCACAGACCGTCGCGGGCAGCGCCTGTTCACCGCCCAGCAGCTGCTGGACCTGCCGGGAAACACGCTGGTGCTGCGCATGGATGGCCGACGCAGCGCGCCCGATCTCTTTCCCAATGTGCTGACGGCGCTGGTCACCGCCATGTCGATTGCGCTGATCACCGTGGTGGTGCTGCTGGTGCGCGATTCGCGCAGGCGGCTGAAGGCCGAGCGGGAGCTGGCCGATGCGCTGGCCTTTCGCAAGGCCATGGAAAATTCCCTGGTGACCGGTTTGCGCGCTCGCGATCGTGAGGGACGGATCACCTATGTGAACCCGGCGTTTTGCGAGATGGTGGGTTTTGCGCCTGAAGAGCTGATTGGACAGATTGCCCCCATGCCCTACTGGCCGCCCGAGATGGTGAGGGAATACCAGCAGCGGCAGGCCATCCGCCTGGCCGGCAACACCCCTCCGCGCGAAGGTTATGAATCGGTGTTCATGCGCAAGGACGGCACGCGCTTTCCGGTGCTCATCATTGAGGCCCCGTTGATCAGCGCCCAAGGTGAACAGACCGGCTGGATGAGCGCGATCCTCGACATCAGCGAACAGCGGCGCGTCGAAGAACTCTCGCGCGCCAGCCAGGAACGGCTTCAGGCCACCGCCAGACTGGCTACAGTGGGTGAAATGGCCTCATTGCTCAGCCATGAACTCAACCAGCCGCTGGCGGCCATTGCCAGCTATGCCAATGGCTCGCTGAACTTGCTGCACGCCCCCCGAAACGACGAGGGCTTGGTGGCGGATGTGCAGATGGCCCTGCAACGCATCGCCGAGCAGGCTTCCCGGGCCGGACGCGTCATCAACAGCGTGCACGATTTCGTGCGCCGTCGCGATCAGGACCGGGAAGCCGTGGCCCCCCTGGCCCTGCTGGATGCCATCGCACCGCTGGTCAGCCTGCAGGCACGCAAACTGGGCGTGAAGGTCAGGCGTGAACTCGACACCGACCTGCCCGATGTGGTCTGCGACCGCACCATGGTCGAGCAGGTACTGCTGAATCTGGCGCGTAACGGCATGCAGGCCATGGACCATCCGGAATGCCGCCAGCGCGTGCTGACGATGCGGGTTGGCCGCGCCGGCTCGAATGCGCAGCAGGGCTGGCTCGAGTTCAGCGTGGCAGACCATGGTGGCGGCATTGACCCTGCAGTGGCCGCGCAACTGTTCACCCCCTTTTTCACCACCAAGGCCGAAGGCATGGGACTGGGGCTGAGCCTGTGCCGAACCGTGATCGAGCAGCACGGTGGCCACCTTGACCATGGTCCCAACACCCCCGTCGGCACGGTCTTTTGTTTCACCCTGCCCTGCAAGAGACCCGGCCGGACCCGGGCGTCCTAAAATCGCGGGATGCTCAACCCCGCGGATGCCACGGTCCATATCGTTGACGACGATGCCATCGTGCGCGAGGGCATGGCCTGGCTGCTGCGCACACGCCGCCTGCTGAGCACCACATTTGAGAGCGCAGAACACTTCCTGAGCGAACTGGACCGCCAGCGGGCTTCCTGGCCGCATGGGGCGCTGCCCCCTCATCCTGGCTGCATCCTGCTGGATGTGCGCATGCCCGGCATGAGCGGTCTGGCACTCTTCGAGAGCCTGCTCGAGCGCGGCATTGCCCATGCCTGGCCGGTCATCTTTCTGACCGGTCATGCCGATGTCCCCACCGCGGTCGACAGCGTCAAGCGCGGTGCCTTTGATTTTTGCGAAAAGCCTTTTTCCGACAATGCGCTGGTTGACCGGATCGAGCAGGCCCTGGCCCTTTCGCATCAGCGACTGAGCGAACGCCACCAGCGCCAGCAACTCGAACAGCGGCTGGGCGAACTGACCGAGCGGGAACGGGATGTGATGCAACTGGTGGCACGCGGACTGCCCAACAAACTGATTGCCGACGAACTGCAGATCAGCGTGCGGACTGTCGAGGTGCACCGCGCACGCGTGTTCGACAAGATGGACGTCAAGTCCGCGGTGGAACTGGCCAACCTGCTCAGGGAACTCACATGAACAGGGCAGGGCACCCCCACCGGATGCATCGCCGACAAGGCGTGTTCGCTGTGCTGGTCCTGCTGACGGGTTGCGCCAGTGTGCAGGCGCCACGTCCTGCCATGGTTGAGGCATCCCGACCGCCATCGCCCCAACGCAATGACGTCGTGCTGTTCGCCATGGGTCTGCTCGACACGCGCTACAGCCGGGGAGGGCGTGGGCCCGCCACCGGTTTTGACTGCTCAGGGCTGGTCAGTCATGTGTTCCAGGAGGCGACAGGGCTGCGCGTGCAGGGCACCTCGGCCGAACTCGGTCAGAAAGCGCGGCCGGTCCCTGCCGACCAGATTCAGCCGGGTGACCTCGTTTTTTTCAACACCCTGGGCCCACGGCATTCCCATGTGGGCGTGTACGTGGGCAATGGCCGCTTTGTGCACGCCAGCAACCCGCGCACCGGGGTCAGGATGGACCATCTGGCGAACCGCTACTACGCCCAGCGATTTGAGGGGGCAGGCTCGCTGCTCGACTAGGACTTGCGCTTGTCCTTGACGTCGCCCGCGTCGGAAGGCTCCACCCCCTTGAGTTCCCCCTTGCTGCGCCCGGCAAACATCGTCCACCAGACAATTGCAATCAGGATCACCAGCGCCAGCAAAGCTTCCAGCAACAACAACGTCATGCAAACACTCCCATACAAGACAAACCCACTGACACGCCTGCGTGGTGCCTGGCTGGCCATTCTGGCGGCGTTGTCGATCGGCATTGTAGGCAGCCTGTCCGGTTGTTCGAGTGCCCCACCGGCAATGCCCACACAGGGTCAGGCCCCAGCAGACGACCGCACACTGCCTGCCCCCATCAGCCAAAGCAAAAGCCGTTGGGTTGCGGTGCACTGGCACGAACTGCCCGGGCTGGAACAGGACGCGCTGCATGAGGCCTGGCCTGCCTGGTTGCGCAGCTGCGAGCGTCACGCCAAAGCCTGGCAAGCCTTGTGCCCCGAGGTGCGCCGCCTGAGTGAGGCAAGCGTGTCGGCGCGGCGCGATTGGCTGCGGGAAAAACTCCAGCCGTACCGCGTCGAATCGCACCAGAGTGAGGGCGAAGGCCTGCTGACCGCCTATTACGAACCCCTGCTCGAAGCCAGCCGCAGGCCACAGGGTCGCTTCACCGTCGCCTTGCACGCGGCACCCGCCGGGCTGGCCTCACGCAAGCCCTGGTTCAGCCGGCAGGAGATCGACACGAACCCCCAGGCCAAGGCGGCACTGCGCGGCAAGGAACTGCTGTACCTGAACGACCCGGTGGACGCGATGGTGCTGCACATCCAGGGCTCGGGCCTGGTGCGGGTGAACGAGCCGGACGGCCGGGTGCGCACCGTGCGTCTGGCGTTCGCGGGCACCAACGAACAGCCCTACAAAAGCATTGGCCGCTGGCTGCTGGACCAGGGCTACACACGTGACGCCAGCTGGCCTGGCATCAAGGCCTGGATCGCCCGCAACCCCTCACGCGTTCAGGAACTGCTGTGGCAAAACCCGCGCTACGTGTTCTTCCGTGAAGAAGCCTTGCCCCAGAGCGAAGCCGTCCCCGGACCCAAAGGCGCTCAGGGCGTGCCGCTGACCGCCGGTCGCTCCATCGCGGTCGACCCGGGCAGCATCCCCTACGGCACACCGGTCTGGCTGGCCACGCCCGGGCCCACCGCCAGCCTGCAGCGCCTGGTGCTGGCCCAGGACACCGGCACCGCCATCGTGGGCGCGGTGCGCGCCGACTATTACGCGGGCTCTGGTCCCGAGGCGGGCGAGTTGGCCGGGCGGCTGAAGCAGCCGCTACGCTTGTGGGTGCTGTGGCCACGATGAACCACCTCACTTGCCGACCGGGTTGCGGCGCCTGCTGCACCGCACCCTCGATTTCGTCGGCGATCCCCGGCATGCCACAGGGCAAGCCCGCCGGTGTGCCTTGCGTGCAACTGGACGAGCAGCTGCGCTGCCGCCTCTTCGGCCGTCCCGAACGCCCGGCCGTTTGCGGGCAATTGCAACCGTCTGCGGAGATGTGCGGGCCCCATGACGACGGCGGAACCCATGCCCGCGTGTTCCTTGCGCGACTCGAAGCACTGACCCGACCGGGCTAAGCTGTGAGGACCAAGGAGACATGGCATGAACAACAAACCCGACACGATGCACGCGGAAGAATGGGCGCTGCGTGTGGACCTCGCCGCTTGCTACCGGCTGGTCGCGCTCTACGGCTGGAGCGATCTGGTCTTCACCCACATCAGCGCCAAACTGCCAACCTCGGTGACGGGCGGTGAAGACCAGTTCCTCATCAACCCCTATGGACTCATGTTCGACGAGATCACCGCGTCCAGCCTGGTCAAAGTGGACATGGCCTGCAACAAGCTCGATGACAGCCCCCATCCGGTCAACCCGGCCGGCTTCGTGATCCACAGCGCGGTGCACGCGGTGCGGCCGGACGCCGGTTGCGTGCTGCACACCCACACCCGCGCCGGTGTGGCCGTGAGCGCACAACAACACGGCGTGTTGCCGATCAGCCAGCAAAGCACCTTTGTGCTGGCGTCTCTGGCCTACCACGACTACGAGGGCGTGGCCATCCGCGACGACGAGAAGGCGCGCCTGCAGGCCGACCTGGGCAACGCCAATTACCTCATGCTGCGCAACCACGGTCTGCTGACCGTCGGCAAGACCATCGCCGATGCCTTCCTGTCGATGTACACCTTCGAAAACACCTGCCGCATCCAGGTCGATGCACTGGCAGGTCAAAGCGGCCCGGCCGACCTGACGGCGGTGAACCCGCAGATCCTGAGCGGCGTGGCACACGCCATGAAGGTGCAGACCGGCGGCATCGGCGGGGCCTTTGTCTGGCCCTCGCTGCTGCGCAAACTCCAGCGCGAGAATCCGGGCTTTGACGTTTGAAACGTTGCGAAGACGGGCTACATTCCAGAATACAGCTCAATCGGTGGATTTGAATGGGCACTCGAGGTGACCGTGACTGGCCCAGAGGTTCAACACCGACCAAACAAGCGGCTGGAGCTGTTGTCCCGTGGCAGTTCTGAGTGCGTGCGTGGTGCCTGCCCACGACCACGAGCACAAGCGTATCGGCCCGCTTAGACTGCGTTGGATGAACGTCTGGTAGGCCTGGGCAGGGACCAGTTCATCGTCATCTCCCCAGACCTGTAGAACATCCAGCGCAAGTTCCATCAAGGGTTGCTGCACAGACCAATTGAACATGTCACGCCAGTAACCCAAACTGCGCCCGTTGACCAGTTTTGCATCACTCGAATCCGATGCAGCCAGGGTTTTAAGCCGGGTCCAGGCGGATGCGTGTCCGCTTTTCTGCAATTGCATCTGGAAAGCTTCTGCAGGATCAAGACCCGATGCGGAGAGCAAGACCAAACCACGCAGAGACGGTCCTACGTGGCGAGCAAGACCGGGAAGAATTTCCGCTCCTTCGGAAATACCCAGCAGCAAGACAGGCAAATGGGACTGTTTATGAAGAATCGCTTCCACAGCCGACAAAGCGTCAGCCTGCCATGTCGTCAGGCGATCATATTGAACAAAACCGGGATCACACCCATCAGGCGGCATCGCACGCCAGGGCTGGACGTACGGCTTGTGCAAAATCCAGATTTCAGCATTGTTCAATCTGAATCGACCCGGAACCAGTAGACACCTCTGAGCCTCCAACCTGAGGCCTAATAGGAGGTGCCATGAATCAAAAGCGATTTCCAGAAGAATTCAAGATCGAAGCGGTCCGCCAGATCGTCGAACG
>JACCDV010234301.1_pt1 | contig 11064 bp, 11 predicted proteins | sample 7446131 | NCBI WGS metagenome assembly JACCDV01 (sample SAMN15323448, study PRJNA562643) | freshwater metagenome | isolation source: river surface water | place: USA:Blue River Watershed | collected 2017-08-17
CTCGGCGAACATGAAGTCCTTGATCTCGACGATCGAGGGCACGCACAGGGTCGGGTTGCCGAAGAACTCCAGGCACACCGTGCGGGTGTGCTTGGGCATGCGGTGCACCACCCAGCGGCAGCTGGTGATCAGGCCGTCGCAGCCTTCCTTCTGGATGCCGGGCAGGCCCGCCAGGAACTTGTCGGTGACGTCCTTGCCCAGGCCTTCCTTGCGGAAGACGCGGCCGGGGATGTCGAGCTTTTCGGTGCGCAGGTGGGTCTTGCCGTCGGCCGCGTAGTAGTGCAGCTCGAAGCTCGCCACCTCCACATCGTGGATCTTGCCCAGGTTGTGGTTGATGCGGACCACTTCCAGCCATTCGGCGTTGGGCGTGACCATGCGCCACGAGGCCAGGTTGTCCAGCGCGGTGCCCCACAAAACGGCCTTCTTGCCGCCAGCGTTCATGGCGACGTTGCCGCCCACGCAGGAGGCCTCGGCCGAGGTCGGGTCCACGGCGAACACATAACCCGCGCGCTCGGCCGCATCGGCCACGCGCTGGGTGACGACGCCGGCGCCCGTCCAGACGGTGGGCACCTTGTGCTGCACGCCCGGCAGGTCAACCAGCTCGACCTCGGTCATCGACTCGAGCTTTTCGGTGTTGATGACCGCGCTCTTCCAGGTCAGGGGCACGGCGCCGCCGGTGTAGCCGGTGCCACCCCCACGCGGGATGATGGTCAGGCCCAGCTCGACGCAGCCCTTGACCAGGGCGGCCATCTCTTCCTCGGTGTCCGGGGTGAGGACGACGAAGGGGTACTCGACGCGCCAGTCGGTGGCGTCGGTCACGTGGGCGACGCGGCTGAGGCCATCGAACTTGATGTTGTCGGCGCGCGTGACGCGGCCCAGGGCCTCGGCGGCGCGCTTGCGCAGGGCGGCCATCTGTTCGAAGGCGCGCGCAAAGCGGTCGATGGCCTGGCCGGCGGCCTCCAGCAACTCGCCCACGAGCTTGTCGCGGGTGGCGTCGCTGCCGGGCGTGCGGCGCTTGTTGACTTCGCTGAGGCGATGGTGGAGCGCGTCGATCAGCTGGCCACGGCGCTTGGGCGTGTTCAGCAGGTCGTCTTGCAGATACGGGTTGCGCTGCACCACCCAGATGTCGCCCAGCACCTCGTAGAGCATGCGGGCAGAGCGGCCGGTCTGGCGCTCGGTGCGAAGCAGGCTGAGCGCCTCCCAGGCGCGCTGGCCCAGCAGGCGCTGGACGATCTCGCGGTCCGAGAAGGAGGTGTAGTTGTAGGGGATCTCGCGCAGGCGGGGTTGGCCGTCGGCGTGGCCGTCGGCGACCTGGGCGGTCATGTGGGTCAGCTCGGTGGGTGCGTTCATGAGGGCGCCGGGCGCGAAAGGCCTGCTTGGGCCTGGTTCCTGAATGAAAACGCCACGGAGCCGGGGCGACGCAAAGCCGCCCAGGCACTGCGGTGAGGGGGTGGTTTTCGCGCCTGAGGCGAGATGGTAACGCACCCCACCCACCCCTTCCCGGGAAAAGGGCGTTTCAGACCCCCTTGTGGATCGTTTCATGCATGAGGTGATTGGCTATCCTGATGCCCATGCCGACGCCGAACATTCCCCTCGACCCCTGGCCTTATCCCTGCTGGATCGCCCATCGCGGCGCCGGCACGCTGGCCCCCGAGAACACGCTGGCCGCTTTCCGCTTGGGTGCGGAGCACGGTTTCGGGATGTTCGAATGCGACGTCAAGCTCAGTGCGGACGGGGAGCCTTTCCTGCTGCATGACGCCGAACTCGAACGCACCACCAATGGACGAGGCCTGGCCGGGGCGCTCACCTGGGACGCCCTGTCCCGGCTGGATGCCGGTTCCTGGCACGGCCGAACCCACGCTGGCGAGCCCCTGCTGCGCCTGGAAAGCCTGGCGCGTTGGCTGCAGGCCCTGGGCCTGATGGTCAACCTGGAAATCAAGCCCTCGCCGGGTGACGAGGTGCGCACGGGGCGCGTCGTGGCCGATCGCGTGGCCGAGTTGTGGGCTGCATCCGAAGTCAAACCTTTGATGAGCTCGTTCAGCACCGAGGCTCTGCGCGCTGCGCGTGATGCCCAACCTGCGCTGCCCCGCGCCCTGCTGATCGATCGCTGGATCCCGGAAGCCGTCGAGCAGGCGCTCGAGTTGGGCTGCTGCGCACTGGTCGTTCACCAGGCCTTCCTGAGCGACCGCCGCATCGAGCAAATTCATGGCGCAGGCCTCAAGGCCCTGACGTACACGGTCAATGAAGCTGAGCGCGCCGATACCTTGTGGGCAGCTGGACTGGATGGCCTGATCACGGACCGGGTCGATGCCTTTGAGCCGCAGGCCCGCCTTGGCCTGCGGCCCGGTCTCAGGATGAACATCGACCACTTGATCGCCGAGGTGCCTGAATTCGTTCCTGACTGATTTGGCCGATGCCTGGTGGCCCGGGCATGAATTAGAATGCAAGAGAAAGTATCAGCGCTGACAGCTTTGTCGGCGCCAGACGGGCCGCAGATCTATTTCACCTGATGACGAGCCCGCGAATCAGTGGGGGGCGGTTCAATGCAGGTGGGCTGTGCGTTTTGATTTCGTCGTTCACGATTGGGCGGCCTGTGCTGATGGACTGATCACCCGGGAGGACTGGCTTGACTGGGCCAAAGCCCCAGCGCAACTGCCTGCCGCCTGGATGGCTGCGGTGCCGAGCCTGCCGGAGATGCCTGCCATGGTGCGACGCCGCGTCGAGCGGTCGGGTCGTCTTGCTTGCCAGGTGGCCTACTGGTGTCAGGCGAGCGGTGCGCGGGTTCCGATGGTGTTTGCATCCCGGTATGGCGATGCCACCCGTTCGCTGGCCATGCTGGGCGACCTGGTGGACCAGCAGCCGCTTTCTCCCACCGGTTTCGCCTTGTCCGTTCACAACGCGGTGTCCGCGATCTACGCCATCGCGCGGGGTGACAAGGGCAATGCGGTGGTGGTGGCCGCCGGGCGCGCCACCGTCACGGCCGCCCTGGCGGAGGCTGCGGCCCTGATCGCCGACGGTGCGCCCCAGGTGCTGGTCGTCTGCTATGACGCGCCCCTTCCGCGGGACTACGCTGGCTTTCACGATGAAACTGCGTGCGAGTTCGCCTGGGCCTGGCTTGTCGGGTCTGCCGATGACGCCACCGCTGGCGTACGGGTTCAACTCCAGCTCGAGGAGGCCCAGGGGCGGGACGGGACCTTGCACTCCTGGCCCGCCGGGCTCGCGGTGCTGCGACAGTTGCTGAGCCAATTGGCTGGCGCGCCGCAGCCTGGCGGGGTGCTCCACCTTGATCGCCCTGGCGTGAGCGCCCGCTGGGAGGCGCATGCTTGATCGCCTGATGTGGCCGTGGCGTCTGGTCGCCACGGGCCTGTGCTTTGCCTGCTTCGGGGTGGGCGGTGTGCTGATGTGGGTGCTCGTGTTCCCTGCGCTGGCGTTTTTCGTCAAGGATGCTGGGCGCCGCTCGCAGCTCGCACGCCAATTCATCCACCTGGCGTTCCGCGGCTTCGTGGGACTGATGCGCTGGTCCGGCGTGCTGACCTACGAGGTCCATGGCCTGCAGCGCCTGGAGCGTCCGGGCTTGCTGATCCTGGCCAACCACCCGACCCTGATCGACGTGGTGTTCCTGATCTCGTTCACCTCCCGCGCCGATTGCGTGGTGAAGGCGGCCTTGCTGCGCAACCCGTTCACGCGCGGGCCGGTCCTGGCCGCGGGTTTCATCTGCAACAACGCGGGGCCGCCCATGCTGGCCGATTGCATCGGCTCCGTGCGTTCGGGCAATCACCTCATCATCTTCCCCGAGGGGACACGTTCTGTTCCAGGTCAGCCGTTGAAACTCCAGCGCGGGGCTGCGAACATCGCGGTCCGTGGTGGTTTGCCGGTCACGCCTGTGGTGATCGCTTGCGATCCATCGACCCTGACCAAGGGCGAGCCCTGGTGGCGGGTGCCGGCACGTCGGCCACATTTCCGCATCGAGGTGCGCGAAGACATCCGCACGCAGGAGGTGGTCGCGGGCTGCACGAGCGACCCGCAGGCCGCCCGCCGCCTGACCGACCACCTGACCGATTACTTCTCATTGGAGACCCGTTGTGACCGCTGAAACGCAAGACCAGGCGCTCGAGCAGGAGATCAAGGAACTGATCATCAGTGCCTTGGCGCTGGAAGACCTGGAGCCCGATGACATCAACCCGACCGAGGCCTTGTTCGTCAAGGGGCTCGGGCTCGATTCGATCGATGCCCTGGAGCTGGGCCTGGTTCTGCAGCGCAAGTACGGGCTGTCCGTGTCGGCGGACTCTGAAGAGACCCGCCGCCATTTCGGCAGCGTGCGCGCGTTGGCGGCCTTCGTGACGGCCCAGCGCACGCGCTGACGGGCGCCATTTCAACCTTGTCGGATGCCTGACATGACCAAAGACGAAATCCTCCAACGCATCGTTGACATCCTGGTGCAGACCTTTGACCTGGACCCCGAGCTGGTGGTGCCCCAGGCCCGCCTGCGCGAGGACCTGGACATCGACAGCATCGACGCCGTCGATCTGATGGTGCAGCTCAAGCCCATGGTCGGCCAGCGCCTGCAGCCGGAAGCCTTCAAGATGGTGCGCACGGTCGATGACGTGGCCGAAGCGCTGTTCCAGCTGGTTTCTGGCGAGCAAATTGGTGCCTAAGCACTTGTGGAGCAACGTGCTCCTGGGCGTGGTGACCGTGGCGTACCCCGTCGTGGTGTACCTGTCGCTGGGGCACTTCGAGCCGCGCTGGCTGGCCTTGCTGTTGCTGGCCATCGCCTTGGTGCGCCTGGGCCTGGGCCGCACGGTCGCGGCCTGGGGCGTGGTGGCCGTGGCCTTGTCGCTGGCGCTGCTGACCTGGCTGGGCAACGCGCTCATGCCCATCAAGCTTTACCCAGTTGCCGTGAACGCCTTCATGCTGGTGATGTTCGGCTCCACCATCGTTCGCCCGCCGAGCGCGATCGAGCGCCTGGCCCGCCTGAGCGAGCCTGATCTGCCCGAGGTGGCGATCGCCTACACCCGCAAGGTCACGCTGGTGTGGTGCGCCTTTTTCTTCATCAACGGTTGCATCGCGCTGGCCACGGCCCTGTGGGGCACCGAGGCCCAGTGGACGCTCTACAACGGTGGCATCGCCTATGTCTTGATGGGCCTGATCGCAGGCGTCGAGTGGCTGGTGCGCAAACGGGTGCGGGGTCAGCAAGGGGTGCCGCATGCCTGAGTGGATGGTCCTGGCTGAGCTGGCTTGTTGCGCGGCGGATGCGTCCCGGGTGGTTGCCTGGGCGGATGGCCTGGCGCTGACCCATGCTGACTTTCTCGCGCAAGTCGATCGCTGGCAGCGGGCGTTTCAGGCCAGCGAGGGTAAGTCGTGGGCGATCAGCGTGCAAGACCCGTTCGGCTTTGCCGCCGCCTTGTTCGGAGCCTGGCACGCGGACAAGTCCGTGGTGTTGCCGGGAGACGACCGACCCGCGACGCTGGCGGCCCTGCGCGACATCGGCTGTGGCCTGGCGGGCGACCTGCCGGACGGCCTGCAGCCTGCTGAAGCGGGGCAGCCGGCCCTGGTGCGGCGGCCCTTGAACCTGCAAGAAGCCGCCCTGACGGTGTTCACCTCGGGCTCGCAAGGACAGCCGCAGGCCATCGACAAGACCCTGGCGCCGTTCTGGTCGGAGGTCGAGGCGCTGGAGCAGGCGTTCGGGCCCTTCCTGGGGGGCGATGGCGCCCCGATTCCGGTCATCTGGGCCACCGTGTCCCACCAACACATCTACGGCCTGCTGTTCCTGGTTTTATGGCCCCTGGCGGCAGGCCGCCCGCTGGCCCGCCAGAGGCTGCAATACCCCGAGGACATGATCCGCGAGTTGGGGGCCGGGCCGTCGGTGCTCGTGGCCACGCCGGCGCACCTCAAGCGCCTGGGTGAGCACCTTGACTGGGGTGCGGTGCGGCCCGCCCTGAGGGCGGTTTTCTCGTCGGGCGGGCCGCTGCCTTTCGAGGTGTCTCAAGAGGTCGAGCGCCTGACCGGCCGCCGCCCGATCGAGGTGCTGGGCAGCTCCGAGACTGGTGGCATCGCCTGGCGCCAGGCCGTTCAGCCGGGCACGCCGTGGCAGCCTTTTGCCGACGTGCACTGGCGCGTGGAGGGCGGCTGCCTGGCCGTGCATTCGCCGCGCCTGCCGGGGCAGGGGTGGTGGCAGACCTCGGACCGCATCGAGCCGGACGGCGAGGGCGGCTTTCGCTTGCTGGGCCGCCAGGACCGCATCGTCAAAATCGAAGAAAAGCGTGTCTCGCTGACGGCCGTCGAACAGGCGCTGATGGCAACGCCCTGGGTCCAGGAGGCCAAGGCGGTGGTGGTGAGCACGCCCATTGGCGAGCGCGTGGGCGCGGTGCTGGTGCCATCGAACCAGGGACGTGCCTTGCTGGCGCAGGGGCGTCGGGTGCTGTCTGCGCACCTCAAGGAAGCGCTGGCCGCTTCGCTGGAGCCCATGGCCCAGCCCCGGCGCTGGCGCTTTGTCGAAGCCTTGCCCGTGAACGCCCAAGGCAAGACACCCGAAGGCCTGCTGCAAGACCTCTTTGCCCAGCCTGCCAAGCCTGCTGATCCCCTCGCAACGGCTTCTGTCCCGATGCCTGAGATGCCGGCGGTGACGTGGCTGGTGCAAGGCGAAGACGAGGCCCTGGCCGTCCTGGACATCCGGCCCGGGCTGTCGGTTTTCAAGGGGCACTTCCCCATCGCCCCGATCCTGCCGGGTGTGGCACAACTGGATTGGGCCCTGACGCTGGGGCGGCGCTGTTTCGCGCTGCCCGATGAATTCGTGCGCCTGGAGGTGCTCAAGTTCGTCAGCCCGGTGGTGCCGGGTACGCAGCTGAACCTGAGCCTGCAGCGCAAGGCCAAGCCCAAGGAGCCCGACCTGGTGAGCCTGCAGTTCCGGCTGTACTCGCAAGCGGCCGGGGCGCCCGAAGCGGTCGAGCACGCCAGTGGCCGGGCGGTCTGGCGGTTTCCCTTGGGGGCGGGCGATGTTTGAACCCGTTGCCGTCATCCCCTGCTACAACCACCCGCAGACCATTGGCCTGATGGTCGATGCCTTGCGCACGCATGGCTTGCACGTGGTCGTGGTCGACGATGGCTGCGAGCCGGGCTGTGCGCGCGTGCTCGATGACCTGGCTGCCCGCCAAGGTGCTGCTGGCATGACGCTGGTGCGCCTGCCTGTCAACCAGGGCAAGGGTGGCGCGATGATGGCCGGTCTGCGCCGGGCGCTGGATCTGGGTTTCAGCCACGCCCTGCAGATCGACGCCGATGGCCAGCACGACGTGGGTGACATCCCGCGCCTGTTGGCCGAGGCGGCTCGCCACCCTGAAGCCGTGATCTGTGGACAGCCGGTCTACGACGAGTCTGTGCCCAAGGGACGCCTGTACGGGCGCTACCTCACCCACGTCTGGATCTGGATCAACACCTTGTCGCTGCAGATCCGCGATTCGATGTGCGGCTACCGGGTCTACCCCCTGCGCCCGGTCGTGGGGCTGATCGATTCGGTGTCGCTGGGCCGGCGCATGGACTTCGACCCCGAGGTGCTGGTGCGCCTGCATTGGCGAGGCGTCCAGGTGCGCCACCTGCCGACCCGCGTGAGCTACCCGCTCGATGGCGTGTCGCACTTCAAGATGCTGCACGACAACGTGCTGATCTCGCGCATGCATGCGAGGTTGCTGGCCGGCATGCTGCTGCGCCTGCCGCTGCTGCTGTGGCGCAAGGTGGCGTGATGGGCGCACCGCTGCAAGCCCCATCCGGCAACGTGGCCGCGCCTCACTGGGCGAGCCTGGCCGAGCACACCTTCGTGTCGGGCATCTGGGTGCTGTTCTGGGTCCATCGGGTGCTGGGGCGCCTGCCTTTTCGGGTCTGCCTGTACCCGGTGGTCTTTTATTACTGGGCCACGCGGCGCGATGCGCGGCGGGCTTCGCTGGAGTACCTGCAGCGACTGCAGTCGCACGTCGGAACGCTCGGTCACGAGCCGTGCTGGCGCGACACCCTGTCTCACTTCCTTTCCTTCGCCGATACGATCCTCGACAAGCTGCTGGCCATGAGCGGCTCGCTGTCGGGCGCGGACCTGCGCTCGATCGGCGAAGAGGGGCTGCTGGCGCTGGTGAACCAGGGGCGCGGTGCGATCATTGTCACGGGGCACATCGGTTGCATGGAGCTGTGCCGCATCAGCGCCGAGCAGCACCGCGGTGTGAGGCTCAACGTGCTGGTGCACACCATCCACGCCGAGCGCTTCAACCGCTTGCTGCAGCGCCTGCACCCTGACAGCGAGGTGCGCCTGATCCAGGTCACCGACGTCAACCCGGCCACGGCCATGATGCTGGCCGACAAGGTGGCGCAGGGCGAGTTCGTCGCCATCGCCGGAGACCGGGTGCCCGTGCACCAGAGCATGACGGTGCCGGCTCGTTTCCTGGGGCGCGAAGCGCAGTGGCCCGTGGGCCCCTACGTGCTCGCGGCCTTGTTGAAGTGCCCTCTGTACGCGATGGCCTGCGTCAGGGAGCCGCTGCCAGGTGGTGGCCAGGGCTATGTGCTGCACGCCCACTGCCTGGCCGAACAGGTGCTGCTGCCCCGCCGTGAGCGCGCCCAAGCCCTGGCGGCGCACGCCCAGCAGTTCGCGGGCTGGACGGAGACCGTGCTCGCGCGCTCGCCGCTGGCCTGGTTCAATTTCTTTTCTTTCTGGCAGCAGGGCGCCCAAGCGCCGGGCCTTGAGCAACATGATGGATCAACACACTGATCGCGCTGGCGCGGTTGTCTTCGATGGCACCCGCCTCACCATTGAGGACGTGGTCGCGTTGTCCTCGCGACAGCGCGTGGCCGAACTGGGTCGTCAGCCCGCCTTCACCGACCGCATCGAGCGGGGCGCCGCCTTCCTCGACCGCCTGCTCAGCGAAGACGGCGTGGTCTATGGCGTGACGACTGGCTATGGCGACTCCTGCACCGTGAGCATCGCGCCCTCGCTGATCGCCGAGTTGCCGCACCACCTCTACACCTACCACGGCATCGGGGCCGGGCGTTTCCTCGACCCGCAAGAGACCCGCGCCGTGCTGGCCGCCCGCTTGGCCTCGCTCTCGCAGGGCGTCTCGGGCGTGAGCCTGGGCCTGCTGACCCAGCTCGAACAACTGCTGGTGCACGACGTGCTGCCGCTCATCCCGGCCGAAGGCTCGGTCGGCGCCAGCGGTGACCTGACGCCCTTGTCGTACGTGGCGGCGGTGCTGTGTGGCGAGCGCGATGTCTGGTGGGACGGGCGCGTGCAGGCCGCGAAGGATGTGCTGCCTCGCATCGGCTTGAAGCCGCTCAAGCTGCGCCCGAAAGAGGCGCTGGCGCTGATGAACGGCACCTCGGTGATGACGGGCCTGGCCTGCCTGGCCTGGCAGCGCGCGGAGCGCCTGGCCCGGCTGGCCACGCGCCTGACGGCCTGCAATGTGTGGGCCGCCGACGGCAACGCCCACCACTTCGACGAAACGCTGTTTGCCTTCAAGCCGCACGTGGGGCCGCAAACCGTGGCCAGCCGCCTGCGCGATGACCTGTCCTGTGACCGCCCGGCGCGCAACGAGCAGCGCCTGCAGGATCGCTACTCGCTGCGCTGCGCGCCGCACGTCATCGGCGTGCTGGAAGATGCGCTGCCCTGGCTGCGTCAGCTCATCGAGAACGAGCTCAACAGCGCCAACGACAACCCCCTGATCGACCCCGACGAAGAGCGCGTGCTGCATGGTGGCCACTTCTATGGCGGCCACATCGCCATGGCCATGGACACGCTCAAGAACGCGGTGGCCAACGTGGCCGACCTGCTCGACCGCCAGCTGGCCTTGCTGGTCGACAGCAAGTTCAACCACGGGCTGCCGGCCAACCTGTCGGGCGCAGAAGGGGCGCGCGCCGCGATCAACCATGGGTTGAAGGCCCTGCAGATCAGCGTGTCGGCGTGGACAGCAGAGGCCCTCAAGCAGACGATGCCGGCCTCGGTGTTCTCGCGCTCGACCGAGTGCCACAACCAGGACAAGGTCAGCATGGGCACCATCGCCGCCCGCGATGCCCTGCGGGTGCTGGAGCTGACGGAACAGGTCGTTGCCGCCATGCTGATCTCGGCGCGGCAGGGCATGGCCCTGAGGCAGCGCATCAGCACCTTGCCCTTGCCGCCCGCGCTGGAGGGGTTCCTGGCGCGCCTGTCCAGGCACATCGCGCTGGTCGAAGAAGACCGTGCCCTCGATGTCGACCTGCGTCGCCTGATCCAGGGCATCCGCGATGGGGACTGGGAGCCGTACCGTGACTGAGCTCAGCCACGAGATCGAGCTGACGCCTGCCTTCCATGACCTCGATCCCATGGACATCGTCTGGCATGGCAACTACGTCAAGTACCTGGAGCTCGCGCGCAACGCGCTGATGGCCAAGTTCAACTACGACTACCCGCAGATGCGCGAGTCGGGCTACGCCTGGCCCATCGTCGACATGCGCCTGAAGTACGTCGGCATGATCCAGTACGGACAGCGCGTGCGCATCCGCGCCACCATCGTTGAATGGGAAAACCGCTTGCGCATCAACTACCTCGTGAGCTGCGCCGAGACGGGGGCCCGCCTGCACAAGGCCACTTCGATCCAGGTGGCTCTGTCGATCGCCACGCGCGAGATGTGTTGGGTTTGCCCGCCTGTGTTGTTCGAGCGCCTGGGCGTCAAGGGGCCGGTGTGATGAAGCGTCGTTCATTCATGGTGCAAGGCCTGGCCCAAGCAGGGCTCGCCTTGCTGTTGCCCGCCATGGCTTTGGCGCCCAGCGTGGCCCGCGCCGATGCCCCGGCATCGGCTGCAGCGCCCGCCTGGCTGCTCGAAGCGGGCAACCGGCTCGACCAGTCCGAGGTCATCCGCGGTGACTTCGAGCAGACCAAATCCATCAAGGGATTCAAGAAACCCCTGGTGTCGCGTGGCCAGTTCGTGATCGCGCGAGAGCGGGGCATCCAGTGGGTGACGCTGGCGCCATTTCCCTCGACGCTGATCGTCACCCGCGAGCGGCTCACCACGGTGACCGAAGGCAGCACTCAGCAACTCGACGTTCGACAGGAGCCCGGCC
>JACCDV010878303.1_pt1 | contig 11062 bp, 15 predicted proteins | sample 7446131 | NCBI WGS metagenome assembly JACCDV01 (sample SAMN15323448, study PRJNA562643) | freshwater metagenome | isolation source: river surface water | place: USA:Blue River Watershed | collected 2017-08-17
CTGATAAATAATAATTATCATTAAATTAATTTAATGATATTATGAATTCTATAATACAAATATTAAAAATATTGGTTGAAAAACAAGAAACAATTAAATATAAATAATCATAATAAGATAAAAGATTACATATTGGTAAATATTCATTTCTTTTTCCATTATGTTATTTATATCATTATTGGGATTGTGATGAAGATACTAAATATGATGTTTTTATAGAAGAAATTAAATAATATTAAAATTACTATAATACGGATTCCAATCTTATTATTAATAATAAAGAAGGTTTAGAATAATTTATGGAATATATGCGAGAAGAATTATCAGGATATTCGGAATTTTCTCTGAATATAGAAAAATAATACAATAATAATAAAAATAAATTATAAATTGAAGAAGAATGTGTTTCAGAATAAGACAACAATAAAAGTATTTATTCTGAAAGTGACGAAGACAATTGAATAATGAACAATCATTTCATAAGTTTTAATAATGTGTATGTAATTAAAAATACAATAGCAAATTAAATAGTATAATTTTTTAATACCTGTTTTGAAACAAACCCTTCTGACAAAATGCCATATCGTTCTCCTTCTTTTTTCTTTAAATCCCACAAATTAAACATTTTTAGTTTTAAACAAAAATTGAATTTTATGTATTTTAATTTATAATAAGATAATTATTTATAATAGAATATATAACTAACTATAACTAACTATCAGTAATTACAATACAATATCCAAATAACAAATAATATATAATATATAATCATGTAGCAAGAAAATAATTAAGAAAAAATGAATAAACAGTTTTTTTATGAATTTGATTTGGTATTATATTTTGGTGATTATATTGATTTTAAAATAAATCAAGATATATCGCACATATAAGAAGATATTATTATATTACTTTAAGAAAATAAATACTATTAAAATATGGAATTTAAATTAGAAGTATAAACATATTATTAATAACAATTAAAAGTGATTTTAACATTTGGTATATCAGTAAATCATTAAATGGCATAATCGTAAAAAGTTTAACTAATGCACATTAAACAAATATAAAACAATATTAATAAAACATGTCAAAGAATTAAAATACGTTATGGATTATTAAATATTTAATGTATTCGTTTTGTTGAATTACAATGAAAAAATATAAAAATTGATTTTTATATTTTTTTTATTAATATATATAACTTATATTATTCTTTTATAATATATTATTTTACAATCATGGGTTTATTAAACTCAAATTTAATATATAAAATTAAAAAATGGTTGTTTTTAACAATGATTTTAATTAGTAATTTATCATTGTGTTTATTGGTATATCATTTTTAAAATATATTAATAATTACAATTATATATATAATATTAAAATCAAGAGATATTATTTCAGTTATTGGATTAATATTATATAAATTTGTTAAATTAATCTTACCTAAAAAATAATATATTGATACATATAGTTTAAAAAAAATTATTGTATAAATTCCAATATATACTGAACCATTTTCCGAAATTAAAAAAACATTAGATAGTATATAAAACTAAAAAATATCTAATGATATACATATTGCAATATGTATTATATCAGAAAAACCATTTAAATATTTTAATGAATTATATGGTAATGAAAATGAATGTTTAAAATTATAAAATATTCCATATTTTTCTTGGAAATAATAATTAATTAATATTACATTTACTTACCAATAAGCATATTAAAATATATATAGATTTCCAGTATTTGTGATTGAAAAATCATAATAAATGGGTAAAAAAGATAGTATTATTATTATGAATGATATATTTAACAATAGACCAAGACGTTTAATTCCTGAAACTATGAAATAATTTAACAAAGAATTATCTTTATAAATTTAATAAGTAATAGTTGATTAATATGATTTAGATAATTTTGATTTTTTGCACTATTTGGATGCTGATTGTGTATTGGAAGAAAATAGTGTTTTAAACATGATATAAAATATAATTAGAAAAGAAATATTTACTTCTTGTTCATTGGTATTAGTTGATTTTTCAAATAATCCATGGGGATTTTGGAATTTATATTAAAATTTTCAATACAGTTATGGATAAAAAATAAGAAGATAATTTGAAAGTATAACTTAAAAATTAATTTGTCTTCCAGGTGCTTCAACTTTAACAAGAATAAATACAGAGTTGGATCCTTCTATGAGTTAATCTGAATTAAATTATATTGAAAGATATACTATTATTCCGAGATTATCTGATTTTGTTATGGCAAATATATAATTTTTAGGAACAGATAGACGTTTAACATCATGTATAATGTAAGAAAGTCCATAAAATAAATTATCTTTTGATGACGAATCAATAGTATATACAGTATGTCCTTAAAGTTATGGTGAATTTATTGGATAAAGAAGAAGATGGGCATCAAATATGTATTTTAATACATTAAATAATTTATTTAGTAGAAATATTAGTTTATCAATTAGATTTTTATGTCTTTTTGATTTTTACCGTCAAACATTTATATATTTTAGATATTTTATAATGATTTTATTTATTAAAAGATTAGTTACCGAAACAACTATTAATGATATATTATATTTAATTCCATTTATTGTTTTTGTTATATTACCTTATATGTATTTTATGTGTATTTAAGCAGTATTCTAACCTGAATTATGGATAAATTATAGAAAATTAGTAGTAGGTATGATATTAAACAAATTATTAACACCTTTTTTCACAATTGTTATTATTACGAATATGTTTTTAAAATTGGGAAATTTTAAATGGACAGGTGTGAATAGGTTAGATTTAGCAGAATAAGAGAATAATGAAATATAAACTGAATTATCAGAAGAAGCAAAAAGTTCTGTAAGATTATCACAAATATTAACAGATTATTAAAACTTTTATATTAACCCTTTAAATAATGTTTGAAATTATTTAAAATATTTAAAAAGAATTATTGAAATTATTTTTAATATAAAAATATATAAGATATATTTTATAAAAAATAACAATAGTCATAATAGTCATAATAGTCATAATAGTCATAATAATGGCATATACATATATTTCTAAAAATTTTAATAATGATGAATATTTTGGATTAAACTAATCTAATGTATTTCAATATAATGGAATAACTATTATTGAATATTGCCAAAATGAAGAAAATTAAGAAATTATTGAAAAATTTAAAAATGAAGAAGTTGGACAAATAGTTGGAATATGTTGTAAAGAAAAAAAATCATATAGTTTATTAGGAGTTGTTGTAAAAATTTATAAAGGTTAATTGATTAAAAAAAATACTTAAAATTATAGAAAATATTTATTAATTATAAAAGACTTTCAACAAGAATTACAAAATATTTCAAATTAAATTCGTAAAAATTTATTAGAACATATTGGTATTAAATATGATTTTAAAAAATATGCCAGGTCTGGAATTATAATAGTAGATGATGTTCCTGAAAATATAAAATAAGCAATTACCGAAGCATAATAGATAAATGAAGAATAAAATAATAAATCAGAAATAAAAATTAATTCAGAGCAATATCCTTTATACAATATTAAAAAGGTAGAAAAAATTATAAATATATATCAAATGACAGACAATACACATGAATAAAAATAGAAATAGAAATAAAAATTATTTAATTTCAAAAAACAACAATTTAAAATATAAACACTAAAAAATAATATATAAAAATATTTACATAAGAATTCTAAATGATTAATAAAATTAAAAGGATGGCGAATATTAATTAATTATATTTTTAATATTATAAAAACGATACTAAAATTTTATAACTTAAATAATCATTTAATAATTTAGTTAAAGATGAAACACGACCAACACAAAGTAGAAGGTACAATAAATTAAAATATAATTGTATAACTAAAAAAATTATACTTAGTTAAGATACAACATTTTAATAAAATGAGAAATTAAACAAATATAATAAAGGCAAAAAACGCACATATTAACCTTTGGAAGAAGAAACTATTGAAAACATTAACATGAAAATTCTACTTGATAATTTTTGTAAATTAGTAATTATTAATGATGATTATTACAAATAATAATATTGGAAAAACGGATTTATTGAAAATATTTAATTATTTTAAATTCGTAACATGGCAACATATGAAGAACCAATTGGTATTATTACACCAGAAGGAATACACAAAGATGGTATGGATTATGTATAATTTACTTGTATGAATTAAGAAAATGTTTCAGGTGGTGAAGTTGAATTATACCATAATAAAAAAGATAGAAAACCATTTGTAGTTTTAAATATGAGTTCTGGTTTTTCATTATTTATTGATGATTAAAAATTTTATCATTATGGTAATGATTTTTATTAAGACGATATTACTATACCGGCATATTCTGATTATTTTATTATTACTATTAATAAAAATAAATTTTGAAATTTATAATAATAATATTTTTTTCAATTTTAACAAAAAATTGAAATTAACAAAAATAAATATTATATATACAAATAAGTTTCATATACAAAATTATTTAACGACTTAAAATATTAATAACAGTATTTAAATTATATACAACAAATACACTATCGAATAACTCCCTTATTATTTTAAAATATATATTTTAAAATCATGGCAAACATGGATTCAATTAATAATAGATTAATGACTTCTATATAAAATAATAACCTATTTTAATTATAAATCCTTATAAAATAAGGAGCAAATATTGAATACAGGAATCATTAAGGAAATACTGCTTTAATTCAAGCATGTTGTTTAAATTCAAATCCAAGTATAATTAAATATCTATTGGAATAAGGTGCAAATATTGAATCAATAAATAATTATAATCTGAAACCATTATTTTATGCATTAACTAACTAAAATATAGATAATATAAAACTCCTTGTAGAATAAGGTGCTATTCTTAATATAGGATATCCACATGAATTTAATATTTTAAATGGTTTGTTTTATGATTAATTTTATATCGATACTAATATAATTAAATATTTATTAGAATAAGGTGTAGATATTAATGTATTTGATAGTCGTTAAAATACTGTATTATATTTAGCAATAAAACGGTAAGACATAGATATTGTATCTTTTCTTATAGAATAAGGAGCAAGTATTGAAATAAGAAACATTAGAAACACAACTCCTTTAATGTTAGCATCAAGTATGTAAAACTTAGACATAGTTAAATATATTATAGAATAAGGAGCAAATATAAATGCATAGGATATTAATGGAAATACACCATTATTTTATGCAAATGATATAAATATAATTAAATATCTTATAGAATAAGGTGCAAATATAAATGCAGTAAACAATAAAGGTGAAACTCCTTTATTGTACCAATATTCTTTTGACTATTAGAATGTAGATACATTTAAATGTCTCGTAGAATAAGGTGTAAATATAAATGCACAAGACAATGACGGAAATACATTATTACATCGCGAAGTATGTTTCAATGAATAAACGATATTCGAAGAAATATAATACGATATTTAAGATGAATATATTGAATAGGAAATAAAAGATATAACTTAGATGGAATATAAATCTATAAGAATACAAGAAGAAATTAATATAAAATTAAATAGATTAAAATTTATTATCGAATTGGGTGCCAATATTAATATTAAAAATTATGATGGATATTCTCCATTTATTAAATCATACAAGCATAACAATATAACAGTTCTAAATTACTTATTAAAATAAGGAGCAGACATTGATATAAAAGATAATTATGGTATATCTCCATTGATAGATGCAACTCTAAATGGTAATTAAGATATGATAATATATTTACTTGAAAATGGCGCAAGATATTGATTATGATTATATTATAATAATATTTTTTCAATATATATTTAAATATATATTTAAAGTATTAATCTTTTAGATTAATAAAAATGGATTTAGAAACTTAATTTATATATGCTTCTCGTATGGGAAATGTATAAGATTTAAAATTTTTATTAAAGAAAGGAATAGATATTGAAACAAAAGATATTGATGGTAAAACCGCATTAATATAAGCATCAATAAATGAAAATTTAGAAGTACTATAATAATTAATTATTAATAACGCAAACATTGAAGCTTAAAATTAATTTGGTTCTACTGCATTAATTGAATCAGGATTGTATGGAAAATTTAATTCAGTTAAATTTTTAATTGAAAAAGGTGCCAATATAAACGCAAAAAATAATCTAAATGAAAATGTTTTATTTAAATCAGTTTATTGTGGAAACTTAGATATGTTAAAATTTTTGATTGAAATGGGTGCCGATATAAACACGAAGAATATATATGGTAATACGATTTTAATTTGGGCGTCATAAGAAGGAAAAATGGACATTGTAGAATATCTTATTACAAATGGAGCAAATATTAATATTAATAACAATAAAGGTTAAAATGCATTAATTAAAGCATCGTATTATGGACATTTGGATATAGTAAAAACTCTTTTGAATAGTGGAGCAGATATAAATTAAAAAGATAAATATAATAATACCTGTTTAATATATGCTATTTAATATGGTCATTTAAAAGTTGTTCAATATCTTGTATAATAAAGAATAAATATAAATTAAAGAAATAATAACGGAAAATCAGCGCTTGATTATTCTGATTTATATGGACATTAGGATATATTATTATATATTATTTCTTAAATGAATTATAAATGATTTTTATTAATATAAAAATTGAATTATTTTTTAATAATTATTATATAAAGATTATATAGCTTTTGTAGTATAATTAAAATTATTTTGATAAATAAAAAAGATATATATTTATAAAATAACTTTTGATAATTAAATTACAATGAGTTCTTCAAAAAGTAAGGGAAAATCAATTAAAAAAATGAATGTTGAAGAATTAACAGATAAATATTAAAAATTAGATTAAAGAGAACATGTTTTAATTAGACCACATATGTATATTGGAGAACCAAAACCATATGAAAGAGAAGAATATATATATGATGAAAATTTAAATAAAATTATTTAAAAATAAATAATTTATTCAGATGGTCTTTTAAAAATTTTTGACGAAATTTTGAGTAACGCAACTGATTAATATACTCGCTTAAAAAATAAAAAAAGTTAAAACCCTGTCACATAGATACATGTAGAAACAGATATTAAAAAGGGGATAATTAGTATTAAAAACAATGGTGAAAGTATTGAAATTAGAAAACATAAAAAAGAAAATATTTATATTCCAGAATTAATTTTTGGAAATCTTTTAAGTGGTGAAAATTTTAATGATAATGACGATAGACGAGGTTGTGGTACAAATGGTACTGGATCCGTTTTGAATAATGTTTTTTCCAAATGGTTTAGAGTAGATATTGTCAATAATGGTTAAAGATACATTTAAAAATTTGAAAATAATTTATCAATTATTAATCCACCATAAATTACATAAGTTGATTCAGATACAAAAGAATATGTTAAGATTGAATTTTTACCAGATTATGAAAGATTTGATATATAATTATTAACAGATTATGAAAAAACTCTTAAAAAATAATTATCTAAAAAAATGATTACAGACTAAGAATATGAAACAAAATATAAATATATGGAAAAACTTTTAGAATAATAATTTTAAATATTTTATTAACGAACATTATAAACAAGTGCAACCACTGATAAAGATTTAAAAGTTTTTTATAATAAAAAATAAGTCCCAGTTAAAGATTTTAAATCATATTGTTAATTATTTTTAGATGAAGACTAGTTTTTTACATTTGAAAGTCCAAATGATGACTGGTAATATGGTGTCGCAATTAGTAAAGACGGATATTAAAATATTTCTTTTGTAAATTAAAATTTTACAAAATCAGGTGGAACCCATGTAGAATATATATTTAATTAATTTATTGATGATTTATTTAAAAATATTGAAAGAAAAGCAAAAAGTTAATCAAAAGGTTCTGAAAAACTTATTAAAAAAAGTCATATTAAAGATAATATTATGATTTTTGTTAATGCAAGTGTTTCAAATCCTAAATTTAAATCATAATCAAAAGAAGAATTAACAACTAAACCGGCTGATTTTAAAACTTCCGTGAAAGTTTCAGATAAATTTAAAAAATCTATTATCAATAGTCCAATTACAGAAGCATCAATGAATAGAGTATTGGGTGTAGGACTTAAATAATTAGAAAAAACTGACGGAAAAAAGAAAAGTCGTTTAGTTGGTATTCCTGGTTTAGATGATGCTAATTGGGCAGGAACAGCAAAAAGTGATTTGTGTTCTTTAATTTTAACAGAGGGGTTGTCGGCAAAAACTATGGCAGTTTCTGGTGTAGGTGCTTTATCTAATGGTAGAGATATTTATGGTATTTTTCCATTAAAAGGAAAAGTATTAAATGTTAAAACCGCTTCTTCATAATAAATTGGAGCAAATCAAGAAATTAGTTATTTAAAATAAATAATGGGTCTTTAAACAGGTAAAACATATACCGATGTATCCGAATTAAGATATGGTAAAATTATTTGTTTAGTCGATTAAGATCTTGATGGAAGTCATATTAAAGGTTTATTAATGAATTTATTTTAACATTTATGGCCTTCATTATTTTAATTGAAAGATTTTATAACAACATTTTTAACACCTATTGTAAAAGTTTAATAAAAAAATGGAGAAACATTAGAATTTTATGCTATATAATAATTTCATGAATGGTATTAAAAAAATTCAAAAAACGCAGTAAGAATTAAATATTTCAAGGGGTTGGGAACACACGAACCTAAAACTGTTAAAAAATATTTTTCACCAGAAAATAAAAAAGAAGTAATTTATATTTATGATGGAGAAAGTAGTGATAATTCTATTAATCTTGCGTTTAATAAAAAATGCATAGAATAAAGAAAAAAATGGTTAATGAATTATGAAAGAGACAATATATTGGATTATACTAATCCATATGTTCTTTATGAAGATTTTATTAATAAAGAATTAATACATTTTAGTAATTATGATAATGAAAGAAGTCTTCCAAGTATGGTTGATGGTTTGAAACCTTCATAAAGAAAAGTTCTATATGGTTGTTTTAAAAGAAATTTAACACATGATAAATAAGAAATAAGAGTATCATAATTGGCAGGTTATATTAGTGAAGTAGCAGAATATCATCACGGTGAAATGAGTTTAAATGGAACTATTGTCGGTATGGCGTAAAACTTTGTTGGTGCAAATAATATTAATACTTTAATGCCAGTTGGTTAATTTGGTTCAAGATTAGTATCTTCGGGGTCAGATGCAGCATCTGCTCGTTATATATAAACTAAACTTTAAAAATTAACATCGATAATATATGATAAAAAGGATTTTCCATTATTTTAATACAATAAAGATGATGACGGAAAACCAATTGAACCACTATATTATGTTCCAATTGTTCCAATGGTTTTATTCACTAAAACATAAGGTATTGGAACAGGATTTAGTACAAATATTCCTCAATTTAATCCAGAAGAAGTTGTTAATGCGTTAATGACTAAAATTTAAAATCCTGAATTAAAGAGTTTCCCGATTAAACCTTGGTTTATGGGTTTTAAAGGAACAGTAATTAAAAAAGTTGGACTAAATTAAGATTCAGATAATTATTCAACATAAGGTTGTTATTAAAGAATATCACCAGATTAAATTTTAATTACTGAACTTCCAATTGGTAATTGGACACAAGATTACAAAGACTATTTACAATAATACATGGTTGATAATCCAAAAGTATTAAAAGATGTAACGGATTAAGGTAATGAAAAGGTAGTTAAAATTACACTTACATTTCATAAAGGATGTCTGGATAGACTTCTTGAAAAGAAAGATAAGTTTGAAAAAGATTTTAAACTAATTGGAACTGGAAGTCAGTAATCTTTCAGTAATTCAAATATGCATCTATATGATGAATTTGGAAAAATTAATAAATATAAAAATGTATCTGAAATTATAAATTCATTTTATGATATTCGTGTGCATTTTTATAATTTAAGAAAAGATTATCTTGTAAAACAATATGAAAAAGAATTATAAATTTTAAGCGATAAAGCAAGATTTATATTGGAAATTATTAATAAAACATTAGTTGTTAGTAATAAACCTCGTAAAAATATTGAAGCAGAATTAGAAGATTCAAAACGAACAGGTGGGGCATATATTCGTGTCGAAGGGACATATGACCATTTACTTGGTATGCCAATTTATACATTAACAAAAGAAAAAGTTGATGAATTAATTAAATAAAGAGACGAAAAATAAAAACAATTAAATGCTCTTAAAAAGAAATCACCGACCGATTTATGGGTTGATGACTTATCATAATTTATGAAATGTTATGAAGAATATTATTAAAACTATATGGACGAACTTGAAGGAAAGGACAATAAAGTTAAAAAATAAATTAAAAAGAATGTATCAAAAAATAGTTAAGTATAGACATAAACATAAAAAGTTTAATCAAATTCTAATTCTAAATCTAAATCTTAGAGTTAAAATTAAGCATCAACATCTTCTTGATTATAATAATTATTAATATATATAAATATTTAAAAATATAATTAATTGTATTATTTTTAATATATTTTTATAATTTTTTTATAATAAAAAAATTGAAATTATTAGTAAGATATATTTATATAAAGAATTATTTACATTTAAATTATATATAACTATTTTATTTTGTAATAAAAGTTTAGATTATATATTAGTATAAAAAATGATTTCATTTATTAAAATATGTGGAGCAACAATGCTCTTAATAATTTAAACATATTCATAACCGGCATTAGATTAATAAATTTCTTCTAATGAATTATCACTTCTAATATAAGCATTGCGAGGTGATGAACCAATTGAGCCTTAAACTCCTGTTGCTGAACCTAATGTTCCAGTTCCTGAGCCTTAAACCCCTGTTGCTGAACCTAATGTTCCAGTTCCTGAGCCTTAAACTCCTGTTGCTGAACCTAATGTTCCAGTTCCTGAGCCTTAAACTCCTGTTGCTGAAC
>JACCDV011012244.1_pt1 | contig 11062 bp, 12 predicted proteins | sample 7446131 | NCBI WGS metagenome assembly JACCDV01 (sample SAMN15323448, study PRJNA562643) | freshwater metagenome | isolation source: river surface water | place: USA:Blue River Watershed | collected 2017-08-17
ACTCTTTGAGAATAAAACTCAAAATCCCTGCGGCAAGGAGAATAAAGATTAAAGGAGAGGTAAACTGACGCATCCACAGGCTCAGTAAAGTAAAGCGCGCCTGATGCGGAAGCGTATTGTCTCCAAAGTGTTTTAACCGTATGCGCGCTTCTTCGTGACTCAATCCCTCGTGATGCGACTCAAGCGTTCGCACTGTTTCTTCTGTACTCAATGACCACGCTGGAAATATCGTTCGCTCGTGCATAGACAAAGTATACAAGGCAGAAGCGCATCCCACTTAGGCTATGAGACGCGCAATTATGATTGCAGCGGTTGCCCATACGACACCCCCGAAAATATCAATGACGCGGTGTTGTTTAACGAATACGGTGGAGAGGGAAATAAGCGTCCCTAACACTATGCACAGAATGACTAACTGCGGCTGTGCAAGTGCAAGATAGAAAGAAAAGAGAATGGCGTAAAAGACATGCGAGCTCGGAAATTTATCATTTCCCGCATCGTGGCGATAAATCCAGGAAATCATGTGGGAAAAGAAATCCAAACCAATTTTTCGCTTGCGCATTTTTCCGGCAGGAAAAAAGTACCACGTCACTCCCGCACACCACGCCGCAAGTGCAATTGCGAGCAAAAACTCCCTGCGAAACGCGGAATTCCATACGATATACGAAGATATGAGTGCATAGGGGAAGAGTCCGACATAGGGAATGACAAACCACGGAATGATGGGTATTTTTGAGTCGAATTTTGTATCGTGAAAAAATCGATGTCCGTGAATTATGATGTGATTCGTCGGGAAATAGAGAAGCCATCCAATAATGGCGAAAATAGCAACAATTTCTTCAGATAGACCAGGCATTATTTAAAGTATAGCAGCCGATAGACCTTCGAAGACTACACGTAAAGTATGTTACGGGGAATACTAGGCAGTATTCACATTTGACTTTTTTGTTTAAGGTAGTACGGTACTACTCGTACCTCTAGGTCAGTCGAAAAGGAGAAATACATGGAACCATGGATGAGCGTTGGCATACTCACAGGCTGCCTCATACTCGTGATCCTCGGATTTCGCAAAATACTAAGGGGCTTCAATGAAAGTGCAATTGCAGATCTCACCAGATTTGCTATTGAGGCAGACAGGAAAGTTGAGGTGCGACGCAGACACATTGCGACTGTTTATGCCGCTGTGCGCAAATCGTACGAGATTGCTCTCCGAAACAATCAGAATCCGGATGAGGACATACGATCAGCGTTGTCACTCCTCAAGACGCCAGAAGAGAGAAAGCGATTCGTAGAACATGCGCGCATTCAAGGAAATAGCGCGTTGACAACCGAAATTCTCTTGAAACTTCGCTGGAAATTCTGCACGCACAATCAGCATACAAACGAGTAGCGTCTGACGAGGTACCGTACGAACCCGGACATACGTGTCCGGGTTTTTTTATATTCCTAATTGTGTATACTTTACATATGCAGATGGTAAAAATAATTGGCTTCCTCTTTCTTGCGGCGCTACTCTGTATAGTTGCGCTCGTCCTGATACGCGTTACGCCGAGAATCCAGCTCTCCGAGCACGTGATACAAATTTCGACGTTTGAAGAATGCGTAGCAACAGGAAACCCCGTTATGGAATCCTATCCGAGACAATGTCGCACAAAAGCTGGTGCGATTTTCATTGAAGAAATTCCTCAGAACAATTCTACCGAATCCGGTACGGTTGTTTCAAATACATGTGCTATCGCTGGCTGTAGCGGGCAATTGTGTGTGAATGCTGACATCGCAGATAGTTTGGTCACAACGTGTGAATATCAGGCGGAATATGCATGCTATCGCGAAGCAAGCTGCGAGCCTCAGATAAGCGGCGAATGTGGATGGACTCAAACGGAATCACTCTCTCAGTGCCTCGCGTCTCCACCAGAAGTAGGAACCGAAATCCGCCTTGAAGTACTGTAAGTGGGCACTCGAAACCATATTGACGTATAACAGTTCTGTAGTACGGTGACGCAAGAAGAGATAACTTAATACAAACGCGGAGAAATCCCATGAGAATGGTTCTCTATGTACTTCTCGTACTTTGCTCGACTTCACTCCAAGCTCAAACCCTCGGTGATCGAATTCTTCAATGCGTGAATGACACCAAAGATGCTCTCGATTGCGCTCTGGAGATAGCGCCCCTTGATGTTCAAAAATCAGTAGAATTGAACGTCAAAAAAACGATTGAGAGGGTTCGCCGGTATGATGTAGAGTACGAGCTTACCGCGCAGACGAAACTGCTTTTTCTCATTCCTGCAGTGTATCAAGTGCTCGCGACGGAATTTACTCTCGTGGCAAAGCATACACGAGGAGAGAAACGAGTGCATCTTGAAATGATCGCGCGCACCTCGCACGAGTTTGCTGTCACTGCTGAAGTACTGGCGGAAAGTAGCGTCACATCGAAAAAGTTAATGAAGAAACTGCATACGCTCTCAACGCCTCAAGAGGTTCGAAAGGAGTTGCGGCTTTTCGCCGAAGATCGTCTTGAACGTACTACGCTGGCACAAACGCTATTTCGAAAAGCTGTATTTGCACGGACGATTGCCCAATTTCCAAATACCTGTCGCGATGAGCACTCCTGTGATTCGGTTCTCGATGATCTCATTTCGGACAAATTGTTGCACTGGAGTGTATCGCTCGAAGAAACAGCTCATGTACTCCACAGGACCGCAACAAATGATCTGAAAGCGTTAATTCGAATTCGAGAGTTGCCGTAAACACTGTATCCCCCTCACAAGGGGGATTTTATTTGTGTTGACTTCAGTTACTAAGTAGGGCTTAATTCTTAGGGTCATCAGAAAAACAGGAGTTTCGCGTGTTGTACGATCCAATGTTCGGTCAATCGCCTGCCGGCCGTCTCATCGAGGCATGCGATGCGCGGTTTGACATAGTCACTCGCACGCTGGGGAATGGAAAAACAAGTGGATTTTTATGTGTTCGGAGTACGGCTTCGAAGGCGATGATCTTGAAGCCCTATGGCGAAATACCGAATGCAAAACGTCATCGTTACTCTACTCTTTCGATGGAAAAATCAACGCGCCTCGAGGCGTATCCATCGCATAAAAGCAGCTGGCAAAGTCGCGACGTCGAACTCAATCGGTGGGGAGGTGCGGTTCGCACACCTACGATGCTCGTCTCGTTTTCCGGACTTCCCGAGTTACTTGATGAAGCACTTGTTCTTGCGATCTCCGCTCGAGCGCTTCTCATTACAGAATTTCAAGCGGAAGATATTGCACGAATCAGTAACAACCCGTTCTTTGAACAAACGATGCGACTCGTCATTTGAGACGAATCGTTCGTGTCTGAAACTGACGAGTCTACGCTCTGCGTGGGCTCGTTTTTTTTGAGGTACAATGGAGGCATGTCAGAATATACTTCAGACGAACGCTTACAAGTACTCGAGAGGAAAATCGACGCAATTTACGAAACGACGGAAAAAACCCGAAAGTATTTTATGTGGACTCTGTGGATCACTCTTGCACTTGTGGTGCTTCCCTCGATAGGGCTTCTGTTTGCCGTTCCTAATTTTATCGCGACCTACAACGAAACGATGCTGAATTTGGACTTGGAAGGACTCTAGAGAAATGGGAAGGAGCGTGCTAGCATCCGTGCCAGTCTAGAGAGTAGAAACGTCAGAGGAGACGCGCCATGCGTACGTTCCATTCTGTGAGTCAAGCACTTGCCTTCGTACAAACGCTTCCCTGGGGAACAGCGGCCGGAACGTCGCGGGACCCCAAACAGATTCTAAAGTATGCCCAAGCAGGAGCACGCATCGTCACCCATGGTTCAGTTACCATGGCGCCCCGAAAGGGAAATGACGGCAACAACTTCTATTACGATGAAAAATCGCGAAACTCACTGAATTCGCTCGGTATTCCCAATCAATCACTCGGTGCGTATCTGCCCACACTTCATGAACTCAAAAAGGTTGTCAATAAACATGGATCGGAACTGTGGGTGAGCATTTCCGCAGGAGATGCTTTCGTAAAGGGCGAGTACTTCAAGATGACATCCGATGCACTTCGGGAGGACGCGGCAGATGTTGTCGTCGGCAATACGTCGTGTCCCAACATCGTTGTCAAAGACACGCCGAAACCTGCGCTCTGTTATGATCCTCAAGCGTACGAAAATGCTGTCTCAGAGATGCGAAGTGCCGCTGGACTGAATCGAATCGGTGTAAAGATTGCACCCATTACCGAGGCTCGACTTCTGCAGAGAATTGTCGATATTTCACTGGATCACAATGTTCAGTATCTTGAAGTCGCAAATACGATAGGAAATTGTTATCTCGAAAACGAGTCCGGAAAACCAGCGATCAGCATGATTCGCGGCGGCCTCGCAGGCGCGGCTCTCATACCACTTGTGACCGGCATGATTCAGATGATCAAACGGCACATTCAGGGTAGAGAGCTGAAAGTCATAGCCGTTGGTGGTGTGAGAGACGGATATACGGCGTACCAGTATTTGCGTCATGGTGCGGATGGATTTCAGTTTGCAACCGAACTCTATCGACGTGACGGCGATCCTGAGGTAATTCACGAGATTATTTTTGGAGATGCCGACGTGGGCAAACTCGGGCTCGTTGACTATCTCGTGAAATACGGGCTCTAGAGTTCTTTCAACTGTAGGTGTATGCGGCGGGGTTCTTCAGAACCCCGTCGCTATCTTTTATATGCGTATTTTGCTAGTCTTTTCGAAGTTTCAGCTCTTAGAGGAGGTCGAAATGCAGTTTCCGATCATCACGCGCGATTTCGAAGACAATATCGTAAGCATCACGATACCGAGGCCTTCAAACTTCCATACGCATATTCGGCTCGACGACATCATGAAAGCGGTCGCGCCGGAGATTATGCGCTACTTCAAGTACGTCCTCACCATGCCAAACAACGGTCATGGAAAAGGGGGAATTATCCGCTCCATTTCCGATGCCTTGCGTATCTATCACCAGCTGATGGATATTCGCGCTAAGCACGGATTGTTCACCCTCACGAAAATCTTCCTCACACTGTACGACACGGAAGATGTGACGCCGGCAGTTATCGAGCGCATCAAGTGCTCGCACGTTGTCGAAGCGGTAAAGAATTACCCCGGTCATGGTGGAACAACAAACAGTGGCCACGGCAGACCGTTCGACCAAGACTCAGAAGTCGCTCGAGCTTTTGTCGAGTACAAGGTACGGAGGCTCTTCCATGCAGAAGATGTGGAGGATCTCTATGGCCGTCCGCTCGAACACAAAGATCGAGAAGCACATTGCATCACGCATCGTCTTCGTAAATTCCGCGATAAATATCACGGCTTGTACTGCGTCGAACATGCAAGTACAAGAGAAGCAATCGACTTCGTCGCAGAAGACAGAAGCGGCCAAACGGTCATGACCGTCACGCCACAACATCTCCTGTTTACAAACGAAGACTTCGAAAAGTACTCGTGGAGAAATCATCTGAAATGTATGCCGATCGTGAAATCCGAAGAAGATCGGCAAGCACTTATCGCGTTTGTCACGTCAGGTGATTATCGCGCGTTCGCAGGCGATGATACTGCACCTCATCTTTCTGCCACGAAAGAGAGGTCGTTCGACGAATGCTCAAGTGGTTGTTACATGCCGCATGCAATCGCACTCTACACACTTGTCTTTATGCGGGAAAATGCGCTCGACGAGCGATTCATCAACTTCATGTGCTACAACGGCCCCGATTGGTGGGGAGTACCTCGGCCGTCCGATGACGACACCATCACGATTCGCTTCGCGAAAGAAGGAGAGAAAGACATTCCCGATCCTACTCCCGTTCCCGCACTCAATGATGTGATTATCCCTCTGGGGTGGTCGAAGGAATCAGACGCATTCCATCCTGGCTTCATTGCAGGATAAGTATCTCATTCAAAATGTAACAGCGGCGATGCTCATGCATCGCCGCTGTATTTTTAATGCCTCATACGCACGCTTTACTTCCACACCTTTTTATAACTCTGTCAAACATACAAAATGAGTCGCATATCATGAGAACTTCAGGTAGACTCCCGTACAGTTACAATAAGAAGTCTTGTACAACCGTGGAGGTGCGCTCGTGCAACAGATTATCAACGCCATCATGAATGGCATTCGGCAGTTCCTCAATGCGCTCGATGGGCTCGTAAATTTAGTCGTATCGTTCGCGTATGAACCTATAAAGAAAGCTTTCGCGCTTTTCTGGGTGTTCGAAACTCTACCAATTTGGAAGCGCGTTCTGCTTATAGTCGTTGCTCTCGCCGTTGCGGGAATTATCTACATGATTGCATCGGAAATTTGGATTAGTATTCGTCGAATATTTGAATCTATCATGGGACTCATTCGCACTATCTTCGATAATATCTGGTATTTTTTTATCGCCGGCGTACTCGCATTCGGCGGCGCATGGGCAATCAACAACCTGACGATTGCGTGGCTCCCGTAGATCGCTTCGCACGATATATTTCGGCACCTCACCCAGGTGCCGATTTTTTATGAAAGAGTTTATTCAATGAAAAAAAAGCGCTGAATCTTGAAAGATTCAGCGCTAGCGAGTGCTTACCTTGCGATACTACCTTTCAATGAGAGTTATGGTTACTCCCACACGGTATACATCATCGCAACAGACGGCTGCACGAGAATGCAGATTTATCCAATCAACCTCAGGGTGACTATTTATCTTGGATACGAACTGCACGACGAAACTTCCATCTTCCGCTTGCTCTCTCACAACAAACGGGGAACTTCGTGATGCCTCGAGATATGCTAGATACAGCCGGCTGAAAGGATCTTTACCAAAATTCCCGACTTGTCGTATTTCGCACGATGCGGAATCCGCGGCATAGCGAATCGCGACAAGAATCGGTTTCGGGTATAAATCCTGCGCTATGTGCTGAGCAAAAATTCTGAGTTTCGTTTCTTTCGTTGTTGGTTTTCGAAAAAATACACGTGCTTTGACGAAACCCAGAATCGCCGCTAGGGGCAGTATCACGTACAGCGAAATACTAATGAGAAGATTGAATACGTTCCATGCCACGATGTTCATTCGTTTCTCCCTAAAGATCAGCCCAACGTGCGTTGAGAAAAAGCACCATAACACGTGAGTTTTTCATGTCAATTACCCGTGAAATAATTAGGTCCATATTTCTGTATCAAAGTATCTAATGTATCTTTGACATCAAAGTACCTCTTGCAAAGTTTCAAGTAGAAAATACATTTCTCACCAATTTTACCAATATCACCAATATCGCTAATATCGCTAATATCGCTAATTTTATCGATATCACCAATTTCAACACTCCATACCATACACACAACTTACGCATATGCGTAAGTTGTGTGTATGGGTGGTGATACAGTATTTATATGGGTAAGCTCGAGACAGAAGCTCGAAGTGATCGCAGAAAAGGCTATTTACAAGATGCGGTACTTGGCACGGTGGCTGTGGCTGGGGTACTTGCAATCACGATGGTTGCCCCGGGCGTCCTTGGACTCCTCGGCGGATTTGGTTCACGGAAAAAGCGACTCGCTGAGCAATCAATGCGCGCGCTCACGCGTCTTAAGCACCGAGGCCACATTGTATTTGAAGAGCGAAATGGAAGGCAGTATGCGCGCATTACCATCGAGGGGAGAAAGGCGCTCGCTATACAAAAATACAAGGCACACCTTCTCACAGGCGAAGTAAAACGTTGGGATAAGCGATACCGCGTCGTTATTTTCGACATTCCCGTCGCAAAAAAGGGGCTACGAGACAAATTGCGAAGAGCAGTACGCGATTCGGGATTTTTACAAATTCAAAAAAGTGTATGGCTTCACCCGTACGACTGCGAAGATCTCATTGCGCTCATAAAAGCGGATCTCCATATCGGAAACAATGTCACCTACATGATTGTCGAGAAAATCGAAAATGATGCTCACATACGAAAACATTTTAAACTCCCCGCGCGTATCGATTAACCTCTATCGAATGCACAGATAAGTATTTGAAAAGCAGACGAGTAGGGAGTGGTAACAAGTAGAAATGAAAATTTCTACTTGCATTCTTGCATAGGTAATCATATTTTTTTCATCATACACACAACTTACGCATATGCGTAAGTTGTGTGTATGTGTGTTTTTATAGGTAATGATGAGTGATGTACGTTTAAGTGTGGGAGTGGGAGTTGGAATGGGATTGGAGAGTGGGTGGGAGTGATGATTTAGAGAGGATATTTTTTTCTGAAAAAGTGAGGTGCGATTTTATAAAAGAGGGGATTGCGGATTTTTTTCTGAGTGTTGCGATGGTTAATGAATTTTTTTGATACGCGTGCGGTTCGTGAAATTAGCGTTATTTCACGCGAATACAAAATTGACAAACCGGTATTGTAATTTTTTATACCTTATCCACAGGACATCTCCATGAAAAATTCATACTTCTCATGCGAACATGCTTGGTAGTGTCTTGTTTGCGGGGGCAAAAAGTTCAGACACTCCGCACTTATGCTGTTACATGCAGCTATTACAAATACCAGTCGAGCTAACAACGCTTCATCGAGGGGCCGTTTTGCGCGTACGAATACGTTCGTACCGCAAAACGGCTCTTTGTCGTGAGCGATTGTCTGGGAATAACGGTCGATCCCGACAAAGAACCATTTATAAGATTACAAAATATTAAAATTAACGAATACATATGACAGGTATATTAAACACTCGAATCCTTGCGTCTCTTGCAATGATCGTCTTCGTTGCAGCGGCAGCAGCCGGCGGCACAGGCGCATTCTTCTCGGACACAGAAACTTCAACCGGTAACACCTTCACCGCAGGCGCAATTGATCTCACGGTTGATAGCGAACAGCACTACAACGAAATGGTCTGCTCAAACCAAAATGGTTTCGGTAGTGATTTTGTTTGGATTCCGAACGCAGATGTCGATGGCGTCATTACGCCAGACGAAGCAGCAACTTACAATGCAGAACACCCACTCGGATATCCAAAGGCTGGGACGGCATGTACTGGAACATGGGCTGCGACAAACCTCGGAGCTCATAAATTCTTTAACTTCGACGACGTAAAGCCAGGCGATATGGGAGAAAACACCATTTCGCTTCACGTTGATAGCAACGATGCTTTCGCATGTGTAGATGTCAGCATCACTCAAAACGATGACGAAAGCTCAACCGAACCAGAACTTGAAGCGCCAGATGTTGCAGAGGACGTTGGCAATCTCTTTGACGGCGAACTCGCGCAGAATCTTAACTTCTTCGCATGGGTAGATGATGGTGCAGTTGATGGCCTTCAGAACTCTGACAACGATCAAGAAAACAACGATGCACAGGAAGGCGACAACATTTGGCAGGTTGGCGAATTGCCACTCTTCCAGAATCCAGGCAACGTTGGTCCTGCGAGCGATGTTCTCGGTGGCGTAAGCTATACCCTCGCTGACGGAACGACTGGTCCACTTTCAGGAAACACGACGCATTACATCGGCCTCGCATGGTGCGCAGGTTCATTAACAGCAGTAGCTGGTGTAATGACTTGCGATGGCGCAACGATGGGTAACATCACACAGACTGACAGTCTCGTAGCTGACATCGCATTTCGCGTTGAACAAGCTCGAAACAATCCTAACTTCCGATGTACTCCACCTGTGACTGAGCCAGTAGTCACAACACTTACACTTGCTAAGACTGTTCTTACTCCAGACGTCGAACCAGACTCCTCCTTCACGTTGATTGCAACAGGCCCGACTCCAATTTCTGGAATTGAAGGAGCACTTTCAGTCACAAACTTCTCAATCACGCCCGGAGTTTACACTCTTAGCGAGACTGGTGGTCAGGTCGAAGATGGTACTCCAGTCGTAACTTGGCAATGTACAGGCAACGCTACGCCAGAAGTCAATAACATTGATGATACGGCTACCGTAACGATAGCTGCTGGTGAGTCAGTTGTCTGTGATGCGACTAACGATTACACACAGCAATAATCAAATTAGGATTTGACCCGCCTCAAGGGTCAAAGCCCAGGACTTTGACCCCCGGCAGGGGTCACGGATAGCCGAATCCCTTCTCAGAAGCGTGCCTTTGGGAAGGGAGGGGCTGTACGAAAGTAGAGCGCCATTTATTAACTCATTACAAACTCGGGGAAATCAGACACACAGAATATGAATATATCTCGAATCGTTCTAGGACTCCTTCTCATCGTTGGTTCTGCCGGTGCTCTCGTGAGCGGCACGAGCGCCTTCTTCTCCGACACCGAAAACTCGATAGGTAATACCTTTACCGCAGGCGCAATCGATCTCACCATCGACAACGACAGCTACTACAACGGCGTTGCCACCTCATCTACGAGCTGGCTTGCAACCGATCTCACGATCGAAAAGTTCTTCAACTTCCTCGATTTGAAACCCGATGACTACGGTGAGGATACGATCTCACTCCATGTCGCGACCAACGACGCGTATCTCTGCGCAGATGTGACGCTCACTTCGAATGATGACAACACCTGCAACGAGCCTGAGCTCGGCGACGACGCATCCTGCGCAGAACCGGATGCTGATGAGGCAGACGGTGAACTCGCTGGTCTCGTGAATTTCGTGTGGTGGGCAGATGATGGCGACAACGTGCTTGAGATTGGAGAAAACGTCATTTCAACGGGGCCAATTGGCGCTTTGACCCTCGATGAACCTCACACCGTCGTTCTTGCTGATTCAACGAACAACATTTGGACGGGCAATCCCGGACCTGTTGCAGGCAATGCGGTGCACTACATTGGAAAGGCATGGTGCTTTGGCGCAATCGGCACTTCACCTATCGCACAAGATGGCTCGGGTGAACTTATGTCACCGGCCGGAAACAACAACGGAAACGGAGTTGCAGGCGAGCCAGAAGATGGTGGCATCACCTGTGATGGAACAGGAATCAACAATGCCGCGCAGACCGATGAGGTGACGGCAGATGTCTCATTCCAAGCGGTACAAGCTCGTAACAATCCAAACTTCCAGTGCGTCCCTTCGCGCGAGGCACGCCTCACGCTTCTCAAAGACGTCGTGAATGATGACTTAGGTCTTGC
>JACCDV010900913.1_pt1 | contig 11058 bp, 10 predicted proteins | sample 7446131 | NCBI WGS metagenome assembly JACCDV01 (sample SAMN15323448, study PRJNA562643) | freshwater metagenome | isolation source: river surface water | place: USA:Blue River Watershed | collected 2017-08-17
ATGGATTATAATTAATCTCTAATCCACAATAATTGACACGTTGAGAGGCATAATCAACTGGAATATATAATCCTGCCTCATTTGCCCGTTTTAACAACCATTTAAATATCTCCCAAAAATCTTGTTCATGGCCCCATGTAAGATTCCCCATATGTGCTAACTCGTGTAAAAGTACAAAGAACATAGTATTCTCATCAACTAATTTAGATGGATCATCACGTCTACGAAGACATACATAAAGATATCTTCCTTTATTAATTGCATACGATGTATCTTTAGAGAATCTCGGATCGTTCTCAATAATAACTTGTGGATTATAATTATCCAATACTAGGGATGCTATTTTACTTAACAGAGTCGGTTCTTTTGTAGAAAAGTCTACACGGTATCTTCCGCGAAGATAACGTAAAAATTTCATCATTCGATTATGTAGTTTAGATATTAACATAAACGCGTCTTTAGAGTTAGAATAGTTAGCGAGGTTAATAATTAATTCATCTTGTTGAATTGTCGTTCTTCCTTGTCTTTGAAAATATTGTATTCCAATAAATAATCCGATACCAATACTAGTTAATATTTCCATTGATATGTTTTTTATGTAATAAAAAATAATCATTGATGAATGATAATAATTTTCTCACGATTGAGTTATATGATCCAATTAGACGAAAAGTTATTAGATCATATATAGTATATTCAAATTACAACACAAAAATAGAAAAAGCAGTCGAAGATTTCATTGATGGTAAATCTGTAAAAGATGAATCATTGTTAAAAGATGTATTTGGTTCAAAATGGAAATCCATTATTGGAGGCAATAGTGGTGGTGATGATGATATCGATTCATTATATGAACAATCAGTACAAGAGTTAATTAGTAATAACAACATTACAGGTGGTATCGGAATATCTGATGATTTTGATGAAGCCGATATTGCAAACTTATTACAAGATGATGAAGTTAAAAATATGAAATCAGGAGATATTATTGGATTATCATCTGGAAATTATGCATCGGCAATTACTGAACCTGGTAAAGAAGTTATCGGTATGTCATTTTCACTTGATGATACTATTTTAGATTTGCGGATGAAGTTAGCTACTGTATTAGGATTACCCTTTTACCGTATGCATTTTGGTTGGTTTGATGGATCTAACTATCATACACCATATAGATTATCTCTTGACGGACCAATTGAAATTTCAATTGATGATTATGCTAAACGAATTTCAAATCAATTATTTGGAATTAATATAGACATGGATACCTATCGCGGAAGAAATAATATCATAGTAAGATCGTTTGATCAGTTTACTTTGACTTCATCATTATTGGGAAAACGAATTATATTAGTAGACATGAATCTATTTATCAATAAACTCAAAATGAGAGTAACAGAATTAGCGACTGATAGATTTCAATTTGACATGTTGTATTATGGGTTTATTATTTTGTATTGGCCACATATGACATATGATGCATTTACATCTTATATGCGCGGTGAGAGAGACTTTCTTTCTACATTTCCAGATATGAATTCTATATCAGCGGCAACTATGAATTCACAAAAAGAAATTTTGTCAAAAATAGATAAATCATCACAAATTGAACTGATAAAAACAATTACATCAATATATTATTATGTAGATAATCCAGGATGTATTATGAAATTAAGAAATATATTTGACAGTCTTCATTTATCAAAAGAATTATTTTACACAAGAGTTAGTCTTGAAATTGGTAGTTCTTTATATTCAGTTGACAAAAGATTCACTATGACAAAACAGCCTACAATTCCAAATATATCAATCTTTAGACATGGATTGATTATTGTATTTAATTTATTGTTTTCATCAGAAATCGATACTACTATGATTCTTCATATTTTACAAAATGGAAGATATTATGTGAAGGTTCAATGGCCAGATACATCAATGATTACATTTGAAAAATCAACACAAATAATCAATCGTGTATTGAGTAGTTTCTTTAAATTTCTTAATTCCAATTCATTCTATGTTGGCGATTTTAGACTTCGTTTACCAACTCAGCGAACTACAAAATACCAATCTGTTAATGCTAACTTTAGTTGGAGTCGAGTACTTAGTGACTCAGAATTTCATTCATTGAATCAAATTTTATCAACATGGACAAGGGCTAAATTAATAAACGTAAAACCAATAAATGAACGCGGCTCATTTGATTTGTCATGGATACATGGAACTTTTCAATATGATCATTCTACAATTGAACGAGTACTTCAAAATATTACTACTCAACCAATTACTAATTATTATTCCTTCTTTACCAACTCGACTGTTAAACAAAAATGGATCCAAAATTATGCAGGTAGACCAACTAAAATGATTCATCGTACTAGTGATATTAGGTTCGAATTTACAGGCATCAGAGAAGAAGAATTTATTAAAATTGAACGATATTTAAAATGTTTCGTATGGTATTGTCAAGTTACATTAAAACAAAAAGGAGAGAACATATCTCTCGGATCTATGAAAAAATTAAAAAGATTAAAAGAAGGTGATCGTGAACTATTTGATATTAAACAACAGGGTGCATCTAAAGTTTATTCTGTTAAATGTCAATCTGAGAGACAACCTAATTTATTTACTGATGATGAAGTTTCTTCGATGTCGGCTGCTGATAAAAAATATCTTCAAAAATATTGGAATTTTACATATAATAGAACTGCTTACTATTCTTGTAGTAAAGAGTTTCCTCACTTAAGTTTTATTGTAGGAGTTCATCCAAAGGGATACTGTTTACCTTGTTGCAAAAAAGCAGAAATTAAAGAAAATACTCGTAGAGAAGAGATTACAAAAAAATGTTTGTTAACACATCGATGGGAAGATAATGAACGCTTACTTAGTAAACATATCATCAAATTTGGAAAATTCATTCTTCCTGGTAGATATTCGGGCATTCATAATTTGATATCTGAATTCTTTAAAGGAACTATTGATACAAAATTGACCCCTGTTCTTGCTGGAGTAGATCAATCTAATGCAGTGTTCAACGCATTATGTTATTTATATGAAGTTGATTCTGCTCATATGATTAAAGGATTAACTACTGCAATTAAACAAGATAATAATTTTGACTCTCTTCTTGGGGGTAAGATTCTTGAATACTTTTCTGATAAAGACTCATTGATATCTGCATTAAGTAGACAAGATTCAATGATAGGATCACCGATGAATAATTTGTTTTTCGAACTTGCTGCTATTGCATCTATGGGTCTTATTTTAATAACTGTAATTGATAAAAATATTGTATTTTATATTAATAAAACTAATGCACCTAAGTATTCAATATTAGTAGCATTCTCAACAGAAGAAACACGTGGTAATACTATTTCAATTGAACCAATAGCAGGATTAGCAGTATATCCAATAACTCTGATTGAAAAAGTTACAGGTGGTGATTTTAAATCAGTTAAACGATTATGGCATAGAGAAGACTCATTGATCAAACGATTCATTCATACAATAGAAACAAATAATTTGTCTCTCGATAAAACAATGTTATTGGATGGAATTAGCGACAGTGGTATTAAAATTAACAAAGTATTTGCTGGTAGATATAATAGAATTTATGCAGCAGAGCTGAACGATAAGACAATAATACCTATTGATTATGATAACGATACTTCTGCAGTTACCAAAAATATTAAAATTATTCATGATGAAACTCCTTCAACGAATGATGAATCAGTAAAAATTATACATGCGGATCGTTTATTTACAATTCCAAAAGCAGGAACAGTAGAAGATAAATTGAATAAATTGATCATATCATTACCAACAGGAGCAATAAAATCAAAATTACCGCCGAGAATTTCTAAATTAGCGGCACGTGGCTATTATTTTAGTAGATTATATGAATTATTTCTTAGCAGGGTATTCAGAGTTTTTGAAACCGATAGAGATGAAACTATGCGAGCAAAAATTATTACTGCAGTTAAATCAAATAATAAATCAACATTAAATACTTTGTTAGCGCAGTTTCCAGAAGATTTATCCATTGTATTAAAATTATTATCAGATGTTTATTATGAAGACATCACAATATCAGAATTTGAAGAACAATTTAAAGGAAGGATCTTTATGTTTGATCGTAAATCAATTCAACGATTGAAGTCAGGCGAAACTAATATTGAAACTTTAGCTAATCAATTATGTGTAGAGAAACCATTTGAAGGTACTGAATTTCCAAATACATATGATGCTTGCCTAGATTCCTTTTGTGAAAATGGTAAACTTATTGTTGACCCGTCAGTAGGTATTAATGAATTATGTAGAGTATTTAATATCGATCTTCTTAATGGAGATAGATTGAATTATTTGAGTGAGACAATTTTAACTAAAAATGTAATTGATCAATTTAAGTTTCGAAGATCAAAAGAAGAAATTCTTAACATCAAAAGATTATAATACAATTAATTTTTCATCGTATATAAAATGGGAAAATCTTTTATTGATGCAATTGGCGATTTTCAATATAGAGAAGCAAGTTTATTATTTGTATTCTTTCTTTTTGTTAATTCTAGTGCATTTTACAAATCTGTTTTATCTAAATTCGATGGTACTGTTGACGTTGGTAATATTACGAGTTATGGTGTTGTGTTACAAGGATTGATATTAGTTGCGGGATGGTATATCATATCAAATATGCTATCATTTGTAGATAGCGATTAAATTACCAATGTTGTATGTATATTTTTTTGAAATTATAAATACTTTGATTTAAATGATCGAAACAGCTGAACCTTTTATTACTACAGAATATGTTACTAAACCAGAGGCTACTACATATACCATCAATTGTGAAGTTAAAAATGTAACAATTAAAGATGAAACTATGATAAAAGCCATTATCGCTGATCCAACAATATTAGGCGAACGTATTATCGGCGCAAGATGTAATTTTGGTGAATATCCATTAGGTAGCCCTATTTGGCATCCTGTAAAACCACCTAAATCAAATCGAGGAAGAAAACCAAAAGTTAAGCCAGTTAAAAATGTTAAAAAACAAGGTTCTGGTGAATGTCTAAATAGTCAAATTACATTAGCTGTTAAAATTGATCCATCAGCTGGTCCAAATAAAGACGATATCATCTGTGTAAAAGTTTTCAATAATGGATTATGTCAACTTGCTGGTCAGAAACCTGATTATTATTCTTCATCCTTAGAAGTTGTGAGATATCTTGTTAACTGGTTATCTGTGGTAGCAAAGTCACCTAATGCGCAATTGGATTCATTTGTTGCCAATATGAAAAATGCAAAAATGCGAATCAGACTAGGCACAGGACAAACCATTCGTAAAGATATCCTTCTTGCAGAGTTATTAGCACAACCACCTGAATTTGGATTATCATACGCTACAATCGCATCTAATGATAGTAAAATTATGGCTCAATTTATGTTTAATGAGGCTGGCGGAAGAAGAAAAACAGTATCTGTGAAATTCTTAGCTAGCGGTAAAATTAATGTTCAAGGTGCAGACTCAACATTACAAATTCAAACAATTGCGAATCGTATTTCTGATCTTGTTGGAAAAAAATCAGAACAAATATTGATTTTTCAAAGTCTTAGTAACATTGAACCAAATATGCCTGATAATATCCCATTATGGGATCTTACTTGGTAATATCAACATTATTGTCTCCATCTGGAAGTTCATTATCATTTTTTTCATTTGATTTACGGACTTTCTGATTTCGTTTCATAGTTGAATATGTAGCTGCTGAAATGATTAATTCTGTGAGTAACATCAATCCACTACCTATATGATTATCTTGAATAACTCTACCGACTGATTCTGCAATCATTGGTTTTGAGCGTTCAAATTTAAATGCGACTTCTTTATTCCATCCTTCTAAATTAGGTTGATATCTACCAAAGAAAGTTCTTTCACCATTAAAGATTTCTCCTGCAATAAGTGCCATCCATTGACTTGCTTCGCCAACAATATTACATGTTCTTTCAGTTTTATCCTTATATTCTAAAATTCTTGCGGTACCAATAATTTTATCTAGTGATGAATTGATACTTGGAACTTCAATGTAGGAAATATCATGACCTGCATCTTCTAACGTTTGTTTAAGGAATTGAATGCGTTCAATATATCGAGCCTTAGTGTCTCTATCTCTTTCTTCATAATAAATATCACTGCTATCTGATGCAAACACAGACCCAATTTGTCTCCTAATACGTTCTTCTTTTGAAGAACCACCGTGTTTATGTTTACTACGTCGATGATGTTTTTTAGACGACTTACTTCCTCCAAAAATTGATCCAAATAAATCTTCAGATGATGATGATGAAGATGATGAAGATGATGATTCATCACTATCATCGCTACTGCTACTGGATTTACTGTCATCACTATATGATTCATCTTCGCTTGATGAGGAGGATCTTTTCTTTTTCTTATTTTTTTTCTTTTTTCTACTATCACTCTCATCACTAGATGAATTACTCCTTTTACTAGAATCATCAGAACCACTAGAATCATCACTACTACTACTATCACGAGAAGCAAGTTTAATTTTTTTGTCAGGATGTTGAGGCAGATTCATTTCAAGTTTATTTGCTAAATGAGCAATTTCTTTTCTTAATTGTAGTTGATCAGATTTTGACGGCATGCTGCGTTTTTCATTTTCAAGGAATTTTTCTTCCTCCTTATCAATAATAATTCCTCCTTTTATATTATCTTGATTGGCAACTTTACCTAATCCGGTTACAATTCTCTTCGACATTTATTTTTATTTTTAGTGATCGATAATCTCCCAAGAATAAAAAATATTAGTCAAGATACGGTTTCTTGCAATCAACTTCATTGGTTGTACCTGGTAAAATACCAGGTAATACTTGTTGACAATATGTCGCACCTATTTGATATTTCATTTTGTTCCAATAAACTTCAATACTGTAAGAAGGATCAATAGATGTTCTCAAGAAAACACTGATCCAATTATCTTTGTTGTGAATGGATTGAAAACAAACAAAATTTTCTTCTTCGTATAATTGGATCAAATCAGTGTCAATCTTCAAATGTGGCCAATATGTAAACAGAATCCATTTAGCTGCGATGATGAGTTCTTCAGGAGTCATTTTTTTATTTATTGAACAATTTAATTTCAAATTTTTATTAGAGATAATACTTTTCATGAATAAAAATGATTGTCATAGGAATTGATCCTGGATTCAAACATTTTGGCGTCTTTGGAATGATAGTTCCTGAAAAAATTAAGAAATTACAATCATACAGAGATTTATCAACCGTAGAAAAAGTAGATCAAGAGATGAAAAATAACACATTAGCATTTTTCATGCAAGATGTAGTTGATTTATGCCCCGGTCAATTAATCAAAGACATTGATGAAACTACAATTGCTCCCGCCATTATCAAATATTTAGATTTAATGATTCAACGAAAAATTATGTCTATGGGATTATCTGATGATATTAAAGTTGTCATTGTTGCTGAATATCAAGCAAAGAAGATCGGCGGAGGTCTCGGTGCTAAAGTAAGTAAAAATCCTATGATTAATCATATTCTAGTTACATATTGTAATTGTCGTGGATATGAATATTACTCATATGGCGCAGGTAAGAAATTAGGTGATCATACTAGCAATAAAATACAAGCTAGAGAACTATATACTGATTTTATATTCAATATTTCAAAAAAACATCAATTGATGATTCCAATTTGGAATAAGAAATCAGAATATGATCATATTTATGATGCAATCACAATGGTATTTCGATATATTCGCGCATTTATTGCTATTTCATAAATCCAACTCATTATAACGAGCATTTAGTTGTTCAAGCTTTTTGCGATATGCTTCATTAGTTATTCCGCGACTACCTCCGATAAATTCTTGTCTTACGTGTGGTGATGGACTTCGTGGAATAATTAATACATTTTTACCTGTAAATTTTTGACAATATAATTTCAAATTCTCAAGTGTGTCTATCGATCCTGACATGAAAGAAGTTACATACGCGGCAGCACACGACCATTCACAAAATGATCCAAATGGAGTACAATGACCATTTGATTGAATTGATGTTGGAATAAACTTTGGATAATTTTCATGATTATCGTAACACCACCAACAACGAAGATTCGTTTTAGATGGCCACCTTTCGATCGAAGTAAATAACACTGGTATAGATTGAAATTTTGAAACAGTTTCTTCTTTAGAAATTGTTTTTTTCACTGGTTTAAGATATAAATCATCAAGACTAATTCCATCAAAACGGAGAATATGACTAATCATTTCGTATCAACGACGAAAACTATCACAATAAAAAAAATATATATTTATATGACGGTTATCAATTTTAACCTTGTCTATCATTACGTTCAACTAACTTACGTAATTGAGATAATTTTGTTTCAAATTCGCTTTTTTCGCGCGCAGACATATTAGATACTTTACCTGCCAATTCTGTTGCTGATAATACTAATCCACCCTTCATATAATTATTATATGCAGAGAACGCAAATGGGAAATAAGGTCTAATTTGAGCATCCATCGATTTAGCAATCGCTTGAATTTCTAACTGCGCATGCGAATCATCTCTAAGAGATAAGAATGTTAATAATGAACGAATATTGCAATGAATAACAATCGTTGAATACATAGATTGTGGAAGAGTAAACCTAGCTTGTTCTCTTGCAATTCCATGTTCAATCATGTCAATATAATTTTCATAAATCATTTGGTTTAACTCAGCTGATTTATTCCAGAGAACCATTGCTTCATTCAACCATTGTTGAGAATCTTCAGATGTTGATGTTTGTCCTACAGATTGACGTCTTAAAGGGTTATCTTCTGTCGGTCTCCACATTTCATCCTTTGTAATAGAATATCTAGCTGATTCTTGATTAAATGACATACTGCGATGTCTTAACAATTGTACGACAATTGGAATTGGTGCTCTAATTCTTACCAAAACAGAACACATTTCAAATGGAGTCCAATGAGAATGTGATAATAAATATCTAATTAAAGTCTCATCTCCGCTAGACTTTTTAGTACCATCCGCATACGATGTTCTCGCTGAGTTAGCAATAGTGGCATCATTACCATTGACAGAAATTAATTCAACGAATCCATATGGAGGAATATCTTCTCTAGAGAGACATGCATTTGGAGTAGTCATTTTATATATACAAATTTACAGTTTCAAAAAAATTAAAATTGGAGTTATTGCCCACTTTGTCAAATGACATTCCATTGTATTTCAATTTGTCAAAATAAGATGGTTTATAGAATTTAGCTTGTATCAGTGGATTAAATTATTGTTTTTTTTATTATAAAAATGATACATATCCACTAACTATTATTTTATAGCAAATATAAAAAAAGGCAGTTAAATTAAAACTGGTTTATATGTCGAAAGACCGCTGAATGAAGATGTCCACGTCGGTGAATATAAATTTAATTTAATCAAAGATTCTCTGTCAAAACGATATCGAACCATTAAGATATTGTGAAAAGGGAAATAGCACACCATTGTGTTTCCGTTATAGAAACAACAACAATCTACATTTTCAATATATTTCATATATTGGATAATCTGAATATCAGAAGGCCATTCAGATAATATTATTTCAAGCAATTTTTGTTTGAATAACATTTTTTTAAATTAAGTTTTCTAAATTCAAAAAAATTATTCATTCTGAAGGAAAGAAATAATATTTTTTTCAATACTAAATTTTGAACAGTTAGTTACTATTATATCAAACCTTTTATCATCAGCATTTTGAATTGCAAAATCAGACCAATAAGATAAATTATCAACAGTTAATAATTCAAAATGGGCTTCAACGCATTCATCGAATAATTCATCCATACATAAGAATTGTGCAGTTTGAAGAATAGATAAACAATTATCAGAGTTAATCAATACTCTTCCTGTATAAATATATCTTAATACGTCTTCAAAGGTTTCACGACTAAACTCATCTCCAACGAATCTAATTTCATTTAAATTATTGTTCTCACCAGGATATTTTTCACAATTTTTAAAGAACTTAGTAAACGGAGTATTCATTAAAATACAACGATGTGCATAAAATTTGTGTTCTTTACCCACGTAAATAGTGAGATCTGAGTATTCAGATGAATTAACCATGTTAGAATACGTAGACAATACTCCTTCAGGTATTAAATAAGACTTTAATTTTGCATTTCGGAATGTTTGAAGTGTTTTATCATCAAAATTAGTCGTTTCGTAAAGAATATAAACTTTGTTTTCTTTAAATTGGGAATGATGTGATATTTTTTCCCAAAAAGATGCTCCTGGTTCACCATCAATATGAAACCAAATATTGATTCTGTTTGAACTGTAATTAGACAAACCAATTAATGTTGCATTTCCACGAGGAGTGTGAAATCTCGTACCGCTAACAGCAAGAGTTTTTTCAAATAATTGATCACCAATGATGAAATCGATTATATTTCCATCTGTACGTACGTGATATTTTATTTTATTTTCAAATTTAGGAAGATCGGTAATTTTTTTATCGATGAACGGTCGAGGTTTCGTATTAATAAACTTTTCTGTATAAGTGTAACGGTTCATCATTTTTTAAATTAAAATTTCTAAATTCAAAAAAATAAAATTCATCATTTCAGTTTTCAATATCGATTCTGATCAATAATTCTCTTTGAAGATCGCAAGTGATAACATAATTACCATCTGCAGAAATTATCATACCGAATACTTCGCCAACAATGTATAAGTTAAAATCTTCTACATTGATATTTTTCTTCAATGATCGACTCAATGCATTTTTAGTAATTATTTGCATCTGAAGCAAAATAGGGTCTCTTGTTGGTGCGAAACAACAAGGTAATTTATCTGGCAATCCAACCATTATATGTTTAATATTGAAATATATAAATTCAAAAAAATCACAATAATCATCAGATTTTAGGAACATCACAACATTGAGAGGGATCCATAATATTTTTAATAACAATCCATCCCATGTGACGCGATACCAAAATATAA
>JACCDV010169448.1_pt1 | contig 11055 bp, 11 predicted proteins | sample 7446131 | NCBI WGS metagenome assembly JACCDV01 (sample SAMN15323448, study PRJNA562643) | freshwater metagenome | isolation source: river surface water | place: USA:Blue River Watershed | collected 2017-08-17
CAAGGACACCTGCGCCTCCATCGGCCAGCTCTCGCGCAACGCCGCCGAGGCCTGCGTCCACCTGATGAGCTGGGTCGCGCCCCGCAGCGCCTCCCACGTGCCGGCCGGCCAGGCGATTGCCGAGTGCGTGAACCTGCTGGCCACCAGCCTGCGCTTTCGGGGCTTTGCCCTGGACAACCAGGCACCGGACCTGACGGCGCGCGTGTCGTGCACCGCGGTGCGCAGCGTGCTGCCGGCGGCGCTTTTGGCGCTCAGCGATGCCGCCGGTCATCCCGGTGATCTGCGGGTCGAGGCCCGGCAGGCCGGCGCCCAGGTGCTGATCGAGCTGGCGCTGCACAAGGCCGATCGCAGCGCCGACAACGGCGACAGCCCCGAATACCGCGCGCTCACCTGGGACGATGTGCAGGCCCTGGCCCAGGCCGAACAGGTGGGCCTGGAGCGCACGGACACGTCGGTGCGCCTGACGCTGGCGGCCGCAGGCGACTGAGGCCCGGCGGGCACGCGGGCGGCGCGATCGCCTGCCCGCGTCCTACGCGGCCTCGGGGCCTCGGTCCACAGCCGGGCCGGCCCGGCCTGGGGACAGTACAGGCCGGACTCCGCAGCCGGGGTCTGCCCGATCCACGACCCCGAGGATGCCCCGCCATGGCCACACGCGCCCCCGCCAAGAAGACGACCGCGGCCAAGAAGGCGGCCGCCCGATCGGCCCGCCAGAAAGACGCCTGCGACCTGCTCGAGGCCGACCACCGTGCCGTGCGCAAGATGTTCAGCGACTACCGTGCGCTGGGCACCAGCCGCGCCCGAAGCGCGCTGGCCAGCAAGCGCGAGCTGGCCAGCCGGATCTGCACGGCGCTGGAGGTCCACGCGCAACTGGAGGAAGAAATCTTCTACCCGGCCGCGCGCGGCGCGCTCAAGGACAAGTCGCTGCTCCAGGAGGCCACCGTCGAGCACGCCTCGGCGCGCGACCTGATCGAGCAGCTGCGCAGCATGGATGTCAGTGACGAGCTGTTCGACGCCAAGGTGCAGGTGCTGGGCGAGTATGTCGCGCATCACATCCAGGAAGAGCGCAGCGAGATGTTCCCCCTCCTGCGCCAATCGCGGCTGAACCTGGTGGCGCTGCGCGAGGCGCTCGAGCAGCGCAGGCAGCAGCTCATGGTCCCGCTCGAAGGGGCCGGCCAGGCCGAGCCGGTCTGAGGCACACGGCCCTGGCTGATCCGGCCCCAGGCTCTCTTTGCACCGAGGACGATGACCGGCGCCACGCCCGACTCTGCCGCCCATCGCCTGGCCCTGTGGGGCGGCCTGGAATGCACCGTGGTGCGCCTGGGCCGGCAGTTTCGCAACCAGATCGAGGAGACCGGCCACCACGGCCGCATCGAGGATCTCGACCGCATCGCCGCGCTGGGCATCCGCACGCTGCGCTACCCGGTGCTGCTGGAGACCGTGGCGCCCGAGCACCCGGACGCCTGCGACTGGGTCTGGCACGACGAGCGCATGGCGCGGCTGCGCGCGCTCGGCATCGCGCCCATCGTGGGCCTGGTGCACCACGGCAGCGGCCCGCTGCACGCCTGCATGGACCAGCCGCACTTTGCGCAGGCCGTGGCCCGCCATGCCGAGCGCGTGGCCCGGCGCTACCCCTGGGTGACGCAGTTCACGCCGATCAACGAACCGCTGACCACGGCGCGCTTTTCGGGGCTCTACGGCCACTGGCATCCGCACGGCAAGAGCATGGGCGTGTTCCTGCGCCTGCTGGTCAACGAATGCCAGGCCGTGGTGCGGTCCATGCAGGCCATCCGGCGCGTGACGCCGCAGGCCCAGCTGGTGCAGACCGAGGACCTGGGCAAGACCTTTGCCACGCCGCCGCTGCAGGCGCAGGCCGAGCACGAAAACAGCCGCCGCTGGCTGAGCTTTGACCTGCTGTGCGGCCGGGTGGACGCCACTCACCCGTGGTGGCCGCTGTTCATGCAGGCCGGCATCGGCGAGGACGAGCTGGCCTTCTTGCGCGAGGCCGGGTGCACACCCGACCTGCTGGGCATCAACCACTACCTGACCAGCGAGCGCTTCCTCGACCACCGGCTCGGCCTGTATCCCCACCTGGCCGGCGAGCACAACGGCCGCTACGTGGACCTGGAGGCCGTGCGCATGGACCTGCACGACAGCGAACTCGGGCCCGAGGCGCGGCTGCGCGAGGCCTGGGAGCGCTACCGCCTGCCCCTGGCCGTGACCGAGGCGCACCACGGCTGCAGCCGCGACGACCAGCTGCGCTGGCTGATGGAGGTCTGGCACGCCGCGCAGCGCCTGCGCAGCCAGGGGGTGGACCTGCGGGCGGTGACCGTGTGGTCGCTGCTGGGCGCCGTCGACTGGAACACCTTGCTCACGCAAAAGAAGGGCCACTACGAGCCCGGCGCGTTCGACGTGCGCTCCAGCCCGCCGCGCCTGACCGTGCTCGGCCAGGCCGCACGCGCGCTGGCCACCACCCAGGCCTTCGACCACCCGGTGCTCGACCGCCCCGGCTGGTGGAAGCGCGACGACCGCTTCTACAAGCCGCGCCCGCTGAACCAGCGGCTGCGCATCGTCGGCTCGCCACGGCGCTTGCTGGTCACCGGCGCCACCGGCACGCTGGGCCAGGCCTGCGCGCGCATCGCCGACCTGCGCGGCCTGGACCACGACCTGCTGCGCCGCCAGGACATGGACATTGCCGACGCCGCCTCGGTGCGGCGGGTGCTGCAGACGCTGCGGCCCTGGGCCGTGGTCAACGCCGCCGGCTATGTGCGCGTGGCCGACGCCGAACGCGAGTCGGCGCAGTGCTTTCGCGAGAACGCGCAGGGCGCGCAGGTGCTGGCCCAGGCCTGCGCCGAGCTGGGCATCGCCTACGTGTGCTTTTCGTCCGACCTGGTGTTCAGCGGCCGGCTGGGCCGCGCCTACCGCGAAAGCGATCCGGTGGACCCGCGCAACATCTACGGCCGCAGCAAGGCCGAGGCCGAGGCCCGCATCCTGGCCACGCACCCCGGTTCGCTGGTGGTTCGCACCAGCGCTTTCTTCGGGCCCTGGGACGTGTACAACTTCGCGCACGGCACGCTGGCTGCGCTCTCGCGCGGGCAGGCGGTGCAGGCGGGCACGGCCACCGTCTCACCGACCTATGTGCCCGACCTGGTGCACGCGGTGCTGGACCTGCTGGTCGACGGCGCCCAGGGCCTGTGGCACCTGAGCAACCAGGGCGAGCTGAGCTGGCATGAATTTGCCGTGCAGCTGGCCCGCGAAGCCGGCCTGGATGCCGGCGCCATCGAGCGCCTGGACGACCACCCGCCGGGCACCGCGCCCAACACCGCGCTGGTGAGCGAGCGCGGGCGCGTCATGCCCAGCCTGGACCACGGCATTGCCCGCTACCTGCACGACAGCCGTGAGCGCTGGCGCGCGGCAGCAGGGCTGGGGCTGTGAGCGGAGCGGGGCCGGCCGCTCAGACCAGCGGCACCGTGAGCTGCTCGACCACCGGCCGGGTGTCCGGGCGGACGCCCCGCCACCAGACAAAGGCTTCGGCCGCCTGCTCGACCAGCATGCCCACGCCGTCGGCCAGGTGGCGCACACCGGCGTTTCGGGCCAGGCGCAGAAACGGCGTCAGGCCCTTGCCGTAGGCCAGTTCGTAGGCCAGCGCGTCGGCCGCAAACACGGTCGCCGGCACCGCCGGCAACTCCGCGCGCAGGCTGGCCGAGGTGGCGTTGAAGACCAGGTCGAACGCCATCGCGTCCAGCTCGGTCATGGCGAGGGCGCGGACCTCGGTCGCGCCTGCGGCGTGGCGGCCGGCCATCTCCACCAGCTCCCGGGCCTTGGACGCCGTCCGGTTGGCAATGACGAGCAGCTCGGGCGCCTGCGCAAGAAAAGGCAGCAGCGCCCCCCGGGCTGCGCCCCCGGCGCCCAGGAGAAGCACCCGCCGGCCCTGCATACGGTGGCCCAGGTTGTGCACGACATCGCGCACCAGGCCGACGCCGTCGAAGTTCTCGGCCAGAACCTCCGAGCCCTGGAACTTGAGCGCATTGGCCGCGCCGGCAAAAGTGGTGGCCGCCGAGCGCTGGCTCGCATAGCGGAAGGCGTCGAGCTTGAAGGGGGCCGTGACGTTCAGACCCAGGCCGCCCTCCTGGCGAAAGGCATCGACGGTCGCCTCGAATTGCCCCAGCGGCCCGAGCAGCTTGGTGTATTCGAGCGCCTGGCCGGTCGATGCGGCAAAGCGCTGGTGGATGAGCGGCGATTTCGAAAAGTCGATCGGGTTGCCGATCACCGCGTAACGGTCTGTCATGGGGCTGCGATCAGTGTGAAAACAGGACGCCGTCGGCCTGCAGAGCCGCAATTTCCTCGTCCGAATAGCCCAGCGCGCGCGCGATCTCGGCGTTGTGCTGCCCCATGTCGGGCGCCACCTGCTTCATGGGCGCCGTGGTGTCGCAATCGGAAAAGCGGAACGGCAGGTTGGGCAACTTCAAAGTGCCGTAGCGGGGATGCTGCTGCTCGAGCAGCATGCCGCGCGCCTGGATCTGCGGGTCGTGGATGACCTCGTCGATGCGCTGCACCTTGGCGCTGGGCACGTCGATGCCGTCGAGCAAGGCCAGCACGTCGGCGACCGCGCGGCCGGCGACCCAGGCCTTGACCGCCGCGAGGATTTCTTGGCGGTGCGCGTTGCGCCCGTTGAGGCTGTGAAAGCGTGTGTCCGAGCCAAAGCCCGCCGGCCCGCCCTGCTGCTCGAGCAGGCGCGCAAAGCGCGCCCAGGCGTCGTCCACCTGCGCCGCGATCACCAGGTCACCATCCTGGGCGCGGAACACGCCGTAGAGCGTGGAAGTGGGCATGTCATGGCCGGTCTGCTGGGGCAGCACCGTCCCCCCGGACAGCGTGTAGCACTGCACCGCGTATTCGTGCATGGACACCAGGGTGTCGTAGAGCGCCATGTCGATGTGCTGGCCCCGGCCCGACTTGACCCGGCCTAGCAGCGCCGCATTGATGGCCGCCACCGCGTGGATGCCCGTGTACATGTCGCCCAGCGAGATGCGCAGCAGCGGCGGCGCCTCGCCAGGCACGCCCACCATCTGCATGATGCCGCTCTTGGCCTCGGCGATCAGGCCAAAGCCGGCGCGGTGCGAATCCGGCCCGGTGTGGCCGTAGGCGGAAATCGAGCAGTACACCAGCCCAGGGTTGCGCGCCGACAGCTCCGGGTAGCCCAGGCCCAGCTTGTCGAGCGCGCCCGGGCGGTAGTTCTCGATGAACACATCGGCGCTGTCGCAGAGCTTGTGCATGAAGGCCTTGCCGCGCGGGTCCTTGAGGTTGACGCTGACGCCCTGCTTGCCCATGTTGAGCTGCAGGAAGTAGCCGCTTTGCTGCGCGTCGAGGATGTGCGCATGCTGCCGCCCGGCGTCGCCCAGGCCGGGGCGCTCGACCTTGATGACCTGCGCGCCCATGGCGGCCAGGCAGCGGCCCACGTAGGGCCCGGCCAGGAAGTGGCTGTAGTCGATGACACGGATGCCCTGGAGTGGCAGGTCTTGCATCAGAACGCTCCCGGACGGCGGGGAATCATCAGGCGATGCTCGCCCCGCTGGACGACCTCGCCGTGCTGGTTGACCAGCTCGGAGGGCAGGACCACGATGCCCCAGCCCGGGCGGCTCTGGCTGGCGCGCAGCCCCGTGACGGTGAAGCGGACGTGCAGCACGTCGTTGATCTTGATCGGCCGCAGGAAATCCCAGGTCCAGCCCAGCGACATGCCCGGCAGGAAGCGGTACTCGCTCTGGGTCTTCAGGCCGTCGGCAATCGCCAGGCCAAACAGGCCGTGCGCCACGCGCGTGCCAAAGGGCGTGGTCTTGGCGTAGTCCTCGTCGATGTGCACCGGCGTGTAGTCGCCCGTGAGCACGGCATAGGCGTTGATGCGCTCTTGCGTGACCTCGTAAGTCGGGCTGACGCAGGCGTCGCCCTCGCGGGCGTCGTCCCAGTACTTTTCAGGCGTGTCGAAGTGGAGGGTGGGCGGGGTCAGTTTCATGGCAGGGGTCTCGGGTCACCGGGCACGGGGATTGACCTGCAGCGCCTGTTCGACCGAACCGGGCGCCGCCTGCATCAGCTCGACGGCCAGCCCGTCGGGCAATTGCAGCCAGTTGCGGCCCTGCGGCAGGGCCTTGACGCCCCAGGGCTGGGCCGCCTGCAGGGCCGCCTCCAGGTCGTCGACCATGACGCCCAGGTGGGCCAGCCAGCCGGCGTCATGGGTGGGTGGCGCCTGGAAGTCGGGCACAGCCATCAGCTGCATGCCGCCCACCGTCCAGTACTGCCTCGGGTCATCGGCCGGGCCATCGATCTCCCGCGCCTCCATGCCCAGCACCTCCTTGAAAAACCGGATGTGCCAGTGGATGTCCCTGACCCGGACGGCCACATGTTCGACATACGCTTTGACGGTCATGGTGTCTCCTTGTGTTCATGCAGCAAGGCCGCGCTCGATGCCCTTGAGGCAGGCGACCAGCGTGCGGTTGACGGGGGTGGGGATGCCGCATTTCATGCCCCAGCGCACCACCGAGCCATTGACATAGTCCACCTCGGTGATCGAGCCCTTCTCGAGGCTTTGCAGCATCGAGGCCTTGAACTCGGGCGGCAAGCCCGCGGCGGCCTTGGCCCAGGGCACCTCGGGGTCAGTGACGGACAGGCGGATGCCGCAGGCGCGCGCCACATCGATGGCCTCCTGCACCGCAGCCAGGGCGCACTGCCTGACTTCGGGCACCTGGTAGAGGTCTGCGTAGGGCAGGCGCGTGATGCCGCTGAGCGCGCCCGTGGCCACGTTGACCAGCAGCTTGTCCCACATCGTGCCCATGATGTTGTCGCTGATGTGGGTGAGGAGCCCGGCCGCGTTGAAGACCTGGGCCATGCGCTTGATGCGTTCGCTGGACCGCCCGTCGAGCTCCCCGATGTAGGTTTCCTTGCCCTCGGTGCCCCGGATGATGCAGCCCGGGCCGAGCATCACGCCGCCGGCGTAGGTCTTGCCGGCGACCACCTTGTCGCGGCCCACCACCTCGGCCAGCACCTCCTCGTGGCCCAGACCGTTTTGCAGGGACAGCACCACGGTGTCCGGCCCCACGATGGCCGCCGCCGAGGTGATGGCCTCGCGCGTGTGGAAGGACTTGACCAGCACCATGACCAGGTCCACGGTGCCGGCCTGCGCCGCGACCTCCTGGGCCTGCGTGGCCGCCTTGACGGGCATGCAGCGCTCGAGGCCGCCGGTGCGAACCCGCAGGCCGTGCTGGTTCATGGCCTCGACATGGTCGCGGCGGCGGTTGATCAGCCAGACCTCGTGGCCGGCCTCGCTCAGGCAGCTGCCCATCGCGCAGCCCAGGGCGCCGGCGCCCAGAACGGCGATCTTCAATTCGTGCCCCTTGGCTTTGCGCATGACGACATGGCCCGGATGCTAGGCAATCGAGACCATTCTGAAAACCCAATACGCGCAATAATTCATATTGAACTTCTCAATATGCCCGGACACTCCCCTTCGCACGCCCAGGACATCGACCTCAAGCTCCTGCGGCTGCTCGACGCGCTGTACGCCACCCGCAGCGTGACCCGCTGCGCCGAGCAGATGGGCCTGAGCCAGCCCACGGTCAGCATCGCCCTGGCCAGGCTCCGAAAACGGCTGGCCGACCCCCTGTTCGTGCGAACGTCCTCGGGGATGCTGCCCACGCCCCGGACAGAAGACCTGATGCCCTCGGTGCGGCAGGTGCTCGCAGGCCTGTCGCAGCTGGCCGCCAGCGCCAGCGCGTTCGAGGCCGCCACCAGCGAGCGCACCTTCCGCATCTTCATGACGGACGCCAGCCACGTCACGCTCATGCCACGGCTGTTTGCGCATGTCCACGCCCTGGCCCCGGGCATCCGGCTCGAAGCCGCGCCCATCGGGCCGAACATGGCCGCCGAGCTGCAATCGGGCCAGGCCGACCTGGCCCTGGGCCTGATCCCCGGCCTGGAGGCGGGCTTCTACCAGAAGGCCTTGTTCGACCAGGACTGGGTGTGCCTGTGCAATCCCCGGCACCCCCGGCTGGGCGACAGGCTGCCGCTCAAGACCTATCTGTCGGAGTCGCATGTCGGGATCATCTCGGGCACCGGCGCCTCGCTGCTGGACAAGGCGCTTGAGCGCACGGGCCGCCAGCGCCGGGTGCAGCTGGCCTTGCCGGGCTTCCTGGGGCTGTCGGCCATCTTGCTCAGCAGCGACCTGGTCGCCACCTTGCCCCGGCACATTGGCCAGACGCTGGCCCGGGCCGCCGGCCTGCGCGTGCTGCCCTGCCCGCTGCCGATCGAAGGCTTCACGGTCAAGCAGTATTGGCACACGCGCTTCCACCATGACCCTGCGAACCGCTGGCTCCGGGAGGTGTGCTCCACCTTGTTTGGGCAGACGCAGCGACACCCGGGCCGGCGAGGCGGTCGGCGCAGCGGCACCGTCGATCCGGACGAGATCACGGGATGAACGCCATCCTCGCCCGTGGCTGGGGCAGCCATGGCACCGAAGGAGCGGCCACGGGTCGGGCGACGGCCAGTCTGGCAGCACCCCCGGGAAAGCGCCGCCCTACCTGCCCTTGACCGGGATCACCACCGCCGCATCCACGGGCACGGCGGTCACGCTGTTCTGGGGCGAGCCTTCGATCAGGCGCTCGGAATAGGTCAGGTAGACCAGCGTGTTGCGCGGGCGATCGACCATGCGCACGATGCGCAGCTTCTTGAAGAGGATGGACATGCGCTCGGTGAACACCTCTTCCTGCGGCGGCAAGGGCGCGGCAAAGCCGATGGGGCCAACCTGGCGGCAGGCGATCGAGGCCTCGGCCTTGTCCTCGGCCAGGCCCAGGCCGCCCTTGATGCCGCCGGTCTTGGCGCGCGAGACGTAGCAGGTCACGCCCTTGACGCGCGGGTCGTCATACGCCTCGACGATCACCTTGTGGTCGGGGCCGATCCACTGGAAGGCGGTGTCCACCTCGCCCACGCGCTGCTGCGCGGCCAGGGGGAAGGCCGCCAGGGCGGCCAGCAGGCTCAGGGTGTGCGGCAGGAATCTCACGGTCGGGCTCCTTGGGGTGCGGGCTTTCTAGAATCATAGGCAGCTTCAGACCCCAACCCATGCACCGCACCGCCCTTGTCCTGTTTTCCGGTGGCCAGGACTCCACCACCTGCCTGGCCCAGGCGCTCAGCCGCTACGAGCGCGTGGAGACCCTCGCCTTTGACTACGGCCAGCGCCACCGCGTGGAGCTGCAGGCGCGGCTGACGGTGCTGGACGCGCTGCGGCGCGACTTTCCGCAGTGGGCGCCGCGCCTGGGCGAGGACCACCTGCTGGACGTGGGCGTGCTTGGCCAGGTCAGCGAGACTTCGCTCACGCGCGACATGGCCTTCCGCATGGAAAGCTCGGGCCTGCCCAACACCTTCGTGCCCGGGCGCAACCTGCTGTTCCTCACGCTGGCGGCGGCCCTGGCCTACCGGCGCGGCCTGCAGGTGCTGGTCACCGGCGTGTGCGAGACCGACTACTCGGGCTATCCCGACTGCCGCGACGACACCATGAAGGCCATGCAGCTGGCGCTCTCGCTGGGCATGGACACGCGCCTGCTGATCGAGACGCCGCTGATGTGGCTGGACAAGGCGCAGACCTGGGAACTCGCGCACGCACTCGGCGGCGATGCGCTGGTCGAGCTGATCGTCGAGCACAGCCACACCTGCTACCTGGGCGACCGCGAACACCGGCACGCCTGGGGCTGGGGCTGCGGCAGCTGCCCGGCCTGCGAGCTGCGCGCACGCGGCTGGGTCCAGTACCAGGCATCGGCGAAGGCCGTGTGAGGCGCAGCAGACCCGCCCCCTGGGCGAGGCTCGCTGCCTGCATCCACCACCGATGGAACGCGCAGATCGCCCAGGGGGCTGGGCTCCCACAGGGGCGAGGTCAGAGCAAGGGCGAGGTCAGAGCAGGAAGGCAATGCCCGGCAGTTCGCTCTCGGAGTTGATCAGGTCCACCCGCTTGGCCGCGATCTTGAGCGCCTCGCCCGGGCGCAGCCGGTGCTCGACCAGCGCGGCCCAGGTGCGCTGACGCTCCAGGCGGTATTCCACCAGCACCAGCGTGGAGGTCACGGTGATGCCTTGTGCATCGGCCGCCGCGATGCGGATGTTGCCCACCTGGTGGCAGGTGCGCGCCAGCGGCTGGCGCGCGTGCGCGCGGCTGTGGCCGTACTGCTGCACGCGCAGCTCGAGCAGCACGCGGTCGTCGTAGATGATGGACGAGGTCTCGAACGGGTCCTTCTGGCCCTGCTCCAGCGGCACCCAGTAGGTGGCATCCGGGGTATAGAGGTCCAGCCAGTCGGCAAAGTGCTGCTGGTCCAGCAGCCAGGCCTCGTGAAAGAGCAGGTCCTGCACCTGGGCCAGCAAGGCGGCGTCGCGGGTCGTGCTCATTGGGCCTCCGTCATGTACCTGAGCCAGGCACCGAACTGGCGCCGGATGAAGACTTCGCTGGTGCCGGTGGCGCCGCGCAGCGTGCCGTTGTCCTCCGGCACGTCGCCGCCCACCCCGCGCGCGAGGTTGACCCACTCGGGCTGGCGGTTGGAGAGCCCCTGCTGCACCCGGCCGTAGACCTCCAGGTCGTCGGTCAGCACCCAGGAGGCCGTGCCGTTGACCACGTTGGAAAAGGCCACGGTGTCGCGGAACATCTGCTCGGGCGCGCCCTTGTAGCGCACGTTGTAGGTGTAGACCACGGTCTTGTCGACCGCCAGCGGCTGCACGATGCGCAGCTGGCGGAACTGGCTCATGAAGGACACGTTGGGGTAGATGATGGAGTTCCAGCGCGTCACGCCCAGGATGCGCTCGGCCTCCTTCTCGCCCACGCGGGCCTCCAGGCGGCGGCGGTACTCCTTGAACACCGGGTTGTTCAGGCCGACCACCAGGCGGCTGTCGGAGTGGTAGTCGCCCATGTAGCCATGGCCCCAGTCGGTGGTCCACATGCCGGTGGCCTCCCACACGGGCTCGGGCGCGCCGTTCTGGCGCATCTGGCGCACCGTGATGTCCGCGTGCTTCTCGTGCTGGCCCGCGTCAGGCGCGCCC
>JACCDV010148814.1_pt1 | contig 11054 bp, 8 predicted proteins | sample 7446131 | NCBI WGS metagenome assembly JACCDV01 (sample SAMN15323448, study PRJNA562643) | freshwater metagenome | isolation source: river surface water | place: USA:Blue River Watershed | collected 2017-08-17
CGGAAATTAAAACTTTGCTAATGCGCAGATTACAGACAATCGCATCTTCAATTGACCCGAATGTAGTTATTAAAGATTTTTTACACAGCCCAAACACAACGGTCTATAGAAACTTAGCTTTTTCGCCGCTTGCTGTTGCTACAGATACTTTAAATCTATGGCATGGCATGACCATTGAACCCAAACAGGGCACATGGACAACACTTCGTCAGTATATAGAGCACGTTTTATGCTCATCTGACAGAGATGCCTACCAGTACTTCAATTATTACTTGGCACACATGCTGCAAAAACCAGAGGAAAAGCCTGGAGTCATGATAGTTATGTTGGGTGGCCAGGGTATTGGCAAAGGTACTCTTGAAATCATTCTTAGAAAAATTTTTGCAGCGACTACACTCATGGTCAGTGATGTTGATTCTGTTGTTGGTCGGTTTAATTCATGCTTGGAGCGTGCATACATTGTTTTCATGGATGAAGCCCTATTTAAGGGTGACAGAAAATCTAGTGACCGCCTTAAAAACTTTGTGTCAGCGAAGCATATCCAGATTGAAGCTAAGCACCAACCTGAAAGGTCTATAGAAAGCTTTCATCGCTTTTTTGCAGCCAGCAATAGCCAGCACTTTGCCAATACAGAATATGACGATAGGCGCTTCTTTTTTCTTAAGGTCTCGGAACAATTCAAAGGTAATCATACCTACTGGAAAGCACTTTACACAGCCATAAACTCAGGCGAAGTTGAAGCCATGGTGCATGACCTGCTGGCTATTGATTTAACTAATTTCATACCTGGAAACAGGCCATTATCTAAAGAGCTGCTTTCTCAAAAAATTCATTCACTACCTGCGTTTCCACGTTTTTGGTTTGACGCACTCTGGAAGGCTGAAACTTATCACATGGGGTCATATCCAAGCACCCCAATCCATGATGAATGGCAAGGTGGTTATTTTTGGCCCACGCATGAGATTGATAGTGTGTATGAGTACAAAAGTCGTTCTGAGCGCTACCACACTAAGTTAAATGGTCGAGATATTGCTGAAGCTTTACGTCAGATATGTCCGAGTGCAAACGGCGATAGGAAGATGATTAGCAATAAACGCTCCAGCGGTTACGTATTACCTGATTTATCAGTCGCACGTAGCGAGTTTGAGGCTTATTTAGGAGGCTCTATTTCATGGCCAGAGATTTAATGCCAGGATTGGTTGCGCATTGCCAGCATGAGGGGGTAGCGCTCTCCATTGAATTTAAAGGGCTGAAAGGCTGTTGCCACTATTGCCATGATATTTCTAACTTAATTAAAAGAAATATAGAAATAGATAATAAGTTGAAAAAATGGTGGCAATCATGGCAGTCGCTCGCCAAATCAAAACTCTGGCTGATGGGTATTACGTTTAATTTTTTAAGTGCAGTCGCAAGACCCCCTAATTAAGGTGCTGAGCGATGTATAAACCAGAACAATACCTAATCACAGCAGGCGGCAGAATTAAATGTAAACGTTGCCATGCAAGGTCATCTAGAAAGAAGCAGCAGTGTGGCAAGCCTGCCATGCGAGGTAAAAACGTTTGCAATACACATGGTGGATTAAGTACAGGTCCAAAAACGACTGAAGGCATCAAGCGCATTCAAAACGCACACTGGAAACATGGCAATGAAACCAAAGAGGCTAAAGCCGAGCGAAGACGAATGTCGCTAATGTTTCAACGTTTGGAGGCGATAGGTTGGCAGGTTGGGATGTTTATTGGCACCAAAACCAGGGGAAGAAAAGTTGGTGCTCATTTGGACCTAAATGACCCTGACCAGTTACAACAAGCCCTGCTTGAATCTATGCACTCTAAAAATCGCTCCAGGACAGATGAATAGCTTATAAAAATCAGTATTTCATGGTGCATAATTGTTCTAAATAAAGGAATATATATGCAGGCCGAATCCCCAAACAATCAAGTTAACTCAAACACAATCTCAGCCACAGTTAGCAAGCTTGGCAATGATGCATGGTCTATAGCTGATAGCTTATGGACAGCACTTCCCACCAAAGGGGATGTAAAAAATACTATTCTCCCTTTCATGGTATTACGCCGACTTGATTGTGTACTTGAACCATCAAAGAAAAAAGTATTAGAAGCCGCTGAAAAGCTAAATCCAGATGCAACCAAAGAAATGCAAGAGAAACTTTTGGCTAAATCTACTGGTTTGGGGTTAAAGGTATACAACACTGCGCCGTTCACAATGGCAGAACTTAGAAATCAAGACCCTAAAGACCTCTATAGCAACCTTATCGATTACATCAATGGCTTCCCTGAGTTTTTACAAGATGTTTTCATCAAGCGCTTTGAATTGCCGTTCAAGTTAGCCAAGCTTGAAGAAAAGGACCGCTTGTACAGCGTGTTTGAAAAGATTACTCAGATGGATTTACACCCTGAAAATATCTCAAACCTTGAGATGGGCTATTTATATGAGGAATTAATTAGAAAATTTGGTGAGAAAACAGCTGAAGAGGCTGGTTCCCATTACACCCCTCGTGAAATTGTCACGCTTATTGCTAAGTTACTTTTGAATAATGACCGTGAGGCAATTCAGGGTGAAGGTGTTATTAGGACTTTTTATGATGGCACATGCGGAACTGGTGGCATGTTATCTGTGGCAGAGATTGAGGCTAAAAAACTTAACCCATCAATGATTGTTGAGCTTTATGGGCAGCAACTAACAGATGATGGGTATGCTGTTTGCGTCACCGACATGCTTCTGAAGGGCCAAGACCCATTGCGCATTAAGCTTGGGGATACTTTAAAAAACGACCAGCATTCAGACAAGAAATTTCATTTTTGCATGGCTAATCCGCCTTATGGTAACGATTGGAAGGACGCTAAGGCTAAAGTTGAAGAAGAAAATCAAAAAGGTTTTGCTGGTAGGTTTGGCGCAGGATTGCCAAGAATTAGTGATGGTCAACTTTTATTCGTTCAACATTTTATAAGCAAACTGCGTGATGATGAAATGGGTGGGCGTGCAGGCATTGTTCTTAATGGTTCCCCGTTATTTAGTGGTGGAGCAGGTTCTGGTGAATCTGATATTCGTAAGTGGATTATCGAGAATGATTTTCTCGAAGGCATTATTGGTCTTCCTACTGAAATGTTTTATAACACCGGTATCAGTACATATATTTGGATTTTCAATAATCGTAAAAGCGATGACCGTAAGCGCAAAATTCGATTATTAGACGCCAGTGGCCCGGATTTTTGGGAGCTAATGCGTAAGAATATGGGTTCCAAGCGTAAACAGTTCACTCTTAAAACTGTAGATGCGATAGTTGAGCTTTTTTATTCAAATACACCATCTATCTACATCAAAGATTTCGATGATATGGATTTTGGATACACAAATATTACTGTTGAGCGCCCATTAAGAGATGAATCAGGTAAGGTTGTTATCTCAACCAAGGGTAAAAATAAAGGTTGTCCTGTGCCGGATGCCGGCTTACGTGATACCGAAAATGTTCCTTTAAAGGAGGATATTCATGAGTACTTTAAACGTGAAGTTCTACCTTATGCCCCAGATGCCTGGATTGATGAATCAAAATCTACAATCGGTTATGAAATTTCATTTAATCGGTATTTTCATGAATATAAGTCACCTCGTTCCCTAGCTGAGATTGACGCTGACTTAAAGAGTATTACTGCTGAAATTCAAAATCTTCTTAATGAGGTGTCGAATTGAGCAGCGAATCTCAAGAGCAATTTAAACAAGTTAATGGAGGTTGGTTTAGTGAATTACCGATTGACTGGGCTTTTGTGAATTGTAGGGCAATAGTTGACCATATAAATTTAAAAAACGATGGGGCCACAAATGAAAATTATTTATCACTTATGGCTAATGTCGGTGTAATACCTTATGAAGAAAAAGGTGAGGTGGGTAACAAGAAGCCAGAGGACTTATCTAAATGCAAGCTGGTACGAAAAGGTAATCTTGTCATCAACAGCATGAATTATTCTATTGGTTCGTATGGCATGTCTGATTATGATGGTGTATGCAGCCCAGTGTATGTTGTATTAAATCCTAAAGTAGGGGTTGTTCTACCCAGATATGCATTGAGAATTTTTGAGAATAAGGTTTTTCAAAACTACGCATCTTCTTTTGGAAATGGTATTTTGGCTCACAGAGCGGCTATTGGCTGGGGTGAAATTAAGAATATAAAAGTTGGAATCCCTTCAATTGAAGTGCAGCAAAAAATAGTTGACTTTCTTGACTATGAAACAGCCAAAATTAATGAGTTGATTCATAAGCAGGAAAAAATGGTTGATTTAATTGATGAAAAAATCACATCAGTTACAGATAGTTTGGTTACCAAGGGATTAGATAAATCTATTCCACTGAAAAAAACTAAATTTCAAACTCTCGGTTCAGTGCCCAGCCACTGGGATGTCCTGCAAATCAAGAGGCTTGTGAGTACCCGCGTAACTGATGGACCTCATGAAACACCAGATTTTGTGGATGAGGGTGTCCCTTTCGTATCCGCAGAGGCTGTATCAAAAGGATTTATTGATTTTGAAAAAATTAGAGGATTTATTTCACCTGATGTAAACAGAGTCTACTCAAAAAAATACAGTCCACAGATTCATGATATTTACATGGTCAAATCTGGTGCAACAACTGGCGTTACAGCCATTGTTGAAGACAGAACTGATTTCAATATTTGGTCACCATTAGCGGTAATAAGATGTTCTGAAAAGATGAATCCGTACTATGCTTTATATGCAATGCGTAGTAAATACTTCCAAGAAATGGTGTCGTTAAGTTGGTCCTTTGGAACTCAGCAAAACATTGGGATGGGCGTTATTGAAAATTTGTGTTTACCAGTCCCTCCTAGAGTTGAGCAGGACGCTATAGTTAAGAAGATTGACTCATTACTAAATGGTTTAAAAGAACTCAAAGATAAAGCGATTACTGGGATTGATTTGCTCAAGGAGCATCGTACAAGTCTCATATCCGCCGCAGTTACGGGCAAAATTGACGTAAGAGAGTTGGTGAAAAGATGACTACATCAATATCCAAGGTTGACCTACATAAAGAAACTGCTTTTGAGCAGCACCTTGTTTCAATGCTTGTTGATAATCAAGGTTACATAGAACGTTCTGATGCCAACTACAACCCAGAGTTAGCTTTGGATACTGAGCTGCTCACTAACTTTATTAAGCAGACTCAGCCCGATACGTGGTCTTTGATGGAGCACAAGTTCGGGTCAAAGGTTGAAGATATGTTTTGCAAGGAGCTTGATAAGAAACTTAAGAACTCTGACATCATTACAGTTCTTCGTGAAGGTATTCAATTTACTTGGGGCGCAAGTGTAAAGCTTTGCTATTTCAAGCCAGCTAGCAATGTCAACCCAAACCTTGAGAAACTTTATAGCGCTAATATCCTAAGTGCCATTCGTCAGGTTTACTACTCCATCAAAGATAAGGGTGAAAAAGGTAAAAATAACTCCATTGATGTGGTCTTATTCATTAATGGTATCCCGCTAGTTACTTTAGAGCTAAAGAACTCCTTAACTGGGCAAACAATTCAAGATGCTATTAAGCAGTATAAGTATGACAGACGTCCAGCAGGCGAACCTTTATTGGCGGTGGGAAGGTGTTTGGTGCATGTAGCAGTGGATACTGATGAAGCTGCAATGACTACAAAGCTTAATAATGGTAAGACAGTATTTATGCCTCTGAATAGAGGTAATCATGGTCACTCAGGTAATGCTGACATTAAGGGCGATTTAAAAACCGCATACCTATACAAAGACCTTGATGGTGAAAAAGCTATATTTTCTAGAGAGGTTCTTTTAGACATAGTTGGTAATCTTGCACAAAAAGATGGCGACGTAATTATTTTCCCAAGATTCCATCAAATTGACGCTGTAAGGAAGCTGCTTGCAGATGCTAAAGAAAAAAACTCTGGTCAGAAGTATTTAATACAACACTCGCCAGGTTCAGGTAAAACTTGGACAATCTCATGGGTTGCTGCCGGACTGGCTAAGTTACACAATAATGAAGATAAAAACATTTTTGACTCGGTCATTATTATTTCTGACCGCCGAGTTCTGGATGGTCAACTTCAAAAGGCTATTCGCAAGCTAGGCATTAGTAATTCATACATAGAGACTGTAGATAAGACGTCCGCTCAGTTGCGTGAAGCGCTCGAAGGTGGGAAGAAGATTATCGTTACAACGATTCAAAAGTTCTCCACAGAAACAATTTCTGCCATGAATGCAATGACTGGCAAGCGTTTTGCGGTCATTATTGATGAGGCTCATTCTTCACAGTCAGGTAAGTCAGCCCAGGGTGTTCAGGATGCTCTTGGTGACGAATCCGATGTAGAGATTATTGGTGATGAGATTGCTAAAGCGCAAGCATTAAAGCAAAGGCGTGACAACATCAGTTATTTGGCTTTTACCGCTACCCCAAAAAATGTCACTTTAGAAGTCTTTGGTACACGTGATTCTGCTGATTCGATTCCACAACCGTTTCATGAATACTCAATGCGTCAGGCGGTTGAGGAAGGATTTATTCTCGATGTTCTTCAAAATTACAGAACTTACGCAAGTTATTACGAGCTTGAAAAAACTATTGAAGATGACCCAAAATTCAAAGGGGCTAAGGCTAAACGTAAGGTTGCCCGATATGTATCTTTAAGCACAGTCAACCAAAAGGCTGCTGTGATAGTTGAACACTTTAATAAGCACGTCAAAAATGAATTGGGGGGGCAGGCTAAGGCGATGGTGGTATGCCAAAGTCGAGAGCATGCCTTCAGGCACCATGAAGCAATTAAAGGCTATATTAAAGACCATAAAGATGAATGTGCTGGGTTAGATGCAATTATTGCCTTCTCTGGAGAATTGGTTATAGATGGGCAAGAATACACAGAGGTGGGTTTAAATGGATTTTCTGAAAAGGATTTGCCTGACCAGTTCAATACCGATAAGTACCAAGTTTTAGTTGTTGCAAATAAATATCAGACTGGCTTTGACCAACCTAAAATATGTGCAATGTATATTGACCGTAAGTTAGATGGGTTGCAATGTGTTCAAACATTAACTCGCGCAAATAGAACATTCCCAGGTAAGAGTGCGGAAAGTATTTACATACTAGATTTTCAAAATTCAATTGAAGATATTAAAGAGGCATTCAAGGTTTACTTTGATACTACTGAGTTAGAGAGCTTGACCGACCCTGAGCAAATATACGAGCTAAAGTCCCTCATTATGGGAGTTGGTTTTGTTGACCAAGAATCTGTTGACGACTTCGCAGAAATACTTTCCAAATCAGAGGTGACGACTGGGGATAGGGCGTTGTTAGAGGGCATTATTAACCGAGCAGTCAATGGTTATAACGTTGCTGATAAACCTTCACAAGATGAATTTAGGCAAGCCGTTAAGAGTTACTGTCGGTTTTATAGCTTTATTGTTCAGGTCTATCCAGTGGCGGATTTGAGCCTGGAGTCACTGTATTGGTATGCAACCTGGCTGTCTAAGAAATTAAGAAGTGCAAGAACAGATGATGGCGAGCAACTTACAGATGAGATGATTCGCCTTACTAAGTTACGTATCGAGGAGAAAGAAAAAGGTTCAGCTACACCTGGGCGTGGGGAGGTTGCTCCATTGCCCCCAATTACTGCCTTTGGTGTAAATACTAAGCCGACTGAGGATGATGAGAAAGAGCTCTCGGAAATTATTAAAGAGTTTAATGATAAGCACGGTACTGATTTCACTGATGATGACTTAATAAGGATTGGCATACAAGCGGAAAAAGTTGCTAATGAAATGAGCGCTGTAATTAAAAATAATCCAGTTGATGTGTCGCTGGATACTTTTGCTGATAGGCTTTTCGATAAGATGGCTGAAGTTCGAGAGTCCGAAAAAGATTTAGATAACATCATGACATCTGACCAAGATTCTTGGAGAAGATTAGCCTCTTTGCTACTTAGGGCTAATAAGAGTCGCCTAGAAAGTGGGTTGGGGCTCTAAAAAACATGAATCTCATTAAATCAGCACTTCTTAACTTATTTAGCTTTTGTTTTAGTGCAGCAGCTTTTGCACAAAGGGTTACGCAAGAGGATATTTATGGTGAATATGGTGGTGGTGATGCTGGATTTTTGGGGTACTTAGGCCTACTGGTTTTTGCTGGCTTGATTGTTTGGGGTGTGATTACCGATAGAGGATTTAGGCTTGGCGTAATAGGGTACGCTACTTATTTAGGCAGCATAATTTTCATCTTAAAAGTTTTTGGTAAGGAATGGGGCATTATTGCCTGCGTTATCTCAATAGTTGTATTGTTAATAAATGACCCTGCATTTGAGAAAAAGAAAGACTCAAAGGCAGAAACTAAAGCTAGCGATTTAAATGAAAATCAACCCAATGAAGTAAAAAAATTTCAAGATGTAGTCAAGTCTAAACCTGCAACTTCATTTGATAATTCTAGTTATCCTGAGCAGCAATCGACCTCAGTTAATCGTGATAGTAAATTTCCTAAACCGGCTGAACAATCTACAGTAAAAATTGCACCTCATAGCCCACTTATTCTTGGGAACCTTAAATGTTGTGGCTGTGGGCACCAGGATGTTCCAAAAAATTTCTTAACTAGTGATGTTGGTGAGCTATATAGAAAGTGCCCTGAGTGCGGTATGAATTGGCAGGTTTTATCTGCCCCTAACATTAATGGTAAGTATAGGTGCACTGGCTGTGGGTTACTTGGTGATAAGGGTGCTTTTTTCCCAAGCTCAGCTGGCAAAGATTATTTATATTGCCCAAAATGTAATACACACTTTTAGACTAAGCTAGTCCCAGGCGATATAAGTGTCACGGTACAGCATTGGTGCATGATTGCAATTAGGGCAAGTAGTTCCATCCCAGCGGCTTAATGTGTTGCTCTGCTTGCATGATTGACATACAGGAGTGTGTGGTTTGTAACCATCAGCACTGTGAAATCCAACAGACACGTTCTTTAGCGTTTTGCAATCAGAGCAGAATAAGGACTCTACAGCCACTCTGAAGCCGCGGTCATGACCATGAGAGCATCGTGCAATGAAGCCGCATTCAGTGCATTTGTAGTCGTATAGAGAGCCCACTACTACTGCATACCTTTGTTAAGAGCTTTACCCCAAACAATTTCATTTCCTCTGGCAAATGTTCTACATGGAGCTTTAATGGCGGCAGATTTTTTTTGTTCACAGCGTTGTATAGCCAAAGCTTCCATTCGGTCTACGTTTGGCATTGAAAATAAAACGCTTTCTGTAGTATCCCAGTACATATTCGTTGCCATTCCACATGATTGACCGTTGGAATCACTTGCCAGGGCAAATGCGACTCTGCCTGTTGGAGAATTAGCAACATACTGATATTGACCTACGCCACTTGCTAGAAACATTTCTAAACAATGACCTCTTAAATGTCTGGTTGCCTCTTCCCTAACTTGTTGTGATGCTGCACACCCGGCTAACAAAAGAACCGCAGTCACAATTGAAATACGCTTCATTAATTCTCCTTAAAAAATTGGTACGCCATACAGAATATTTGGATTTCCCGTTGGCATTAGTTGATATGCTCTTGGTGGGGCAAAAACATTGAACGGATTACTAGGGGCTGCTCTATATGCATTTCCACCGGACAGCATTGATGAATTTGCCACTGCATTTCCAACCATATAAGCTGCGCCAGCAATTAGTAGTACCTCAGCGATGGCATCAGACCGATTTCTGGTTTCGATACTTCGATTCCTTACTACATCGGCTAATTGATTGGCACTTTTGCTAGCCATATCTGTGTGTAGCTTTTTTAAAACATCAAGCTCTGTTGGTTGAATTATTTCTGTATTATTTAAGCTGTCTAAGTAATCAAAACCAAGCTCACGTGAATTTGCTGAAATAAAGCCCCAATTATCATCACCTGAATACTTAATCATTAAGCCGTGTAAAAACTTTAAATTATCTTGAGGTTTAGCTTTGCGCTCATGTATCGATAACAAGGCCAGGTTATACATTGCTGGGGGGTAGGACTTTTCAGCTAAGTCAAAAAAAATTCCATGAGCCTTATCAACATCCTTTTTGACTATATTTCCTTCGTAATAAATTCTGCCTAAAATATTTTTAGCGCATGACGAATCATTTTTTATTAAAAGATTGAGCTCATTAAATATATTTTTCTTTTCATCCTGCTTGATGCTTTGGGGTGAAATTGCTTTTTTAATTGCTGCACAATCACTTTCGTTGGCGCTAGCAATCGATAAGTTCAAAGCTAAAGACAATAATGTTGTGATTTTGAAAAAATTATGAAAATTAGAGTTCATACCAATAAATATAACCGAATCATTTGAGTAAAACCTAGTACAAAGGTCATATTAGGTACCATCAAATCAAAATTGGGGGTATGGGCGCGGTAGGGTAGGCCTAACCAAAATCATGATAGGGGTGCCCCCTGTCAAATCTTTGACATCATCCTTGTAATTTTTTGATTACTTGCGATGATTAGTGATGTAGTGCACTGCATCTGCATGCTGGATAGTTGGTTGGTACCCAGTGGGTGGACCAGCTAGCCTCTGGATTTGCTCTTTTCTTTTAGCCGTTCCGCAACATTCTTATTTAAGTAGTCTGCAAACTCTTGAACCCAGCTAGTGTTGGGCTAAGGCTTCTTCTTATGGTTTGGTTGATGTTGTTTGTTATTTTTATTTGACATGCGAGTATTTAATCCCATTAGGCATGATTCAATTTGCATTGAGCAATAGCAGATTGCAATATCCCCTACATGACCCCTACATAGGTTTTAAAAGCAAAAAAGCTTCTAAAACAAATCGTCTTAGAAGCCTTATAAATCTTGGTTGCGGGGATAGGATTTGAACCTATGACCTTCGGGTTATGAGCCCGACGAGCTGCCAGACTGCTCCACCCCGCGTCTGAATCTAAAACTATATCAGGATTAACCCTAAATAGCAAGGTAAATGGTGTTTGGGGTCGTCCAAGGCTTTTCGTACCTGGCCGGGGACATGGCTAAGGCTAGTGCTTGCTTGGGGAGCGATCTCTTGAATCAG
>JACCDV011060431.1_pt1 | contig 11053 bp, 2 predicted proteins | sample 7446131 | NCBI WGS metagenome assembly JACCDV01 (sample SAMN15323448, study PRJNA562643) | freshwater metagenome | isolation source: river surface water | place: USA:Blue River Watershed | collected 2017-08-17
ATATTAACAATGCCAAATGATGATATTACACATCCAATACCAGATCTTACAGGCTATATTACTGAAGGCTAAATTTACTTAGATAGACAGCTGCACAATAGAAACATTTATCCGCCTATTAATGTTCTTCCTTCTTTAAGCCGTCTGATGAAAAGTGCCATTGGAGAGAAAAGAACCAGAGCAGATCATTAAGAGGTTTCTAATCAATTATATTTCAATTACGCAATGGGAAAGGATACATTAGCAATGAAAGCTGTTGTCGGAGAAGAAGCATTAAACTAAGACGACCTTTTGTATTTGGAGTTTTTAGAGAGATTTGAAAACGAATTCATCACATAAGGGCCATATGACATTAGAACAATCTTCAACAGTCTTGATAAGTCTTGGGATTTGCTGAAAATCTTTCCTCCAGAAAAGCTTAAAAACATTAGTAAGAAATTCATTGATTAACACTATCATGACAATATGAATGTCAAAGATCATCATCCAGACCGATCCTAATAAAATGCTTATAAATTTTATATTTTAATTAAATTTGATAATTTCCTCAAAACCTTCGCCTGATAAAGCTGAGCAAAATGTGGTCGGAAGATCTTTATAAAACACATCTAAGGAAAGACAAAGAGATTTAGAAAAATCAGCTTTAATTGACGATTCCGTCTTTTATAAATCATTTAAAAACTCCTAATAATCTTTTATCCATAAAATTTATCTTTTTTCTTCAATTGCATCTGATTTGTTAAAAATTATCATAAAAGGCACCTAAAATCATATATAAATAGAACATCCGAAAAGAATATTGGACATAAATATATTTGGATTTTAGCATCTAACTGAGTCGCAAATATATAGAATTTTCACAGGACAAAGGGTTTTCAGACTTTAAATGATAATCTATCCGGAAGCACTCCAGTTGAAAATCTCTATTTAACCAGGAGTATCAATAATGAATATTTTTCTCTTATTGGAAATCTCCTTTTGTATTTTCTCTAAAAGTTGATTTATTTTAGCACAAAGCAAATTTAGACATGTAATTATTGCTCCATTCGGTCCTAGTTTATAATTTGTCATGATTTCATTGTAGTTCATGAAATCTCTTATATCCAAATTGCATTCATAAGGAACAAACTCTACTGCAGGATCAAGGTTTATTACATAAGGAATTACTCCAGTTTCAATATATTGATTTCTTAAGGCCTTTTAAACTTACATTAACAAAAGTTGTTTTTCCACTACCAGCCATTCCAACAACAGTGATGATTCTACTTTAATCATTTTCCATTTTATAAAATGTTCAGTTCGAAGTAATTTAATGGAAACAAAATTATGTTCAAATAAGAAATCAAGAGAAAAAAGAAGGAAAAAACTGAAATAAAAGAAACTATAACTATCAATTCAACAAATAAGAAGATTAAAAAAGCTTTGAGCAAAAAATCTCCTTTTTTGTTTAATAAATAAATTTTATTATAATTTATGTCTTAAAAATCCATGGATATAAAGAGCCTAACCAATGAGTAATTGATTTAAGTCAAAAATAGCTTAGAGTAAAAAATGAAAAATTTGGAAGAAACAGAATAAAGACTTTTGCAAATTCAATAAAAAACCAATGAGGAAAAAATAATTGTATAAGGAATAGCACATCATTAAACACCACATCCACATATGATATTTTAGGTTACAGAAAATTTGTTCTTAAAAGGAAGACTAAAAAATAAAGAATAGTTTTTATATGATGTTGGAACAGGGTATTATGCAAATGTAAATAATGAGCAAATTTAAGAACAATTAGAATTTAGTAATCAATTTTGTAAATAGAATTTATAGAGTGTTTTTGAAGACTTTTAAAATTAGAAAAATCTTCATAAAAACATCATAGAGGAAATTTACTCTTGAAACAAGCAAAAAGCAAATTAATAATTATAATGAAGAATCTATTTAGTGCAGATAACCTAAAAGTTCTTAAAGAAGAACTTGGATATTAAAACATGGACTTCGACTGGAGGGTTGATGAAGTAAAATTATAAGTTTTTAGTTGAAATTGGGAACGATTTTATCAACAAATCTTTAGGAAAAACTATAATGATTAAAAGCTGCTATGAAGATAGCCAAACTAATACAGATTAGGAAATTGTAAAATACTCCATGTGTAAATTAACAAGAAAGTTTATATGACTGCAAAATACCTATAAAAAGCAATACAGAAATTAAACAAATAAAAAAGAACAAAAATTAAATGCGAAAAAAGGATAAAATTCAAGTCACTGATTAATAATTTAAAATTATAAAATTTAATAATCATGAGTTTGCTATTGGGATTTTTCTTTTTATAATTAGTAGTAATTTTCTCTATTATTATAAATAGTCTTTGAAAAATAAAGAATGGATATTAAGAGGAAGAGTAAGAGATTGCTTTCTCTGCTTGGATCAAATTGAGAAAATTTGTTTATAGTTTCCTTGGATATATTAGACTTTAGAATGATTTTCCTTAATCTATAAGTGAGATTGAGTAGGAAAGAAAAATTGAGAATATTTTCATATAAAAACCATCTTTTCTTAGTCTTTCTTTTTTTGAGGAAAAAACTATCAAAATTTGCTAATGTTTAAAGAAAGGTTTCTTTTCTCTTAACAAACCCTTTATATAATTAAGCAAGACAATTATCAATGGAGTTTTATTGACTTTTAACTGAAAATATTAAGAAAAAAACGTTCTTTAGGAAATAGAGTAAGAAACAATCAATTGAACATATTTTTCATAAGAGAAAAAGTTAGAGGAATTGAGACAGAAGAAAAGAAATTTAATTTTAATCAAAAAGAAGATATAATAACTCAATATGAGTATTCTTAAGGCAAGAAACGCTATGCCTTTAGAGGTAATTTATGAATAAAAATTATAATAGTATTAGTTTTATAATGAGAAGCTTTATATAAAGTATAGAAAATGAAGACAGGTAGTAAAAACAAGGATATTTAAAATCTTAAATAATGGACCAAAGCTATGATGTTCAGTTATTTTTAAATTTTCTCTTATAAAAGAACCCTGAGACTGATGTTGTTAAGTGGTCATACGATGAGTTAGAAAATCAAGTTTATTTATTCAAAAAAGAATAGCAAAACTCTATTCAGAAAAATTTAGAAAATTTGGAGATCGAAGACGATGATGAGGTTGTTTATTATAGAAAAATCAAAACTGAGCTCAAAAGTAAAACAGTGTTTTCTGATAAACCGCATTATGTTATTATTGATAAAATTGACGTTATTGACGGTGGTCTATTTTCTGGTAAAAGTATAAGCTTTGAAATATAGATTCCAACAATAAACACAAAAACAGTAAGAAATGAAGCGGATTTTAAATGGCTTTAAAATTCCCTTTATATGGAATGCCCATTGACTCCTTAACCACCTTTAATCACCTTGCCAGATAAAGAATAAAATGAAAATTCCCTTAGAATTCAGAAGTAATTTTATGAAAAATATTTGAATGATTTAATGTGACATTAAAATCTATGAAAAAGTCTAAGTTTGGAGATTTTTCTATGTTAATAAACCTAATAAGGATTTTAATAGAAAGTAAAGGAACTTAATAAGTTTTTAAAAAAGCAAGTTTTAATAACAAATTAAACAACTAAAAAATAATATGATTATTTAGTTGCCAAAAAGCCTTTAGAAAGCTTTCCAAATGATTAGAATTTTATTGAAGTAAAAATATCAAGCAATATAAAAAAGTATTTTATGATTTAAGACTTTCAAATTCCTTAATATGAAATCCTTTTTGATGGATTAGTAAGACTTTAGATAGAATTTGAAAAATAAATGGGAAAACTAATAGATATCAACAATAAGTATAAAAACATTATGAATGAATTTTCCATTACTGCAGAAAAAGGAAATAGCTAAAAATTAGATAACAAAAACTACTGCAAATTCGATGAGATATTTTTTAATAATTTTTCTAAGTTTTTTGTTCAAAATGAAAAATCTTTAAAATTTTAGTTAAATTTATATGCTGAAACCTTTGGTTGATTCTCTATATATATTAAGGAGTATTTTTCTAATGTAAAAAATAAGCTTACAGATAAGAATTTTCTCAGTTCAGAGTTTTATAAACAAAAGTTAGCTTTGAGCGATAAAAAGAATAAAACGATTTTGATGGACAATTCTTAATGGATAATTTCCAAGGAATAATGCAATGAATTGGGTGTTAGTTTAGAGTAGGTTCAATAGAATCCTGTTTTGGCAAGAAAAATGTTATATTAAGAGGAAACCAAGAGCCTTTGATTATATACAGACTATTTTGCTTATTGCTCTTATAAGACTTATCAAGAGTCAATTTTCTTTGAATAATATTTTTCGAAACAACTTTGTGGCAATCTGAAATGCTTCATAGAAAAATCAATTGAAAATCTTACCCAAACTCATGTAGATTTAGCAGAATTATTAGGATAAACGTAGGAGATTTTCAACTATTTTAATTCTAATTAAGATTTATAAATTTAATTAAAATTTCTTGTCATTTTATCTTTATTAAGATTCTTATGAAAAACCCTCCACTTTGATACTCTTTTCTCTCATCCAATTTCCCATTAATCTTCTTATAGAATTCTGGTTTAATTTTTAAGCAAAATTCCTTATAGTTTTTCCTATTGATATTTTTAGCTCATTTCTTCTTAGTTGAAAATAAGCTTTTTTCTTTCTTCTATTTCTATTATCAATTTTCAGCATTCAATTTATATCAATTTCTCCATTTCTTCTTAAGTAAGATTTTTGTTTTTATTTTCGAATTCGACTTTATTCTTTGCCTCCAAATTGACTCTTTTGTAAATTATTTTATTTTCCTCTTTTTATAATATCTAATAAGCATTCTCTACAATATTAAATGCTTCATTTGCTCTTGGATGATCAGTTTTATTTGGATGTAAGATTTATACTAATTTTTTTCTTTATTCTTTAATATCTAATTCACTGCTATTAAAAGGTAGTCCGAGTATGTCAAAGGGATTTGTATATTTTTTGCTTACTAAAATGTCTATCAAATGCTCATTATCTTACTTTGTATCTTTAATCATTAATATTATAATTTTATATGGAAAATAATGAAAATCGAATTTCTTAAGAAGAGAATTTTGAGATTGGTCCATTTTCACCTTTGGTTAAAGCCGTTTGACTCGGACAGCAGGTTCTCGTATCATGTCGAAACAATAAGAAAATTCTTGGGACAATTAAGGCTTTTGATAGGCATTATAATATGATATTAGAAAATGTATGTGAAACATGGATTGCAACAGTTAGCAAAAAGAAAATACAAAAAGAGAGATTTTATAATAAGCTTTTTTTATGAGGTGATTCTGTGGTTTTAGTTGTTCCAAATTTGGAGGCTGTTTTGTAATAATTATAATTTATATAATGAACTTAGACAGAGTTAAATAATTGGAATAGATTTTTAATAAAAGTGAATAAAATTCTAACAATAAAAACACTGATAAAGAATTCAAGTTTATTAATAATAAAAACTTAATAAAATTTCATCAAACCAATCTTAGTTATTATAACATACTTTTACCTTTTGTTAGCAGTAAATAGAAATGTAGTTTTTAGTATGATTAACCATATATGGATAATAATAGCTTGGATTTATAATAAAATATGCGACTTTTTAATTAACAATCTAATGTAATTACTTATATTTAATATTGTTTTGATAACTAATAGGATTTATATAAAAATTTAGAAATTATTAATTATTAGTTAAATTAATCTTTGGTATGATTTTAGAATAAACAAAAATCGATCAATTAAAGATTTCTGTAGTATTAAAATAGCAATTAATAAATCTTAATTTTAATATAAAGACTTTAGGATAAAAATATTCAATATTAAAATTAAATATAAAACAAATTTAAGATTATTTAGAAAATAAAACAATTGTGAAATTATTAAAATTTATTAAAATAATATAAAACCATAAAAGATCTGAATTTAGACTATATTAGTATTTATTAGTAAAAATATGAAAACATAAAGAGTACTTTAAATAATTAAGAACTTAACTAAAATATTAGAATTTTAAGCATTTTATCATAAAAAATTTATGATATTGGATAAATATAATTATAACAATAAAAAGAAATCATTTTTAATTAAAGTTAATCATTGAGTTTTGATGAATCTAAAATAAATATGATTTTCCTATAGAATTGTCAAAATTTTATTAATGAATAAAACTATAATTCTTTTAAATAAGAATTATAATAATATATAATAAATTAGGTTGATGCAATATGCTTAAATGTTATTAATTAATAAAATCGAATGGACTCTATTAAAATGATTACTTATTTATTAGAGTTTTTTAGTTGAATTTTAGATATTTTTTATGATTAAGAATTTACTATAAAAATTCTAAATATAATAATAAACAACCTTTAGCTGTATAAAATAAGAGCAAGTAAATGATTTTTACTAATATCCTAACTTAATATTTTATTATAGTAAAAAATAACTGTAATTTTATAGGAGAAAATCATTAAGTTTATTAATGCAGAATTTATTAGTTTATTTCTTAAAGATGATTTTCTAATAAAAGAAAATTCAAAATATTTTCTAAAAACTTAAAAATATAATATAAATATAAAGAACTCCATAGAAAGCTTAAATTTTAGTATTTATTATTTTTCTTAGGAAAATGATTAAGCTATTTAATATTAAATAATTGACTTTATTATATTTGCAATAGATTTTCTTATTTTAAAAGGTTAAATTTTTATATCAAAAAATGTATAATAAATAAATTCTCTATAAATTATTAATATAATTTAAAGTTTATAGAATATTGAAGAATATCTACAATAATTAGACTTTAAATATGAATAAAATGTTTAACTAAAATTAGCTAACGAAAAACTATAAAAATATCTTATTGATTAATGTATATAATTTATTAACAAAATTGTGGCAGAAAATTAAATAAATACATCTTTAATAATAAATACTATAAAAAATCTTAAGAATAATCTTTTATAAATAAATAATGAAAAAATATAATAAAACATCTGGTAATCAATAATAGAATAAACCATTTTTAAAATTAATAAAATTCAAGAAAAAACAATTCAAGATAATTTATTAAAAGAAATTCAAACAATTTTATAATAATTTTTAACAAATTTATTTAATGTTTTTTTTCAACTTCAATTCATCCAATTATTAAACAAACGAACAGCATTAACATAACATATTACTGGAAATCTCTCCACATTTTTCACATAAAATTCTATTAGGAATTTTTATTTGATTTTTTAACTCCAATTTGTCACCTTGTCTGATTATATTTTCAATTATTTCCGGATTTACATCACAGAGATGTTTTATTAGTTCTTTTATTGGTCCTCTGAAAGCCTCTTTACTATAAGTACACTCAGTGCTAAAATAATCAAGCTTTTTATAATGAGCGTATAAAACTATTTCTTTTTGATAAGCAAATTTGAATGGTTTACATCTTAACATTCCATCATCAAACCCAGAAATCGCATTTGTGCAAGTTGTCAGTCTGTATATGTCTCCACGCATAAAATTCATCAAAACAGTTTCTGCCATATCGTCAGCATTGTGTCCAGTATATAATTTGTTACCTTACAAAAGCTTCATTCCTTAGTTTAAAGAATTCCTTCTAAAACTACCACAATAAGTGCACGAGTTTTTCACATGAGTTAAAGAAACAACCTCATCCATAGTCCTTCCGAATAGGGTTTAATAGTCAAGTATTGTCAATGGAAGATTATATGTTTTTTAGTTTCTTTTTACGGTTTCTAAAGAATCATCCCGATAACCCTTAATACCTTCATCTATTGCTAATAGCTCGAAAGTAATTGGCAAGGAATGTCTTTTTTGCAATGTTGTCATTACTTCAACTAAAACAGTAGAATCTTTTCCCCCTGAAATTGCAAGAATGATTTTATCTCCTTCTTTATATAATTTTTCTTCTTTTATTGTCTAATATATTTCCTCTTCAAAATTATAGAAAAAACAGCTTTGACATGCTTTTTTACCATTTTTCGCTCTTTTTAACTAAGCAGGATTAGAACTACAATATTCGCATAGCAATTTACTCATTTATAAATATTAATATTTTTACTTAGATTTTTGTGCTGATTTTTTCTATTTTTTTCTTTTACCTTTTTATTGATTTTTAAAATTTAGCAAAACACTCAGAATACATTTTGCTGCATTTTTATTCTATTCTTCTTAATTTTATTTTTCTTAATCTTTTCTTGCTTATTCCATTCATATTATCTCTATCTAATTTTACTAATAAATTTGATAAATATATTCTTATTCTGTCTTTTATATATTTTCCCTTAATTTCTAATTTATTTATTTTTATTCATTTATTTTCCTCTAATAATCCTCTATTGTTTAATCATACTCCTACAATAAGCTATTATATCTAACTCATTTATCCTCTAATTACTTTCTTAGAATAAACTCAGTTTCATTATTCTACTTCTCTTAATCTTATAACTCAACCTTCAACCTTATTATTGTTTCTTATAAGTTTTTCTTTTTAGTTTTATATTCTGTTCTTTATTGCTCAATTTGTTTCCCAAATTAAATTTTGATTTCCTCTAAATCTGTTTATTCCTCTTTTTTGCTTTTCTCAAAATCTTGTTTTAAACTCTCTAATTAATTATTCAGTTTTTTATTTTATTCAGTTCTTTATATTCTAATTTAGTCTAAATTTACAATTTAGTTTTAAAGTAGAATTTTGCTCTCTTCAACTCGTTATTTTAACAATTGAATATTATTCTTATAAACAACAGTTTCATCGTATCCTGTAGAGAGTTTTTTATGATAAATAAACCTTAAGGATTTTATAGCTCTTAGAATATCGTTAACATAATCGGAATTCTTTATTTATCGAATATTTAACTATTGTCAATTGGATATTAAAGTTATGACGTTTTCTTTTATGTTTTGCTCTATTTATTTTATATTTTAATTTATCCTCTTTATCTCTTATAATAATTCTTTTTATTCGTCAATTAAGTCTTCTGAGTTTTCATTGATTTCCTCATCTCCCGAATAGGCATATAAATTGGCTTTTTTCTCTTCTAAAAGAAGCCTTTATTGTTTGTATTGTAAATATAGCTATTTTATTAGGTCTAAATTTATACTTTAATTTTCTTATTAAAAATCAATAGAATTAATACCTTAATCACAAAGCTTTAAAATCTAAAATTTCTCATATAGACTTTCAATGACTTTTAAAACTCTTTAACCTTGAACTATTGTTGGTTTAATATAGGAATAAGTATTTTCTATAATTTCTACAGATTTTTCAATATTAACATTTCTTTAATCAATTTTCTCTTTTTCTTGCTAAATTTATATTTTTATTCGGTCTTCATCCTCTCTCATCGATAACGGTTTTTTCCTTTACATTTATAATTGTTAAATTTATTAAGAAAACTTTTTTTTGATATTTTCGTTTTCTCTTTCTTTTTGGGCATTTATGAAACATATGAAAACACTCTAAATTATTAGTAAAAATCCAATGAAAAAATACAATTGATAAATTCTTTGATTTTTATCTCCAAAATAATACAATTCTTTCAGTTCTATTTAGATTTCGATATTTGATAATAAAGGAACAGAGTAAAAGGAAACTTGAAAAGAGTAAAAGCCAGGAACCAATTTTTAATTGATTTTTCCTATGCAATATTAGAAGTTTGAGGATATTGGGGCTTTCATGTAATTCATAAATCTTTCTTTTTAATTTACAATCTGTGATATCAATCCATCTTTAAGAAACTGACTCATCGGTCATATACTAAGGATTGTTATTTGTGTCAAATATTGTACTTATGTCAATAGAGTAATCAATTATGGTTTATTTTGAAGAAAATTCAATTTATCAAAAATAGACTAATTAAACTTATTATTTTACAGTTTTAATATAAAGCAGGATATAATCCACAAGGACTCATTATTCCATTAGGATCCAAATTTTAGAAAGGTGTTGGATTGACTTTTGCTCCTTAGGCGTTAGTAACATAGTTTCCACAAGTACTTTATATTGTTTCCAAAGTTGGTTTTAAGTTATATAATTAAGCCAAGCATTTTGAATCAATAATTCCTCATTAGTTTATATTAAGATTTTTATATCAAACAAAAACATATAAAGAGCTTTATGTTCCTTGTTTTGTTTAAAGTTAAAAATTACAAACGTTTTATAAGCAAAAATCGTTAACAGGAAATTCTTAATAAAATAGATTATAAGATTGATTTTTTGAAACGATTGCCATTGTTAAGAAGTAAATCGCAAGAATAAAAAGCTCTATTAAAAGAACCGTAAAGTTTTATTTAACAATTTTGAATCATTGAAAAATATCTTTTGGAACTTATTATTCTGTTATGTTTATCATTATAATTTTATAATTTATGAAAAGAGGACATAAAGAGTGTTTGATAATGCAAGTGTTTTTTATAGTGATATTTTTGTTATTGATTTTGCTATTCATTTTTTAATAATAATTTTATAAGGATTTAATTGTTGTTTTATTCGTTTATTAAATATTCTTGAAAATTTGAGTTATTTTACATTGTTTTCAGATATTCTTATTTATTTAATTTTAAATCAGAGTTTTCTTTCATAAAGTCGAAAAATGAATAAAAAAGGGAAATTTCTTCTGAGATCTAAGCATTCATGAAATAGTTTATAAATCAATTCCTTTATAAAAAATCTAGTATTTACGAAAGTCTATAATAATCAACATTGAAAATATCCTTTATAAAATGAGTTTTTATTTTTTACTTTTAATTTTAAGTGAAAATTTTAATCAAATTATTCCTTATAATCAAATAGCTTTTTATTTATATGTTGATTTCTTTACAAAAATCAATTTCTTTGGAAGAAAGATTTTCTAATTTATTGATTTTATGCTCTTTTGTATTAGTTTCTTATTCTAGGCTAAAATATCGAAATAGTTTAGTTTATTAGTCATATTTAATATTAATAATAAATTTCATAATTATAATTTTTAATAATAAAAACTTAATA
>JACCDV011029890.1_pt1 | contig 11051 bp, 13 predicted proteins | sample 7446131 | NCBI WGS metagenome assembly JACCDV01 (sample SAMN15323448, study PRJNA562643) | freshwater metagenome | isolation source: river surface water | place: USA:Blue River Watershed | collected 2017-08-17
AGTGGTACAGGATCAAGGAGTGTCGTGAGCCGAACGACAAGTTGTACAGACGGCTGTTGGATTGTGTGTGGGCCCGCATCAAACTCCACGAGCACCGCACAGAGCTCGTGGAACGATTGTGGCAAGAGTGTTTGGACTCGAAGAAGATGTGCTGTGAAGGCCATCTGAGTCGCTTGTGCAGTGTGTTTGTTGGATTCGATTCTGACGCGAAGCAAGAGGTGTCAGTTGGAGAACTGCTTCAGCAGAAGATGGCCGCGATCGCAGGGAAGGACATTCCGGTGGAACACAAGGTCATTGAAGCCTGGGCTGTGTTTGAAGAGCTCAAGGTTTCGAAGGACCAACGGACCGCCTGGATTGAAGCCTTCTAAGGTCTCGGTTCTATGTATGAACAAATCCATTTTTCTCGTGTGGCAAAAACGGACGAATGTCCGGGCAAAGAACAAAGCCTTCAATGCAGAGGTGTATGGGAATCAAGACGGACGGGCAACAATGTACCCGAATGTCCCGCACTGTGCGAGCCCCGGACGCACCCCATCTTCACTTTTGCGCAACACACTGGAGAACGTATGACGCTCACGTCGAGACCCTTCACGCTCGCAATCCATTTATGAACCCAAATCATATCGAAGGTACGTGCTTACATTTCGTTCGACGGCGGTGGTGTGGGAATCCAGTCATGGAAGGGTCCGTTCAATGTCAACACCATCATGACCTTCTTCAAGAAGAACACCAACGTCAAGAAGCAAGAGTCGCGTTCGAACAACGAGCCCGGGAGGAGTTTGAGGCATATCGCGCTCGCGACCCTCCAATGACATGGAGACAAGTCGTGGACGAGCTGTTTGAACGAAACTTGGACAGAGAACTTCGGTTCGCAGTGGGACGTCGATACTTCTTCAATCCAGCTGTCGTTGAGCAAGGGTTTCGACACCCGAGGCAACTCTTGCGATACTGGGAGTGGAGGCTGAACGGAGGAGAAGGAGAACCTCCCAACTTGGAGCTGGAAGCCCAAGGACCGCAACCAATCATCATCCGTCGCAACGACCTTGCCGCACTCGCACACGACCGACAGAATGTTCACACGGCTCCCGTGTCCGAACAGACCAATCGAGGCATTGAAAAACTCCTTGCGATTCGCCGTCAGCACGGAGGAATGATGCGGACTCCGGATTGGTTTGCGGCAAAGTGGTTGGTTCGGTCGTATGGGAGTTGGCCAATCGTGTCTCGTATTGTCAACGACATGCATGCGTGGTATGGTCAGTCGTCGTGTCGGCAGCCGAACGACTACTTGTATCGAAACATCTTGGACGGACTCTACTTGATGATCCGCAACCTTCCGGACGACGAGACGAAGATTGAGGTGTTCAAGAGAGCGTTCGAGGAGTGTTACGAGAGTGTCAGCATGTGTTGCGATGGCCATATCACTCGAATCTGCAACGTGTTGGTTGGATTCGACGAGGCGTTTGCTCCTCCTGTCCCACTCGGAGACATCATCCAGTCAAAGATGGCTGCCATCGCAGGAATGGACATCTCCACCGAAGAGAAGGTCCGACTGGCCACGGCGTTCTTCAACGAACACAACGTTCAAGAGGCAGACAGGACTGCGTGGTTGGAAGCTTTCTAAGCAAAGAACAATGAAGACACGTCGATTGACGTTGAAGGCCATTCGCAAGAGCCACGTTCCCGAGAAGAAGTTCGATGCGGTGTTTGTGAAATCGGACGGACGAGAGATTGTGACGCCCTTCGGACAGAAGGGATACTCAGACTTTACGAAGCACAAGGATGTGACTCGTAGAGCCCGCTATTTGCGTCGGCATCGTGGAATGGGCGAGAACTGGCGCGATCCAACGACCGCAGGAGCACTCTCGCGTTGGGTGCTGTGGAACAAGCCCACATTGCGTGCCAGCATCAAGGATTTCAAAAAGAGGTTCAGTCTTTAAAATGGATTCGTGAGGTCCATCCGGTCTGGATGTCCCCCCAATATGACAGTCTACGACCCAGCAAACACAATGCCCGAGTATCTTCGTACCTACCTTGCAGACTACGAACTTCGCGTTCGCTATGAGCAGAACGTCAACAACCGACTCCGTGCCCATGGAGCCAAAGTGTTTGGATCCCTTCGTCGTCGTGAAGAGCGTCTTCGCAGATTCGACGAGGCAGAAGCCAAGCGGGAGCGTGGTCGCCTTCAAGTCGAGGAGGCAAGGCAACGCGTTCGAGAGGAAATCAAAGCCAGAGCCGCAGCCAGAGCGGATGAGATTCGGGCGATGATTGAGGCGGATGACTGCCTTGTCCGGCTGTGGCGATCCATCCAAAACGGATTTGTGAGAGTCACGAGGGGATAACTTCCCCCCAGACAAGATGCCGTGCCCAGTTTGCAGCCTTCCCGTTGGAGCCGACACAGACCATCGCCGGTGTGTGTTCCAGCTTCTTGAAGAGAACAAGATTCAGTCCGTCGAGCAGTGGGAAGCACTTTGCAAGCCCAAGACAATTCGGAAAGGCAAGGTAAAAATTCGTCTTGCCAAAGAGTGATTAGTCTGTCTAATGTTGTATGAGGACGTTCCATGTATGAGGAAACGCGGTCGATAGCGCATCGGAAACACTCTGCGCAACATCGTGTATTTCCTTTTGGGCGTCTGGTCCCAACCGAAGTTTGCACAGCCTCGCATACGCGGCCAAACTTCCGGTTTCAATGAACTCTGTCATCATGTTCTGAGGGAGGATCATACGAGCCTGTTCGGGAGGAACTCCTTCCTCCAGCAAGACCTCGTATGTATGATTCGCCTCCTCAAACGCCTTTTGCATGAGGTGGAGGATGTCATCGCTTTTAGGGTGGACATCGTCGTTGCTGCCCTGCTTTTTGTTGGGAGCACGAGTGCGAATGGCGTCGGGCAGGTGAAACGTGGGCGGATCGTCGACATACCTGCGACTCACCTCATTTCGTGCGAACCCGATGGTATGGCGATACCACTCGCGTGCCATCCAGATCGGCATCTTGATTCGAAACCGAGCCTGCGGGTGAAAGAAGGGAGAGATGTGGTCGTGGTCCGCAAGATACTTGCAGAGCTTCGCATCCTTCTCGGTGAACTCATCGACATGCTTTCCCAACGACACACGCGCCGCATTCACAACGGTGAGATCCGAGCCAAACACCTCCAGCAGTTCAACTTTACAAGTCTCGATCGCCATTGCCTCGTAGTCCGATCGGTGCGCCTAAACCAAAACACTCCTCAAGGCAAATAATCGTTCCGAGAAAGACAACCGTAAGAACGAGTTCAAGCATCAGAGTTCAACGGAGATCTTTACAGGAGGTACGAAGCGTCTCCATAAATCACTTAGCGTCAGAGATCTCCCCGACTCCAAATACATTCGGGCAATCGTGTTGAAAAGGTGGACGTACAACGTAACAACGAAGATCGCAAGGATCCACGGACTCATTGTCCTAACGAAATGTTCTGCGAACGGGGCAACCGACGCGTAAGCAACTCACGGGTGGTAATGGAGGCAGTGTCGGGCTCCTGTCCGGGTTCCGGGAGACCTTCGATAGTTCGAAGCACTTCGGCCATTCGCTGTGGCTGATCCGCAAGCAAGATTGCAATCTGGGTGCGAACGACCTGCTTGTTGGGGCGCGCGCGAACCGTTCTCTGCTGACGACCAATGGTTCCACCCCCTCCATCAATGACAAAATTGTCCAGGTTGCTCGTTCGCATGAACTCGAGCACCTGGCCTCCCAACTGATTTTTGCGGTCACGGATCTCCTTGATCTGACGCTGGAGTCCGCGGATCTCATCGTCTGCGGAAATCCACTGCCGAAGAACGTCTCGAATTTCCTCTGCCATTTGGTTTCTTTGTGTCTATTGCTTGAAAGTTAGAACTTCCAGCGCTTGTCGCATTCCAAGCACGTGACGAAGGTTGTCATGGGCTCATCCGCCGAGCGCGTCTGCATCTGATAGTAGTCGCAGTTGGTCTTGCGCTTGCACCCCGAGCAGTACATCTGGGCGGACGCTGTCGTCTTCCGGCTGTACATGGCCTTGTCCTTCTCGGCAACCTCCTTGAGTCGAGCCATCCAACGCTCCGGATGACGATCCACTTCCGATGTCTGAACAAACTCTTCTGGACTCATTGTCTCGGCAAGATTGCGAGTCTGATACAGGTTCATCGCACGAGACCTGTACATCTCTTTGAATGCTGGTGTCTCCCAGTCCACATCGACCAGCCACTTCTGCGCGTCGTGGACACACTTGTTCAGAATCGCGGACTCGATCGCATCCGATCCGAACTTCTCCTTGACGAGCGTGCGAAGGGGATGGTCGATGAACACGTTCGCACAATGAATCATGTGCGCACTCATCTCGACACGATTGTCAGTCTCCACTTCCTCCTCTTCCTCAACAACTTCCTCTCCTTCTTCCTCTTCGTCATCGTCTGGATTCTCCTCGGCCTCTTCGTCGTCAAACGTACACGACGCGTAGTATTCATCATACTCAGCCGAAGGAAGATCCGAATAGGCCGACGCAGGCTTCGCATACTCGTCCGTGTTTGATGCTACAGGTTTCAGAATAACGATCGTTCCCTGAAATGTATCCTCGTGAAAGGGGCTGGGAAGCATATGCTGGTTGGTGGACTCGTCTTCCTCTTCGGTTGGAGTCGCAAACACCGCAAAGGAGATGGTATCATTGCGAAGGTGTCCCTGAAACTGAAGACCCGGCTGCTTGTATTTCTTGCGAAGCCATTCCAGAACATCCGGGGTGCGAGCCGGGATGGAGACCTCTCCCAACGTTCCAGCGACAGCGATTGTAGTTGCGACGACCATTGTTGTCTCCGGATTCCAGTGTGTAGACGCATCCATTTTTTCAAAACGGATATGGACTCAGAATCGTGGAAGTCATTACATCGTAGAGAATGCGCCCCAATCAGCAGAGACCCAATTGGCGTGAGCGTGAGGCTGCTCGCAAGGCACAACAGGAGGACGAGGAGCGCAGGAAGAAGACCGAGGTTACCGAGACGAACTTTCCCAGCTTCTCGACAGCAAAGCCAACCCAGGCTGCCACGGGAAGTGTGTTTGCGCAGTTGGCAACCAAGTGGGCGGCCGACGAGCACACCGACAAGCAGGTTGCCGAGTATCGTCGGCAGAAGGAGGAATCCGAGAGACGTCAGTTTCAGTCGTTCTATCGGGTTCGTCGGTTGAGTCGCGACGAGGAGGAAGAGGACGAGGAGCAGTATGTGGAGGCACAGGCTCCTGCTCCTGCTCCTGTCGCAGCAGAGGATGATGAGAGTGGTTGGATTGAAGTCAAGCCGCGCAAGGTTCGCAAGCCCAAGCGCGAGTTGTCGATTGCGGAGATGGAGGCTCGCGACCGACAGAGAGACGCCGAGGATCAGGAAGCAGAGTTTAATGCGCATCTGTACGAGTCGGGTCGTCACGACCACGACCGCGTCTAAGCGTACCGCCTCTGTACTTCGCAAACAACGGGTTGACTGGCGCATACGTTGGCGTGCGACGAGGGGGTCTTGAAGGTGCGGCGGGAGCCGGCGCGGGCGCGGGTGCCGGAACAGCAGCGGATGGCGGAGGAGCCTGTTCTGTCAAGGGAAGCCCTGCTGTATTTGCACTTTGGACAAGATCGGCGACGGGAAGAGGTGCATTGGGAACGGGAATGGAAGGGGGTCCAACAAGCTTGCGATCAAGAGGAATGGCTGCTCGACGCGTCTTTGCGACTCGGCCAATGTTCGAATTCAACTCCGCAGTTTGCTCTTGTTTTGCAGCAGCCAACCGAGCCATTGGATCTTCGGGAGCAGCAATTCCTGCAACGTTTGAAAGAAGACCTTGGTTTCCTGTCAGTGCGCCCGTAAGTCCAGCCGGTGCCGCAAGGCCACCTGGTCCCGCAAGCCCCGCAAGGCCGGCCGGTCCTCCGGCAGCCGCTCCGGGAATCTTCCCAGCAGCCAGTCCTCGCAGCTTCCCAATGGCTCCCTTGACCGAGGCCGCTTTTTCCTTCAGATTTTTGAAAAAGACAGCTGTGACCTTTCCAACGCCTTCGGAAAATGTCTTGTATTCGACATCATACATTCGAAGCACTGCCACCAGTGCCAAGAAGGCGCCAACTGCCATCGCAATGAAAACAAACACATTGAAGATGAGACTAAAAATCTGCTGGGTGGAGTATCCACGCGTAGCGGTTTGAGCCCAGGTGGTCCAAGGATCGCATGACTCCTCTGTTACGCCTTGGACATCCGTGAACGATTCCCGCGTCGCGCACGCCGCAGGGTTAGGAGGCCCTTGCTTGTGAACAATTCCGCGTTGAAGAGGATTGCTGCTGTACAAGACCGCATGAATCGCATCCATCGGCGGTGTGATGGGAATGCGCTGGGTCAAAGCAGCCAACCCGGTCGGACTGCATGCGACAGGAGCATCCAACATGATGTACCGAGGAGACGGCTTCCCAGACTCCTTCCACTTGTATGTAATTGTTCCCGGCCCATCTTCTCTCACACGCTCCAACGCAGGCATGCCTTTCCACTCGTAGTACCCGTTCGTCACTTCGAGCGACTGATCGGGACCGGCTTGAACACCAAAGACTTTGGCAAGATTCCAATTTGCTCCCGTCGCAATGTCCTTTGTATTGTATTGTCCGGATGCCGGATCCTGTGCCGACACAGCAACCACTTCGGGCATGATCTTGTCCAAAAACCCAATCGACGTCTCTTGTGTGTTCCTTGCCACAAGCGGAATCAATACGACATAGGCAGGGTCGTCAAACGAAGGATCGTTCAACGAGAGAACAGCATCCGGCTGAACTCCCTCTAGCCGAAGCGGGCATGGATGGTACAATGTCATCGTCTTTACGACAATGTCAGTTCCGGCCGCTGATCCTGCCGAAAAGCGAAGGTTGAATGGAATGCTCGGAGTAAACCGAACCTTTGTGTCTGCGGAAAATCCGCCGGAAGACATCTTCTGGATGCGAACAGACGTAATATCCTTCCCAAGCAGTTCTCCGTCTGCAGCAAGTGCTTCCTGGACCTTTTCAGAGGAGACCTCAACTTGTTCGCAATACCCATTTCCCAGATTGCGATAATACTTCCCCGCTTGGAGATTGTTCAGAAAGTCTCGTTTCGACATCTGTTTGGTCGCAACTCGTATCGTGTCCTCTGCCATGCGACGACACTGCATCTCGGAGACCACTCCGTATTCGCGAGACATTCGAACACTCGAACTTGATGCGCCCGTTAGAACTTGAAGGCTACACTTGTCACACTCGTTTGCGAGTGAGCGAGTGATTCCATCGAGTCGTGGAGTTTCGGGGCGGTCGGGGTACAAAATAGAGGATCCTCCCGATCCCGGAGGAGCGGGTTCTTCGACAACTGTTGGCGGAGGCGGTGCGCGTGGTTTTGATGATCCACCACCCATTGTTGTTGATACACAATAAAACAAGTCTCTTGGAGTAAACAATGAACGCTCCGTCACGACCCGGAGGAACTCCTGCGACGTTACAGCCCCCGAAACCCAAGCCGTTGTATCCGGACACACCTTGGTGGGCTTCGTTGATCGCCGTTTTGATTACGGCTGTTGTCAGTGTTGTTGGAACTGCGTATGCGCTCGGAGGAGTCAAGGCTCCGGCAGCCGGACAGGTTCCAGTAACTGGCATTGCGGTCGACACGGTGACCTACATGCCTCACATTCTCCTTCTCTTTGGTGTGCTTGCGGATATGTTCACGTATGACGGAGTCTGGTCGATTCCCAGTTTGGTTGGTCTGTTGTCCATCTTCCTCAACTACTTCATGCAGTACTTCTGGAAGGGACTTCAGGAACTCTTCTCTGCGGCAAAAGGAGTTGCGAAGGTTGGATCGGCTCCTGCGCAGGCACCTCCTGCTCAGCAGGTCAAGGGAGGAGCAGTAACTCCGGGATCTTTCTTCAAGAGCTATGATGGATGCTCCGTCCAGGGATTCGGAGGATGGGCGACAGAGTTTGCACCTCAGACACTCGTCGTGACTGCGACGGTGTTCTGCTACTACATCTTCGACCTTGTGCGCAATCGCGGCTGGCTGAACTCTGCGGGTGCGATCACCGTGTTCTCTCTCGTGTATCTGCTTCAGGTTGGTGTTCTTCAGATGACTGCAACAGATGGGTCGTGTGGAGGCCCGTATGGGCACTACGCACAAGCCACGATGGCGTTGTTTGAAGGAATCGTGTTTGGAGGATCGGCCTATGGAATTGTCCAGACCTACTACCCCACTCGTCTGCCGTCCTCGACTGTGTCTCCCTTCCCTCGCAAAGACAAGTCCGAGCTGACGATGGGTCCCGATGGAAAAATGTATGACAAGGATGGGTATCCGTATGTCATTCTCCCCAACGGGCAGGCTGTTCCGGATCTGTCGACCCAGCAGGCGAGGAATGCGTTTGCAGAGGTTGCGGGGCAGAACCTTGGAACCGGAATGCCCGCGAAGCCGGATTCGTGTCCGAACGCGTAAGCCGCCTAAGCCGCCAGAGCCTTGCGGATCAGCTGATACACAATCGCGATCTGGGTTCCAGAATACCGTCCGATCTCCGTCTGTCCCTTGAAGACAATCATCGTGGGAACCACATTGACCTGAAACCTCTGCGCATATCCCTTCGGATCCTCTTTGATGTTGATTGAAATCCAGTCAATGTTCTTGTCCTCAAACTCCTCCTTGAGCTGCTCAATCGCAGGTTTGATAACACGGCAAGGGCCACAAGTGGGCGACCAGAAGTGAAGCACGTGGATGTCGCTCATTCAATCTTGTCTATAGATACTTGGTTTATTTGTAAGTTCGTTCGCTCCGCACGCAACATCGCGGTGCGCTGAATTGTCTGCTTTGTAAGGTTCACCTCTCGACCCTTGCACAGCTCGGCAAATGCCTTCATCAGATGTTTGTCCACAACCGCGCGATCGAGTTTGGTGAGGTTGTTCCGCATCCAATCCAGAATCTCCGTCTGGGCGACCGGAGGTCCCAACAACCGAAGGGGACATCCCTCAAACAACGCATCCTCTGCGGGAGGTGCAACTTCCTTCACCGTGTCGTCAATGGTACGACGAGCCATTCTGTCCACAATGTCATTGTTCTTGGACAGATCGTCCTCGCCTCCTGTGTGCGACCGCACGTGAACAAATCGGTAGCTCTTGAACTTCGCCAGACGCTTGCTGGTATCCTCAATCAAGTCGCGATGAAGCACATCGCCTCCTGCTGCGGTTTTCCAGTTGCGCGACACCCAACCCGGAATCCACTTGGTCAGGCAGTTGATTGAGTAATCCGAATCGGTGTACACCACAATGTCGTCATCATGGAACCCGTTCTCTTCAAGGATGAGCGTTGCCTTGTGAATTGCAGCCAGTTCTGCGCGTTGGTTGGTTTGTGCGCACGAATCGGGGACGCGTTCAGACATGGACAGCTGACGATGGTCCGGAAACCAAACCGCATATCCAGCCTTGGCTCCGGGGCGTCCATTCGCAGAACAGGCTCCATCCGTAAACACTCGCATGGGTTCCTATTTTGTTGGCGTCAAGAGATTCGTTTCGAAACCGCGCGGATCCGTCCACAATGACATATCAAGTGGAAGACCAATGATCTTGGGAACGTGTTGGTATCTCGGCAACCGAGTGGAGATACACCGCGACACAATCGCGGCCTGGAGGGCTGGCTCTTCGATGTGAAACCAAACACGACACCGAAAACTGCGCTGTTCCAACAGACGACGAAGCATCTGCTGACACGCCAAACTCAAAAAGTGCGCATGCCACACGAGAAGCACACGAGACCGAATGGCCGGGCGAGACGGGACAAATGTCATCCACTGGGCAACCCATTTCGCAAAGTCATCAATGCTGTTCATTCGAGCGGCGTCTACCTCTTCAAAGTCAGCCTCATGGGCATGGGCTGTTTTGAATTGGGTCCAAAGCGAGCGTGTCTCGCGATCATTCAGAGGTTCGTAGAGAATGCGGTGGGGAGGTGGGAACGTCTCCATTACGAAGAAGAACTCCCCTCGCCTGAAGATACAATGCGTTTGACAGGAATGTCCGCCGAGACAATGTAAAGCGAGTTCTCGGTGAGGACAATCCACGTGTTCTCCTCCTTGATGCGCATGATCGTCTCGATGGGCGACGTGTACTCGGTGTCCGACTTCACGAGCATCTTGGAGGTTCCCTGCACTCCAATGCAGCACTTCTTCTGGAGGCTGTCATTGAAATAATCGAGATAGATAGGGCGGTCCTGCTCGGTCGCGATCTTGGCCGCCTGAACCATGACTGTCGCACTCGGAATTTGAGCCATTTGTCTGGGAGCAAGGAGGCGTTCTGCGTTGTTTTAACGAGAGGCCTTCGCAGCATCCTCCAACTTGAAACGACTCTTCATGCTGAGGCTCGGTACCTCGCCGCGCGGGATTGCCAAGACGGCTTGGAGAGGACTCTTGATCGCAACCTTCTGGGCGACCGCGAACAAGAATCGAACCAGCGCGTCAACGTGCTCTTCATTTGCGGGCGTCTTTGCGGACCGAATGCTCTCCTGAAGATCATCCAGCACTGTCTTCAGGAATCCGGCCATCGTCTCCTCTGGAACCAAGCCACGACTGTACAACTCTGCGACATAGGTCGCGAATCCGCGCTTGAGCTCCTTCTGCTTTGTCCACGCAAGGATTGCCTCGTCATATCCTACCTCGGCGGACGACGGAACAATCACAACGTTCTCAATGTCATACAACTTCGTAAACATGGCGGTCTGCGTCGACAAATCATTCAGTGCGTCGGGATGCGCGGCCGCAATGTCCTTGTAGGCATCTGCCATCAAGGGCGCATAGAACGCCGACTTGATTCCAACATCGAAGAGCAGTGTCGTCACACGAAGGCGGAACAAGGCATCCCGCTTCGCAATCCGCTCCAGGAAGTCTGTCATCAGCTTCGTGTAGTTCGATTTGTTAAGCTTGTTGATATTGCTCACGATCTCGCTGTAGTCGGGATCGTCTCTCTCCTTCACTCTGCGAACAGCCGCCAACAACGCAGTCTGTCTCCAGTTGTCATCCTCCTCTGCGCGCTTGGCAGCGCGGAAGTTGAGAC
>JACCDV010352743.1_pt1 | contig 11049 bp, 4 predicted proteins | sample 7446131 | NCBI WGS metagenome assembly JACCDV01 (sample SAMN15323448, study PRJNA562643) | freshwater metagenome | isolation source: river surface water | place: USA:Blue River Watershed | collected 2017-08-17
GAAATGTTACAACTTCCAGGAGTCACTATTTCGACAATATCGTCTATCTGTAATGTGGTTGGAACATTGATGATTCTGGCGTTGGCTTCCGCTTCACTTGCGAACGTATAAGTGTGATAGTGAACTTCAAATCCGTCCCGATGGTACTCGGTGAACTTATAAATGGCGTCAGTGATGGCGTCAGTTATTTGAGACTGATCGAGGTTTATTTGGATAACCGGATATCCCAGCTTTCGCAAACAATATTCTTGAAATTCGGCTTCAGTCGTTAGCATTTGGTGGAGCCCCTTGTATTGACCATCAGGCGCAGACATTTCATATCATCGTTGAATGAAGTCATACCTTCGCTTAGACGTGAAATCTCGTCCTTGGCATAATTAAGGTCACTTGAAAGGACTGCTTGGTTTTTGTCGATGGCGTTCACGCGCTGGCTGATATTTTCCATCTTTTCGATGGTTTGGGTTTGGGTTTCAATAATTGTGCTTATGTCTTTCTTGGATTCGCCGAGGGCAAACGTAATGGACAGGGCTGGGATCAAAGCCATTGGAATCGCTTGAACTATCCATTTGTAGAATTGTGATTCACTCTTGGGTTCGGTGTTTTGTCCGTTTGACATAAATATATCCTCAGCAATCTGTTGAAGTACCCAAAAGCGTGAGCACTGTGTTCATCTGCTTTTGGAGTTTGTCTAACTTGTTTTCCAGCTCACTAATTTTTTCATCTTTTTCCTGTAGCATTTTTTCCGCGTTGGCTAGAGCCAAAGCCCTTTCCTTTCTTTTCTGGTATGCTTCAAACGCTTCAGTGTCTGTGTTGATGATAACTGCTGGTGAATTCAGTAGTCTCCTCAACGACGGATTGTTTTCAACAGGAACACTAGCAACATTTGGTTTCATAAATTACCCGACAAATAAAGGCCGCCAAAGGTATTTATACGCATTGGCGGCATTGTTTATTAGGCCAGTATCACGCCCCTGATATTCTGTATAACCGGAGGGTTGTTACGATTTCCATTGACAACAACTTTCAATATCAGGTTACTGAATGAGCCGATTTCGCCTGAGTCGAATGTTGATTCTATAAAATTGGTGGAACCTATCGAGACCGGAGCTGTCGAGTAAATTTGTGTCCATGGCGTACCACTCACGTCGTCGTCGACAATGAACTTGCCATAGACCTTAATATTCCCAGCGTCTGGTATCATGTAACTCACCATGATTTTCGCACGAGTGGAAGGATTGTCAAACCCTATTTCGCTCGTCACGTATTTCATCAGGTCTTGACTGGTATCAACCAAGAAACCATTCAACATGACAGTGAAACCATGAATATCAATTTGTGGACTCAGAACTCCATTTGAAGTTATTGTGATTCTAACTTGAAGGTCTGTTGGACTTTCAAATATACCTTCTTGACCAACCAAGAAGTCTGAAGAAGGTGTGAAAGAAATCCAGTCTGACATGGTGCGGTTAGAGGACAACTTATAGCGCATTTCGAATTTGACAGTGGTGCCGTCATAAGCTGTGTAATCCACATTCACGTTAGCCAAGTTGAAAGTATGGCGGGAAAGAATATAACCGCTACTTCCTCCCAAAACACCAGATGCCGTGGCGTTTGATCCAAGGTTGATAGTAAACCTGTCAATTCCTCCTACGGACGTTATGGTGTGAGTTTTGTTTAACATAGCCGCCGTTATACCCTTGTCGCCGATAAGTCCGCTCAGCGTCACAGAGTCACCCGCTTTGGATGAATGGAATGGCGCATACACGACAGCAAACTGGGACCCTGATGTCACTGTCACTGGGTGTTTAGGAATTTTCATCTGTCCTAGGCTTCCACTCTGTGCCTGTAACAGAATAACGCTGGAAGCCGCATAAGTCTCACGGTTTATATTGAACTTCAAATCCTGTGTTTGGTGCGGAGTCCATGTGCTGCCATTAGAGCTTGAAAAGAATACCCCTGTGTTAGTCTGGCGGGAAATAGTCTGAGTTCCTCCGACAACTGTGCCACCCATTTCAGACAGATACGCTCTGTAACCAGTGGAATTAGACAACAATACCACGGCATATTCTGTGTCTTCGTTCAGGTATATGCTTGGAGAAAATGAGAATCTAGTCGGTACACTAGCATCGCTCGAAATAGAAACTTCAGTTTCATCAAGAACAGAACGCCCAAGCACCTCATGAGTTGGGAATCCGTTGCTCATACCACGAATTTCACAGGTAATCGGGATTGAATCAGATTTGGTTCTGAAGAAAACATCAACAGAACCGAGCAGCACACCACCTTTCACTGAAACACTGAAACTCTGAGCAATAGGGTCAACTCTTCTATATTCGGTTTCAACTCGCTGTGTGGAACCAAGAACTCTAGTCTGAACGGTTGTGAGTTGATTGGTGATAAGTGTACCGCCAGATTTGAATGTGGCCGTGGCTATGGTACTGTGATCATATCTTCCTGTGATAGTTTCTGCATTGTCGACCAGCACAAATGAAGTAACGCCAGTGGCGAATATTCCAGCAGGAACTACCAGAGATCCTTTCAACTTGCCTGCTTTGTCCGTCATCAGTGGGCCTCCGGCTATACCACCGTCCGGAATACAGTATGCGCTCACATTTCTACCGGAGAACCAAGGATAAACCCTCGTAAAAGGTCTCAATCCAGTAGCAGTGAACTTGATGGTTATCCCGCGCATATACGGAATTATCGAAGTCCCAATAGTGCTTTCGGTTGTCTTGGAGCTGGACCATTCTGTGTAAGAAGTTGTCGTCTTACTTCTGGCCTCTGAAGTGGCTATGTTAGCCCAAGCCACGACGCCACCAGATCCACCAGAAGATCCACCACCCCATATTGGAGTTCTCACAGAAGTGTTTGTGTGCCAAGTACCGTAGACAACACCTTCGACAGCCGCACCACGGAAGTTGACAGTTTCATTCACTATCACCGGAGTTGAGTATACAGTGTCGTACCAGAAATCATTGGTAGGGTTAAGAGATATGAAACCAGCCCATGAAAAAGCAGCGTAGGGGTTCACGTTGCTCCAATTAGTTGCGAATGGCTGTGCTTCCACTGTCAACTGACCTGTAATGGTAGCTGAAATCATTTGGTCCTTAACCGTGCCTCCACTGACGTATTCCATGTTCACACCAATACTGTTCACCTTTGGACGGAAACGTCCCACCTCAGAATCAATAGAACCGGCTGATTCACTATTGGAAGTGTCGAACAGTCTGAAATCTGTCATAGGATCTGCGAAAATACCATTGCGATACATTTCCAGACCGTTATTGTCAGTGGCTTGAATAGTTGACGCACTTGTTTCTAGCTGGCTTAATGAAGTGTAATACTCCAAATTTTCTACGCGCTTCTCAACAGCTCGAATATCGGCCATGGTGTAACGCTTGACGAACCTGTTCACAGTGTTTGTCAACTTGGCGGAGGTGGCATTCGGTTTCATCAGAAAATCAGCCATACGCATAGAATTTTCTGGAACTTCGGGGGCGCTAGGGTTGTCTGAGCTCAAACCTTCAACGACCAAATAATTCCCAGAAATGTCGGCGTAGAGGGTAGCATACTTCGCCAGATAGTACTCCAAGTCAGCTGAGAATGTGGTCGCATGTCCTGGACTGTGGAACATACCTAATGATGAAGATTCGCTAGATGTTCTTCTGAAATCAACACAGTCTCTTAGATTATAGATGTTCCCCTTGCTGTCGGTGTAAGAAATTTCTTCGTCAACCGGCATGTCAACATAACTATCGACACAGAAAAAATCACCGGAGACATGTTCGAAATATTGAACCGTCACCGTGTAATCACCGTAAACTACTTCGGAAGAACTGTGCCATATTTGAAGAGGGCCGTAAGAAATATCCGTCTGACCATTGGTCATGTAGAATTTTGAAGTAACATCATCTCCAGAACTGTTTGTTACAGAAACCAATTTGTAACCGTCTGTCAAAACGACTGAATTATAAGTCACGACAGTGCCGTTGGAACCTCCACCTGTCTGCAGTGTAACAGTTGCCGTTTTAAGAATTTTGGAAGCTACTGTTGGGCTCAGTTTTTCAACCAGACACGTCAATTGATAATCCGTAGCAACTCCAGGAAGTCCAGATATAACCATGCTAGAACCAATTGGATTTCCACTCAGAGTATAGTTTACCCCGTACACCTCTGCGGTTCTATTCAAGTTTGAAATCAAGAGGTTCTTAGAGGTATCGGGCGAAAATACGCAACCACTAGGAGCCGTTATTGTCAGGGATGTTTGACCAGCCCCAGTCACTATGACAGTAGGATTATAGAAAAAATATGTGGTGTCTGGCGAACCAGAAGGTGACAATGTGGTGACACCCTCTTTAGCCAAAGAGTATACCAATGTCGTAGGAACGCTGAAAGAAGATTTAGAGCGTTCGAATGTCCCTTCTGAGTAAGTTCCGGAAGGGTTGTTGCACCTGATTTTAGTTACATCGGACCATGTTTTTCCAGCCGTAAAGACCACATTCGTCACGGCTAAACGCACATTCACAAAATTTCCATCACGACTGAAACCTACCATGCGGAAACTGACTACCTTCTCCCCCGATGAATTATACCCTCCCCAAGCATTAACATCAGAAGGGTCAAAATTTACACGTCCGAGCCAATCCGAAACAACTATGTAAGAACCATTGAAAATAGGTGTCGCAGAATTGTTATAAACAGCAGTGTCACGGGCCTTAGTGAAAGTCACATTCCTATCGGTAGTGTTCTCCACTCGGTATCCTTTCACATAGTGAAGGGAAGGACCAATATTCACCACGAGTTTATCTTGATCACCACCATCGGCCTCGGGATACACCCCGCCGTTATCACCAGTCAAAAGGTGTTCACGGAGCTCCAAAGAGGGCAACGTAACACTGTAATCACCCGACTCTTCATATGTGCGCTGTGCAAGTAGTTTGGCAAGTTCGTTATATTCGCTGGAAATGGTAGTGCTCTCAACAGTTCCATCTACTATTTTTGCGAGTTGAACGAAATCAGTTGAAGTTGTTCCCAGTTCTGCAATGCCCAAATCTAACGTAATTTTCAGGCGGTCCGCACCACTGGCATTGAAATTCGGGGTATCGAGTGCGTTTGAAAGCAAGCTGGAATCATCGTTGGAAGTGACTATGTTTTCAACAACTGTAAATCCAACAAGTTTAGAGACGGCTGCCAGACGGTCGATGATAATTTCTTGGGTTTCGCATCTGATGAACATACCGCGAATGAAATAAATACCTTCGTTGACCTTAGCCATTGAACCAACACCAAGCGCAGTTGACCCAACAGTGGTGATTACTGTTTCTGTCCCGCTGGTGTCAACCGAATAGAATCTAATATTTTCGTTGGTTGTGAAATCAGAAGTGACGCCAGCAGCACCCGATTTCACTATCTCGCAAAAGGCATACATCTTGTCGAAGCCTGTCGAGATATCAGTGTCCACGAGTTTGACGACCTTCGCGATCACGTTTGAAGTCAAGCCCCTGACATACAAATTTTCGGTTGTGAACAGAGTTTCTTTGACTGCTGTATCGAGAACCAAGAACTCCAAACTTTTGAATCCAGTGGACACACTGAAATTTCCAGGAACAACGACTGTTCCGTTCTTGAATATATTACTACCGAATGAACCAATTTGGTTCATCAGTATATCTTGAATTTCAAACAGTTCCCGAGTTTGAACTGTCATACCGGCCTTGAACAGAACTTCGTAAAAATTCTTCTTAGCGTCAAAATCGCTGAAATAAGGAGATTTGTTGAGGTCAGTTGTTCTCATAGTAAATTATCCGCCAAATAGGGAACCGTCTAGTGATACTTAACAATAAAGAGGGGCCGAAGCCCCCGTTATTAAACTATACCTTCAAGCAGGGTTTCTATCGTTGTGACGCGATTTTCTATGTTCGTAAGCCGCTCTTTGATACCAGTTATTTCAGATCGAACATACGCTGCTTCCAATGCAAATGCTTCATCGTATCTGATACCGTAGACATCACCCGCTTCCATGGCATCCTGAATGAGTTCCCCTTGGGCGCTAAGAATCTCTTCCCTTGCTTCCCAACTGTCATAACAGAACACTCCATATGAAGTTGGGTCTATGCCCTTTTTCTCCAATTGCAACTTGACATCCTGTGCAATTAGACCTGTGTGAATTCTGGCTCCATCGCCCTTTGAACTGACGCTGTCCTTATACTTGAACTGACACCAAGCCACCTCACCCCAAGCCTTCAGAACCAGATTAGGGATACCCTCTGGGTCTGTTTTGCGCCGTGCATCTGACACGTTTATAGCGCCTGTGAATGCGTACACGACACTCCAACGGCGGTTGGGCAACCCGTTGGACACCATGTTGTCTGTTCCCGGACGTATGCTTGTGTCAACGTTGAACAACACCTCGGTAGTGTTGGCGGCCACTGTCAACGAAGAACCGGAATACATACGAACATATAGATTATCAGCCCCAGCCCGTATGAATACTTCTTCCAAAGATCGCATGTCAATCTTGGCAGCAGTCAACAGGAAATCAACCTTGCCGTCAACCCGTGGGCTCCACAACATCAGGTCATTCCGCTGGCTGTAGTCATCGGCGTTATAATTCCTCAAATAGAAATTACCCGACGCCCCGTACAACTCCCATGAAAATGTTGAGAATTGATGTTTGGCCGAGTAGGTAGATTTGAAACGTTGAAGCACGTTGTCGCCAGCGAATGACCAATTCCTCCCCTGTAATATATTTTCAGCCGTGAATGTTGGACCTTCACCTAACAACAGAGAACCATCTGCATTGACAGTCAGTGCATCGTGCGCCCCGTTATTTTCATCACGAGAACGCAACGCGATTTTCTGTCCCTTGAAAGAAGTGATGTAGAAGAAACCATCACCACCGATAGTATTCCTCTGAGGACTGTGATAATATCGAGGATTGAAACAATCCTTCATTGCTGCCATACGGGAAGTTGAAGCCACATTGATCCAAGGCTCCATGTTCACATTCGATACGAACGCATCGCCATATGACTCACAACGGCCTCTGTCATAGGTTGGGATCTTGTCGAAATAGTCCTTACTCGGTCCCATAATAAACACGGCTCCAGGAGTTTGACTATTGCCACCCAAAGCAGTCTTATAAGATTTCGGTTCAAAATAACAGCTATAGAATTCAATATCTCTGGCATTGCCGAAGTGTAAAGCGGAAGGCGATGTTCCATACATCAGGGTGTCAGAAATTGCTATGCCGCGCAACGGATGACCCGAACATTCAAATGAGGCACGGATAGGCATCTGGTAGGGTGCAAAGTCTGGCCCCTGTTCCTCAACACGGGTGGAGTGTGCAAAGTCACAGAGTTCACAGTCCTCAATCGTGGTGTTGGCAGCACCCCCGCTTTGTTGGGTACGCACGACGCTTCTGGTTCCTTCATCGTTGTTGACAACCACAAAAGAAGTGTCCACAATGCCTGTGAACCACAACCAGTTATTCGCGGCATCGTATTGAGTTCCAGTGTAATTCCTGTTCGTGCTGGTTATGTTGAGCAAGCCGCTGGATGGGAATTGATGTGAGGAAGTCCACTGGACAGCGATGGAAGTGTCGGTCTTAGCCACCACGGGCCAAATGTCACCCGAGCGGAAAGAAGTTCCACCCTGTATCAATGTTCTCTTCAGCTTATAGAACTCAGCAAAACCACCACCTCCTGGAACTATGCCAGTGGATGAAATATCAAACGTGGTCATTAAGTGGCCGCGAATATCCCAATACCCGATTATCTGGCAGTCCTGAATTTTACTTCTCCAAGGGGACTTGGACCATACCCCGATGTCCCAGTGTGCCCATGGTCGTATTGCCACTTGATCGGCATACCCTTTGATGCCGTAAGTTTCGCCATCTCCTGGACAACTTGTGATAATGCGAATCTTTTCAATACAGGAAACAGGGCGATAAGCCGTGAGGCCAGAACCCATGACAACGGCACACGAAAAGAGTTTGGAAGTGGCGGGGGTTGTGCCCGAAGCATCCCTATTGGTCAAATCCATGGGCTCGAAATACTGGTCGAATTCGTTGTTGTACGCCCGAGCCAGATTTTCACGATGGAACCCACATTGGTGAGATGAAGTTACAAACTGAGTTGAATGCACCTTCTCACCAGTGCCCACATACAGCAATTCCGTCCCTATGCGGTAGTCGTAGTTCTCGGGCTTAAAATCGCTGAATGGAGCCGGTCTCCACGCTGCCAATGGGCCAGCACCACTCCACCAAGTTGTGTTCCACAGAGTCTTGTTTATAACGAAGCGTTTTCCCGGAGTTATACATTGAACTCCAAGTGAAGCAGCCTCATCCAATGCTGTCTGTATGGCGAGCCAGTCTATTGAATCTGTGAGTGCGTTGGCTCTGGGGAATTTGGTTTTGATATCCAAAAGACTTGAGTACTTCCCACAATCAATCCATTCCTGAAGAGTGTGAAGATTGCCATCGCCTATGGCCCCATGGGTCATCGGGTCGATGTAGAAAATATTACTTTTCTTGAACACTTCTGCCGTAAGACGACATTCGACAAGCGCGTTCATCGGGAACGAAATAGGTGTGGTTCCTTCCTTGCCTCGGGCCAATGTAATGACATTTCCGTTGCGGTTGGTGATCCACATTATTTCTTTTCTGGAAGTGTCGGTGGAGTCTGTCACCACTATGACGACATGTTCACCACTAGAAGGAGAAGGCAGTGACGATCCATCAACCAAGTTGACAGATGTCACTGCCGTTGTTTCTGCTATCGATTGAGCTGTGAGTGCTCCAGCGAAATTTTCATATATGTTGACTGTCATTGGTTATAGCCCCGTTGCTTACGCTTAGGACTATTTATTGGCCTCCAAAGCTGCTATGCGTTTCTTTAAATCTTCCAACACCGAAAGTCGTTCCTCGATAACAGCGAGTGAACTGAAAATCTTATTGAAAAATTTCCGAGATAGTGCTGCTTCGAGGGCAAACGCTTCTTCATAGCGCATTGTCCACAAATCACCGGCTTCTTTCGCTGGGCTTATCAGTACTGGTTCCTGTTCTACGAAATTACCCTTGGCGTCCAGCACCTCCGGCGGCATTTCATACACAGCTTTTTCTGCTTTCCAAGATTCATGTGAGCAAATGCCGTACTCAGTTGCGTCCATACCCAAATCTTCGAAGCATTTGAGAATCCGTTGAACCACGGCTCCAGTATGCCAGCGATCGCTAGTGCCATCTTTCAGCTTGTACTGATACCATTCAACAGATTCCCAAGCGGAAAGAACTTTGTCATCTATGGCCGTTATAAGATCCTTATGTCGTTCGTCTGAAGTTATGTTCGGGGCTGTTCCCAGATAAATCGTAGTGGCACGGTTTGAAGCCGAACAGACTGGGATGGTGTTATCTGTTGCAGGTCGTATCACGCTGATAGAGGAATCAACAACAACATCAGTGAAATACCCTACATCAGAATATGTGCGCTTGGAACGCACGTTATTCCAACGATATGTCGATGTACCTAGAGACGCGCCTTCTGTACTATATGGTCTGAACGTAGGTTCGGCGGCGTTTCCCAAAACGAACGTAGAATTCAAACTCAGGGCTTCCAAATCAAGGTTGGTTCCTTTAGCCGAAATCTTGTTCGTCTTAACACTGTTGATGTACCCCTGATCCCAGTAGTGATTACTGGAACCCAGAGTGGAACCTTCTTGCAACGGACGAATGTTTGATTTGGAAATGGCATAATACGGGGTCCGAGTAGTACCGTTGTCGTGGTAGAAAATGAACCCAGATTCTTCGTCCCAAGTTGTGAATTCAACTGCCTGTTCCACATCCAAGCATTTCAAATTCGGTGTGCTGATCTTGCCGCTGGCCTTGAACATCTGAACGCATCGGGTATCTTGCCAATCTGGTGTCTGTAGGGAACCAACATCCACTCCGTTCAGGTACATACGGCCACCCAGACGGTCCTCTGTGAACAGTATCCCGTCAACCGAGGCTTGGGTACGGCTCGTGACAGAAACCTTGCCTACTCCGTTATTTGAGTGCTCCCCGTAAGCGCCATTGATGATGATACGGTTACTTCTGTCAAACTTGCAATAATAGTCCCCGCTTCCATTCAGGCGCAGTGCAACATCCCGCAGTGTGAACCCTTGGGCCATCGATGTTCCGAACAGTTGCGCGTCATGGCTGAAGCAACCACCACCAACACCACCACCGTTCAACCGCCCATGAATAATTCTAGCGTCTGAAGCGCCTCCCCATCCCCAAGGCCAAGTTTCAGCCGTAGCGGTAGCATTCCCAGGACGTGTGGTTCCCTGAAGTTTAACGGCGAATGCTCCCGGAGCACTGGTTCTGATGTAACAGTCGAAACCACTAAATTCGTTCAACCCTCCATCAGTTTGAATTTCAGGGTGCAACGATGTCATCGTGGTGTTGCGGGTACTCCATGTCAGGTCCAAATACACTGGAGCATCTGTGAACCCCAGAGCAAGCAGTTGCGAAAAACCACATTGGCGGGTGGAAGGATAGAGGATACCCATAGACCAGTTAGGCGATATCAGGGCACATTTCCGCAGATAAACTCCTGGACCCCCAGCTACGAACATCGGTGTATCATCCGCAGGGTCGTTCCCGTCAATGTCTGTCCATCGTTGCGGATTTCCCGGACCATATGTGGTGAATATCGTACCGACAGTGAGGTCATTGCCCCATATGTCAAACTTGCCTTCTCCGAACAGTTCTGTTCCCTTTGGAACGATGATTGTCAATGTCTGGGTATAAACCCCTATCGGAGTAAATACGCTCCGTCCTTTGTTGTCATCCAAACACGCCTGAACAGCCACTTCATCCACTGTCTGCGTCAGCGAGACGGCTTTCGGGTACACCATTTTGATTGCTGAGAGTGATGAGAATTTACCACAATCAATCCATTCTTGGAGGAAGTGTAAGTTCCCATCGCCAACTGCTCCATAATCCTTAGGACTAGTGAAAATAATCGGTGATTTCTTCAACACCTCTGCTGTCATGCGACATTCAACGAGGGC
>JACCDV010100197.1_pt1 | contig 11048 bp, 6 predicted proteins | sample 7446131 | NCBI WGS metagenome assembly JACCDV01 (sample SAMN15323448, study PRJNA562643) | freshwater metagenome | isolation source: river surface water | place: USA:Blue River Watershed | collected 2017-08-17
GCGTCATCGTTCTGATTGATTTCGGTCATCACTGTGCTGGCCCTTCAAATTGTTGCGTGCCATCGATATAAACCATGAGGCGGCGGCTAGCACCCAACAGGCTGCCTTCGGCATCGGCCAGCTGGACTTTGGTCTGGGCGCGTTCACGTACGGCGTTCATCAGATCCAGCCAGCTTTTACGACCCACTAGGTACTGACGGTCATAAGAGGCGCTGATGTCACCAGCCAGGTTGGCCGAACGTTGCAGACTTTCTTTTTTAAGGAGGGCGAATTCGTATTCGTTATATTCGGCATTGAGCTTATCCGTGAGTTCCCGTTTGCTGGTTTCCACCTGCATTTCAGCGGCACGCGCCCGGTCTCTTGCCGCACTGGCGGTAGCAATAGAAGATAGTCCGCCACCCGGGGCGTAGTTAACGACCAACCCAACGGCATTAAAGCCTTGCGCTCCGGGAAAGTAAGCGTTACCGATCTGGCGCTGTGCTTGTACAGAGAGTTGGGGCAAAGCCTGGGCACGGATTTCTTTGGCTTCCTGGTCAGCCGCTTCGGCTTCAAACTTGTTACGCTGGACCGTGACACTCTGGGTCTGGGCTTTAGCGATGCCGTCTTTACGTTTAGGTGGTGCAACCTCTCGGGCAACTTTAGTGAGCAAATCCCTGCGGCTGATGGGTTCACCCACCAGCTCAGAGAGGCTGCTGAGCGCGGTTTCTTCCTGCGAGCGCTGAGTATCGAGGTCTGCCTGGGCTTGTGCAAATCGGGAAACGCCAAGATCTTTGTCGGCACCGGAGGCAACGCCTTGTTCGTAACGACGGGTGATTAAACCTACAAACCGCTCATGCAATTTAACGTTCTCTTCCAGCGCCTGAATCTTGAACCAGGCTTTGAGCCATTCTGTGTAGGCAGTAATGATGCGCTTAGAGATGTCTTCCCGGGTTTCGAGCAATGCAAAGTCGGCAGCACTTAAACGGGCATCCGCTTTGTTGTAACCGGCAATGATGCCACCATCCAAAAATAAGGGCTGGCTGACGGAGATATTGGTGGCTGGCAGGTTGCTACTGCCTGACGGGCCATCAAAATGCACCTGGTTACGCTGGGTGTTAAATGTGGGATTGGGCAAAAACTTGAGTTTAGCCGCCGTCAGATCCCCTTGTGCGGCTTCTTTACTGGCCTGGCGCGACAGAATCGTCGGGTAGGAAGAAAGGCCCTGGCGGATGAGATCTTCCAGAGTAACAGCCCAAGAAGGCAAGCTAACGCAACAAAGCATGGAAAGCGTAACGCGCGCTAAATGAACATACGGACGCTGCACACACCCTCCTTAGCAAATAATCTGAAATTTTAACATTCATTATTTTGAACTATTAGCAGGACATCAAAGCTGACAAATTCTGACAATTCTAATGATCTTGTCAATTTGAAATAAAAACTTCACCATAATCCAATATACAAAGGTCTGATATCTAAAAGGGACAAAGCATGTGTGACATCTGTAACGAGCAAACCAGCACCTCCCAAAGTCGTAGACGTTTTTTTAAGCTGGCCGCCACTGGAATTGGCGCTGCATTGATGACATCTCAATCTTTCCCTACTTTAGCCGCAGACGGGCCGCCGCCCAAACCAGAAAACATCATGACACCCGATGCTGCCTTAGCGCGCCTGATTCAAGGTAACGCCCGTTACGTTAAAGGGATTGAGACACCGGATAGCTTCAGGACGATCGAGCCCGCACTGAGCACCGGACAAAATCCCTATGCCTGCATCCTGGGCTGCGCTGACTCCCGCGTTAGCCCAGAGCTTTGCTTTGATGAAAACCAGGGCGACCTATTTGTCACACGTGTAGCCGGCAACTTTGTGACAACTGAAATCCTGGCGAGCCTGGAATACGGAACAGCCGTATTGAATGCACCGCTGATTATGGTGTTAGGACACACGAGCTGTGGTGCTGTAGGCGCGGCAATTAAAGCAACACAAAATAATGAGGTATTTCCTGGGCATATTCAAACTCTGGCAACTGCGATTAGCCCAGCAGTTAAAGAAGCACTCAAAAATGATCCTAAAAATCTTGCTGAGTACGCGACTCGCCTGAATGTTCGAAACAACGTAATTAGGCTTCGCGAAGCCACACCGCTGATTAGTGCGCGGGTTAATGCCGGAAAACTGAGAGTCGTTGGCGGTCTGTACGATTTAAAAACCGGACGCGTTGAACTCATTGAAAGCTAAAACTACCTTTTCTACATGAAACCAATGAACGACCATAAAGAACCCGTAGGCGCTTCAGAGATCTTTCTTAAATCCTGGAAGCTTTATCAGAAGATCATTCATGAAAACTACATGTTTCATCGGGAAATTTCTGAAGCACTACGTAGTGCTTCACGTAGGACAAATACCAATCAAGGCTTAAACATCTTTGATCTAGGCTGCGGAGATGCCAGCATGGCAATCCCACTGCTTTCTGGGGGTCTTGTTCAGTCATATTCTGGTTGCGACCTCAGCAAACCGGCATTGGACATTGCTCACAGCTGGCTTAAAGAACAAGACATCGAACACAAGTTGCTTTGCGATGACATGTGCAAAGTCATTTCAGAACTACCTGACAAAAGCTTCGACATTGTGTTCAGCAGCTACGCCATACACCATCTCAATGCCACACAAAAGCGCCTCCTCATCAAAGAGATATCACGGACATTAAGGCCGAGCGGCCAGTTCATTCTGATCGACATCTTCCGCGAGCCGAGCGAAACTCGCGCTGACTATATGGCGCATTACATGTCAGCGATCAGAGAGACTTGGGTCAACTTGTCAGAGTCAGAACAAGCCCTTGTAGTGAACCATGCCACTGAGTACGACTTCCCTGAGCAAACCGATTTCTACGAAAACACTTGCCTTAAAAACGGGTTTTCATCTGGTGTGAACCTTGCTAAACACACTTGGCATCAGGCATGGCTATTCTCAAAACCTAATTAAAATTGGCAAGCGCAGCCTTCACGTCAATCACCATATTGCGTATATGTGTAAATTTGAGCACATAGTAATATCGCAAATTATTGGTGGAGTACCAGATGTTGCCGGAGTCTCGATCTAGCGCCAACAGGTCTTCTAAAATATTTTCCAGCGCTTCTTTGCTATTGGCACTTTTGATTCGGTTATCGATTTCCTGAAAATCAAGATACGCTGCCTGGATCACCGTTTCAAAGTAATACTGCCGTGCAAAAGGCAACAGCGCCCAAATCGGTATTAAAAGGGCAAACACCGCGAGCAGTTCAAACCAAACACGATCCAGCAAAACACTCAACGACAGCGGAAGCTTTCCGAAAAGTGATGGCATCCCCCCTTGATAGTACTGTGCCGCAACTGTTGACAACGGATAGGTCCGATCTAGATAGACAGGAAAGAACCCAGGATCTGCGAAGACTTGCTTACGCTCAAGACTAATGTCACGCGCAGATTTTAAAACAGCCCACTGAATAACTGGATGTAGCTTCTGATCAACCAGTAACGTTACCGTTGTGGTCAGAAGATCTAGGTTTTTGACTGGTTCAACCGGGTTGGTATTAAACAAGCCACGTGGCACAACCACTTTGTTTATGTGTGGGATCCGCTTATCATATGCATCCGCAAGATCGTAGCTGAATACATTAATCTCCGGCGAATGGATCATCTTCTGCACCAGCGGAGAGTCATAACCATCCACAAGAAACATGGCATCAATTTTCTTGCTTAGAAGCGCTGCAGCAGCTGCTTCATGCTCCAGCTTCAAATAACGATCCGGGTTGTGTTTAATCCTATGTGACTCCTCAAGCTCAAGAAAAATCTTCTGTGTTGAAGAACCATTTGGCCCTATCGACATCTTGTTTGGGAGCCCACCTTCTGTTGGCCTTATCTTGCCTCGATAAAACAACCAGAGCGGCGAGTACTGAACGCTGCCTAAAGACACGTGAGTACGGTTATCTTTAGGCTCCTCGCCCCCGGCCACATAAAGAGCAATCACGTTTTCCGGATTTTCTGTTAGCGCATTCGCATACTGCTCTTTATTCGAACGATTAACTGGAACAAGATCCACACCAAAAGCACTCAAGGCACTCTGTAATTTTTCACCCAGAATTGCGTTGGCTGTTCCTGTCTCAGCGCCAACTAAATAAACTGTTTTTGGTGGAAACGGGGAAAGATAAATAACCCAACCTATTAACACCCCAAGCAACACCAGAAGAAATCGCTTATTGCTCGAGCTGATCAAAAATGCAGCGTATATCTCTTGCGACAGATCTCTTTTAACGCGTGCCCAGGCCGACTGCAGAAAATTTGATGGGGGTTTTATGGTCATTTGTAAAATACTTCAGGTTAGATCTGAAAAATTAAGAGTAACAGCTGGAATAATACCCATAAAATCTATTAGGCAACCACGTCCTTATTCTATCTAGCCGCTCATGCATCGCATTTCTAACATTCGCTCCACACTCGTTTTTGTAGCACTTTTTCTTTCTGGCTCGCCCGGTTACGCCTGGGACTTGCCTACATACGGCGATACCAGCATTGCTATGGGCGACACCCTCTCTTTTGCGGGCGATCGCACTCGTTTTGAAACATCATTGATTGGTGACTGGGAAATTAATGCCGCCTTAACGGGCCTGGGCGCAATTCAGTCTAACGCCATAGCCAATGACCCCAGAAACTATGGCGATGTGTCTAATGCCCAGGTCATTATCGATAAGCCTACCGGCCTGCTTCAACTATTTGCCATCGCTGGTTACTACTCGATCCCCGATCTTTCAACCAATTATGTACGGGCGGCAACGCAAACCCGCACCACCTGGGGGGCACTGCCTGTTGCCTATGCGAATATTGTGCCTAGTGACAACTGGTCCCTCTACATAGGCAAACTCTTTTCGCTCGGAGGTGCCGAAGGCACCTTCTCTTATGAAAACATCAATATTCAGCGAGGATTACTCTGGGGGCAAACCAATTCCATCACCCAGGGTATGCAGCTGAACTACCAGGATGACACCTGGTCAACCTCTCTGGCCTGGAGTGACGGCGCAGACTCGGGCAAATACAACTGGGCAGGCCTCTCTGCTGGATATAAAGTCACGCCTCAGACCACCATTACAGCCATATGGAATGGCAGCCTGAGCGGCAATCCTGCAGACAGTGCACGCACCCCACTGCTCCAGAACAACTCCCAGATCACAAACCTGCTTTTTTCGTACAAAGCCGACAGCTGGGGATTCACACCCTACCTTCAGTACAGTGTCGTGCCATCCAACCCGACCATTGGTATTAGCGGCACCTCCAGCACACAAGGCGCGGGTCTATTGGCCACTTATCGGGTGACCCCATTGATCAATGGTCAGCCACCCCGACAAAACGTTACCCTGCCATTTCGGTTTGAATATCTAAGCACCCAGGGTAACAGTGGCACAAGCTCAAACAACTTGCTGTATGGCCCGAATAGTGCGGCCTGGAGCGCCACTCTAACCCCGACTTTTCAGAACGGCCCGTTTTTTGCGCGTCTCGAAGGCTCCTACGTCAAAGCCCTCAACTTTAGCCAAGGCAGTGCATTCGGCTATCAAGGCAATGCCCCAAGCCAAGCAAAATTAATGCTTGAAGCCGGCATACTTTATTAAGAAGGTTATTAATCCATGGCCCTGACCCTCAAAAGCATACACATCACGCGACGTACAGCAACCACATTACTCGCTTGCTTTTTTTTGCCATGGGTCATGTATTTAAGCGAACCCTATCCGACACAGCCACTCAATTTGGCTATCGGGCAAAAGGGCTCTTCTTATGAAGCATTAGGCATCAAACTTAGTCAGTACTTTGAAAAGCATAGCCTAAAAGTAAACCTCATCGCTACCAGTGGTATGGACGAAGCTGTCAACAAATTAGATGATGACAGTTCGGCAATTAATGCAGCGTTTATGAGTGCCGGTCGCCCTGTGCCCCAAAGCTGGTCTGGCCTGGTTTCTCTTGGAAGCGTTCAGTATTCACCCATCTGGCTCATTTACCGTGGCAAACCACCCAAAGACGAACTTGATTTATTTAGCCAAAAGATCGCCATTGGTGCTGAAGGCACCAACACGCAAGCCTTATTCAAGACATTAGCAGCAGCTCGAGGGTACAAAATTGAGGGGCAGAGCAACCTCCTACCGATAAAGCACGCGGATGCCGTTGCACGGCTTAATGCCGGCGAAATCGATGCAGTCTTTATCGTGGATGGGTTTGATTCTGAAAACGTCCAGACGATATTACGCAATCCATCAAACCGGATCTATAACGTTGAATTAGCCGATGCCTATACGCGGCAGATGCCATACCTCAATAAACTCAGCGTACCCAAGGGTGCGCTGAACATTACGTCATTAAACCCGGATAGCGATAAAACAATCCTCGCAACCAGCACAACGCTTCTGGTTGAAGAAAACACCCACCCCTATATCCAATGGCTTTTACTTAGGGCGATTCGTGACATCAACAATGAAGGCAGTCGTTTCTTTGCGCCGCCGAATTTTTTCCCTGCTCAATTAGATACAACTATTAACCTGAGCAAGATTGCAGCACGTTACTACGCCTCTGGCTTTCCTGAACTCACTGAGCATATGCCCTGGTGGCTGGCTATTGATCTCGACAACATCTGGGTCGTTCTTTTGACGGTGCTGGCAATTATCGTACCAATACGTGAACTGTGGTCAGCCATTCATGACCTCATCTCTAAGCAGCCAGATCAGCAATAAGCACGGCAACATTTAAAATGTCATTGGTGCCTCGGGTCGGAATCGAACCGACACTCCTTTCGGAACCGGATTTTGAGTCCGGCGCGTCTACCAGTTCCACCACCGAGGCACGCGATTTGCATTATACACAGACTCTCCAATTGAGCGGCATACCTCTAAGGCTAGGCCTCCCACAAAACATGATCTTGTGCGTAGCATCTAAATGGCTAACGTGAACGGTATTTGATTTTTTTATTTCAAAACCGACCAGATTGATATAAAGCCATAAATTTTTCAAATGCACCTTTAAGTCATTGAAGAACATGGCGCTTCTTCATGAATGCAATTGTCAGTATCTGTCAGTTTTTACGTACAGGTTTGCTGGCAAAATAAGTGAGCTTACGAAACATACACACTGCATAAACCATGCTGACAAAAAACCAGTTCAAGCTCAATAAAAAAATACGTTACGAAAATACCGTTGAGCACATTACCCTGCATGTCGGCCAAGCTGGACTCAGCGACACCCCCTTGCCGACAATCCGGCAATCGGCCATCAGAACGACTGGAAAAAACAAAACCATAAAAAAAACCACCCATCAGGGCGAAGAAGATGCTTCATTAGTCGATCCGACAATTCAATCCACTTCTACGCCTGCACCGTCAGGGCATACTGACGCATCGCCAGATGCACACTTACCCCAATACGCTCAAAGCGATAGCATCACTACTGATGCTATCGGATCATCAACTGAGCCTGTTGAGTTAGACAAGAGCAATAACGCACAAACCGATCTTGCCACAACGAACGGAAATGAGAGCAGTTTATCGACTGCTCAAATGGTTGCGCTGGGCATTATAGGTGCCGCCGTTGGCGGCGCTGCAGTCGCGATTGCTGTCTCAAACAACAAAACCTCATCTAGCCAACCGGATACCACACCCCCTCAGATACAGTCGCTCAACGTTAACGGCAACTCCATTACGCTGGTTTATTCAGAAGCGCTAGACCCGAACCACCTGCCATCCGTATCTGTGTTCGCTGTAACATCAGGCGGGGTTTTTAACCCGGTTACACATGTTGTGGCTAATGGCAATACGATCATCCTAACGGTGCTGAATACCATCGGTAGTGGCAGCACCGTTTCTCTGTCGTACACCGACCCGACTAGTAACAACGACGCCAATGCTATTCAGGATCCGTCGGGCAATGACGCCACTGGTTTCATGCAGGGTATCGTGGCCGATGGCTACATCCGTGGCGCCAAGATTTATATCGACCAAAACGGAGACGGCATCGCCCAGGAGTCTGAATATACGGGGATCATCACGAATGATGATGGGTCCTTCTTTTTGCCAAACACACTTCCTAATGTAGCCATTATCGCGGTAGGCGGGGTCAACATAGACACTGGTATCACTCAAAAAACGCCGCTCATGGCGCCTACCGGTTCGACCACAATCAATCCGCTAACGACCCTAATCCAAGCAACGATTAGCGATGCAAAAAATACAGGTATAGCACTTTCCAATGCCGAAGCCTCGAACATGGTTGCCTCTGCGCTAGGCATCAACCTGGCTCCGGGGCAGACGCTGCTTAACTTTGACCCGCTTGCATCCAATAGCACCCTCGGACTAGCGGCACAAAAGGTAGCTGCACAAGTTGCGACGCTACTTGCCTTGGGCGCCAACGGCGATACCGACCGTGCCACGCAGATTCAAACCAAAATATCAGGACTCATTCGTCAAGGCACCAGTGTAGATCTTACAGATGCGACAACTCTGAATACCCTTCTCGTTGATGACAACCATAGTGTCAATAGCGTTTCGAGTGTCATATCTAACGTTGTATCAGCTAACGTTAACATTCAATACTCGAACGATTTCACTGCAATTACCGCAGCACAATCCAGCAGCTTGGATACAGTTTCACCTTTTCCGGCAACTATACTTAACCAACCGCTTTATACGACATCAACGCCGACAGTTCGTGTCCAGCTAAACAACCTAGACAGCCTAGATGGCAGCGCCCCGGTTGTCGGTGATCGAGTAATTCTCAACGTTAGCCGCTTGGATGGGGAGATATTGTCGAACCAAACGACCATGCTATCCAGCGTGGATCTAGAGCGCGGCTATGTGGAGATACAGGTTAGCAGCCCCTTGCCCGATGGCAAATCAATAGCAACCATTGCAATTAAAGACAAGTCAGACAAAACATCAGCAAACAATGATCTCTCTGAATTCACGTCAAGTGCCATCGTACTTGTTGATACTGGCGCCCCAGAGATTCTCGACGTTGATATTTCTACATCAAGCGGCAATGTCGCCCATCTAGTTGCCGGCGATACGGTCACCATTCGCGTGACATTTGATGAACCGGTTACGGTTGTTGGCAACCCAACGGTGGCGATGAGTATTGGAGGCCATCTTGCCAACGCCCAGCGGCTTGTGAACGAAGGCAACGACTATGTGCTGGTCTTCAACCATACCGTGCAAAGCGGTGAGGCCGGACAACTTAATGTTGGCACGGATTGCATTCAGCTCAATGGCGGAAGCATTCAGGGTGCGCAGAATGATGCGGCTGATCTAATCCTATCGACCTCGCCCGTTGTTCCTGGCGGATTTATTTTCAGGCATGCTAATTCTACCGCCTTAGATCTAAGCATTGCCGAAGGCGATGCAGCAGTGACCTATACCGTTGCCTTAAGCACCAAACCCACCGCCAATGTCACCCTTTACCTGGAGTCTTCAAGTGCTAAGGACGTCTCGTTGTCTGCAGATGGCAACTCAGTGGGCATAAAAGCGTTGACATTTACCCCAACAACTTGGGATGTACCACAAACGTTTCACATATCGGCCACTGCTACAACCGTTGCCGACGCAGGATCTGTACAGTCAATTTACGCGCGTAGCCAATCCACCGACCCCAGTTACAACAACCTGATTTATGGCAACACCGGTAAAATCTTTAGTGTAACGGAAACAGCAGATAGCGCCGCTGGCGTACTTTCGGTGCAACAAACGAGCATCAACTTGAACGATGGTGATTTAACCAACGACCATCTAGACATCCACCTGAACTACCAGCCAACCAGTGATGTCTACGTCACCGTAGAGAGCAATGACGGCAGATTTATGGTTGATGGCAGATCAACGGCCACCGATACCACCCTGATATTCACCCCTCAAAACTGGACACAGGCTCAGCACGTTGTCATCTCGGCAGCACCAACGGCTATACCAGGAACAACGAGCGCCACCCCTTACATCTCCATCAGCTCCCATAGCGATGACGCCGGGTTTAATAGCACTGGAACATTAATCAGCGTAACCCCCGCTTCTGCAACAACAATCCTTGCTAACAACTTACCAGTAGAAGAGACGGCAGCTGGTTGGCTCCCTACAATCAGACAAGGCATTGAGGCAATGGTGGCACAATTTGCTGCTATCAAATACCCCTTGCTGGGCGAGTTATCGGCAACAACGCTTAAATCTGTTGTTGATGGTGTTATGGCTGACATATCCTCAGTAGTGACTAACACCGTTACTACTGCATTAGCTTTCAGCAACCTAGTTAATCAGTCGGGCAACAAGTTCCTCATCAATACCGGCACTGATGAGTTCTACATACGCTTACAAGACACGGTTGATCTTGTTGATACTGCTTTGGCCAAAGACTTGGGCTTTGGCAGCGCCCAAACATCATTGTTGTCGTTCAATCTCAATGCGAACGCAAGCGTTGATCTTGGCTATGATCTGGTACTCGCGGGTGGCTGGGATGCCATAGAAGGCATTTACTTTGACGCAGGAACAAACACTTCGAGTGGCGTACAAGGCAGCTGCCTATTGCTTGATTTAGGTGCGCAGCTATCCGGCAGTGCAACAGGCTCTCTAGGACCCCTTAACGTTACAGTTGAAGACAAGCCAAGCACCAACAGTGAAATGCTGGGCCAAACAACAGGCATGGAAGCCAATGTCGATGTCTATCTCCAAGATGGCGACGATAATGACGGTAAATTAACTCTTAGTGAGCTTGGCGGTTTATTCACAGGCAATGAATCTCTGGAAGATTGCTTCAGCGTCGACATGGGGCTTAATGGTCAAATATCCCTAGGCGTCGAGGCCAGCCTTGATGTAGGGAGCAACGCAATCAATGCGTTCATCCCGGATTTCTCCTTCGATCTGAACGCGCCATTTGGCGTTACCCTCGTTCACAACGTGACTGATAACAACAGTGATGCTGCCTGGTTTTCGAACCTTCTTCCAACGACACAAACCCCCAGTTCATTTGACGTCCTTACCAAGTCGGGCAATATTTATCTTGATAACATGACCATTGGTCTGGGA
>JACCDV010203836.1_pt1 | contig 11048 bp, 10 predicted proteins | sample 7446131 | NCBI WGS metagenome assembly JACCDV01 (sample SAMN15323448, study PRJNA562643) | freshwater metagenome | isolation source: river surface water | place: USA:Blue River Watershed | collected 2017-08-17
CATCATGGCGATGATGGAATCGTCCACCGCTTTCTTGAACGCAGGGTCGTCCTTGCGCATCATGATGGCGATGGGCTCCACCGACAGCACTTCGCCCACGATCTTGAAATCGGCCGGATTTTTGGCTTTGGCAATGTTGCCGGCCAGAATCGCGCCGTCCATCACGAACGCATCGGCACGACCGCTTTCCAGCAGCAGGAAGCTGTCGGCGTGGTCTTTGCCAAACACCTCTTCAAAGTTGACGCCAGTGGCACGCTCGTTGCGGCGCAGCGTTTGCACCGAGGTGGTACCGGTGGTGGTGGCGACCTTCTTGCCGTTGAGCTGTGCGATCGAGGTGATGCCGGAATTGGCCTTGACTGCAATGCGCACTTCTTCCACGAAGGTGGTCACGGCGAACGACACGTCTTTTTGGCGCGCGGCGTTGTTGGTGGTGGAGCCACATTCGATGTCCACGGTGCCGTTTTGCACCAGCGGGATGCGGTTCTGAGAGGTCACGGGCTGGTATTTGATGTCCAGCTTGGCCAGGCCCAACTGCTTTTGAATGTTGCCCAGCACACGTTCGCAAATTTCCACGTGGTAGCCCACGAACTTGCCGTTGCCCAGGGTGTACGACAGGGAGCCGGAGCTCTCGCGCACGCCCATGGTCACACTGCCAGAGTCCTTGATTTTCTTCAAGGTGTCCGTGGTCTGGGCCATCACTGAGGTGGTTGCCAACAGGGCCGACATGGCCAACAGGGTCTTCTTCATGTGAACTCCTTTGGGTGGGTTGAAAACGAGAGAGACAAAATGATCAGCCGGTTCAACCGAGTGGCTGATCGTTGGGGGAACGGTAGAGCTGCAGCAGCGCGTCGGGCGGCGGCCAGTTGAGGTTGGGGCCTTTGTTGGGCAAGGGCGACTGGAACCAGCGGCGGTAGATGCGCAGCGCTTCACCCGAGCGCATCTGGGCCGACAGGCTGCGGTCCACCAACGCCTTGAACACCGGATCGTCCTTGCGCATCATGCAGGCATACACCTCCGGCGCAAGCGGCTGGCCCACCACCACCCAGTCTTCGGGCTGGCTGACCTTGGCGCGCTGGCCATAAAGCAGGGGTTCATCCATCAGGAAGGCCTCGGCCCGGCCAGCCTGCAGCATGGCAAAGGCCTCGCCGTGGTCACGCGCGCGCACCACGTCGAACCGGGTACCGGTGGTTTCGGCATGCAGCATCAGGGCACGTTCGCTGGTGGTGCCGGCCGTGACCAGGACACGGCGGCCCTGCAGATCCGTCAGTTCCTGGATGCCCGAGGTGCGTGGGGTCAGCAGGCGCGAACTGGCGTGAAAAATGGAGACCGAAAATGCCACCTGACGTGCGCGTTGGCGGTTGTGGGTGGTGGAGCCGCACTCCAGATCGACCGAGCCGTTTTGCACCAACGGAATTCGGTTTTGCGAGGTGACCGGCACCAGACGGACCACCAGCGCCGGCAGTTTGAGTTCGGTTCGAATGTCTGCGACCACGCGCAACATCAGGTCGTGCGAATAGCCCACCACCTGGCGCGTCGCGTCGTAGTACGAAAACGGCACCGACGATTCGCGGTGCCCCAGGCTGATGGTTGCCGTCTGGGCAATGCGGTGCAATGTGGGGGAGTTCAAGGCATCGGCGCGCGCAGACGCCGCCCACCCCAACAGGCAGCACAACAGCACGAAAAAGCGGGACGGAATCAGCATGGTCTGCTCCGCTTAGCGCAAGGCCCATGCCATCTGGGGTTAACCCTTGAAAATCACCACAATGGCACCGGATTGCAGGGAATCTGGTGCAAGATTCCCGTTGATGGTGCAGTGCGCAAGACGGATTTCCGTCACTCCCCGAGCCAGCAAACCGGAAATCCGTTCGGGCGACAAGCGCCTCAGCCCGCGGTCACATTGCCGGCCTTCACCACCACCGCCCAACGCGGAATCTCGCGCACGATCAACTCCCGAAACGCTTGCGGCGCTGACGGTTTAGGCACGGCACCCTCGTTGGCCATAGAACGAGACACTTCGGGGGATGTGAGTGCTTTGTTGATTTCGGCGTTGTACAGCGCCACCAGATCGGGCGACATCCCCGCCGGGCCCACCACGCCGTACCATTGGTCAGCGTCAAATCCGGGAAAGCCGCTTTCGGCCACCGTGGGCACATCGGGCAGTGTGTCGATGCGCTTGGCACTGGAGACCGCCAGCGCCCGCAAGCGGCCCGAACGAATGTGGGTCAATACCGCTGGCGAGCCGGTGAACGTGGCGTCCACCTGGCCAGCCATCAAGTCGTTGATGGATGGTGCCGTGCCACGGTAGGGGATGTGCAGCATGAAGAACTTGGCCTGCTGCTTGAGGTATTCGAACGCGATGTGCGCCGCACTGCCGTTGCCACCGGACGAGTGCGTAAGGCGCCCGGGGTTGGCCTTGGCCTGCGCAATGAATGCCTTCAAATCTTTGGCTGGCGACTGGGCATTGACCACCAGCACGTTGGGTACGTTCGCCACCCAGGCCAAAGGTGTGAAGCTTTTGACCGGATCGTAGGCCAGGTTGGGGTAGATCGACGGATTCACCGCCAGCGTACCAATGTGCCCCATCAGCAGCGTGTTGCCATCGGGCGCGGCCTTGGCCACCTCGGTGGCGCCCACAGACCCACCTGCGCCCGGCCGGTTTTCCACAATCACGTTGACCCCCATCTGGCTGGCCAGCCGGACGGCGATTGCACGCCCCAGGATGTCGGTGGATCCACCGGGCGGAAAAGGCACCACCATGCGCACCGTGCGGCTGCTTTGGGCCCGCACAGCGGGCGCGGCCACGAAAGCGGCTGCGCCCAAGGAAAACTGGCGACGGTTGAGGTTTGCAATTGGGTAGATCATGGGCGACTCGGAACAGTTAAAAAGTCAGTCCAAAGTATCGAGCCAGCCGGCTGATCTCAAGTTGAAAACCAAGGTGTAAGCCTTGTATTTTTCTTATATCTGGTTTTCTGGGGCGGAGCCAGACAACCCCTTCAAGGCGTGTACCAGACGCTCCCCGCCCAGAGGAAGGCGTCCCTGGCGGCGCACGGTGTAGCCGATCTGACGCACCGCGCTTCGGGTATCGACTGGCAGCACAAGCAGTTCACCGCCGTCCAGTTCCTGTGCGATTTGCAATGGCGAAAGGAGGGCCAGATGCTGGCCCAGAGCCAGCAGCGCCCTCAGCAGGGATGGACTGTTGGCCTCAACCACCGGGCGCGGCGGCGACAGGCCTGCATCGGCAAACAGCTGGTCAAAACCCACCCGCGCCGGGGTGTGCGGCAACGGGGCGATCCAGGCCCAGCTCAGCAACGGCTGCAGGGTCAAAGGCTCAGTGTGGACAACCAATGGATGGCTGCGCCCAGCCACCACCACCAACGGCTCTGCAAACAACACCGTCTCGACCACCTCGGGCACGGCACGCGCACCGCGCAAAGGCCCGATCAGGAGGTCGACGTCACCACAACGCAGCCGCTCCAGCAGGGCGTCGTAAGTGCCATCGACCACCGTCATGCGCAAGGCTGGGTCGGTCGCCCACACCTGTGCCATGGCTTGCGGCAACAAACTGGTACTGGCCATGGGCAGCACACCCACGACCACGCCACGCTCTCCCCGCCCGAGCAGATGGGCCAGTTCATCTTCAACCAGACGCAACTCGTTCAACACCAACTTGGCCATGTACAACCAGCGATCGCCCTGTTCGGTCAACCGCCAGCCACTGGCGGCACGGCGCAACAGGGGCTCTTCACACAGAGCCTCCAGAGCGCGCAACTGCTGGTGAACGGCAGGCTGGGAGACACCCAAACGCAGCGCGGCCTGGGTTTCGCTGCCGGCATCGGCGGTGGCGGCCAGGCTGGCCAGCATGGTCTCTGTCAGGCGGCGGATCACGCGTTCTGCGTGGCGCTGCGCCTCGGCCGTGCGCGCCGGGACCGAGCGGAGGCGGAGCACCTGGGTGCGCAACAAAGGCTGCAGTCGATCGTGGCATCTGGCCAGCGCCATGGCAGCCAGCGTCAGCACCATGCCACGCGGTCCGCGCTCGAACAACGGGGTGCCCAGCTTGCCCTCCAGCGCCTGGGTGGCACGCGACAAAGTGGACACCGACAGGTGCAGCATGTCGGCCGCTGCACCCAGGCTGCCGTGGTCACGCACCGCCGCGACGAGGCGCAAGGCGCGCAACGTCAGCGGCGAACGCGCGACGCGGGAGGCGGCCATGGCTTCAGGCCAGCCGACCCGCCCTGAAGTCGCTGATGGCCTGGTAAATTTCCTGCTCGGTGTTCATCACGAACGGACCGTACTGGGCAATAGGCTCGTTCAGCGGGCGCCCTGCGATCAGCAACGCTTTCGCGTCTGTGTCGGCCTCGATCAGCACCCCGTCTGAATCCGCGTCGTTCGCCAGCAAGGCCATGCGCTGGACCGCGACCGGCTGACCGCCAACGCGCACTGCGCCACGGTACACGTAGACAAAGGCGTTGTGCCCGGCCGCTAGCGCCTGCTCAAAGCGGGCACCCGCCGGCAGGTGCAGATCCAGGTACAGCGGCTGGGTGCCGTCGCGCGTCACGGCCCCAGTCACACCGTGGCTGGTACCGGCGATCACCGTCACGGCCACGCCTTCACCGGTCTGGAAGCGCGGCAGGTCTTGCGCCTGAAAATCGCGGTACCAGGGCGGGCACAGCTTGTCGCGGCCTGGCAGGTTCAGCCAGAGCTGGAAGCCCTCCATCACACCGGCTTCCTGCTGTGGAATTTCGGAGTGAATCACGCCCCGCCCTCCCGTCATCCACTGCACGCCACCGTTTTCCAGCAAGCCTTCGTGGCCAGCGCTGTCTCGGTGCAACATGCGCCCGGCGATCATGTAGGTCACCGTCTCGAAGCCGCGGTGCGGGTGGTCCGGAAAGCCGGCGATGTAATCGTCCGGGTTGTCGCTGCCAAAGGCGTCCAGCATCAGGAACGGGTCCAGCCGGCGCTGCAGGTCCTGGGTCAGCACGCGGGTCAGCTTCACGCCGGCACCGTCCGACGTGGGGCGCCCGGCGATCAACTGCTCCACGCGGCGCGGGTGCGCCACGGCTTCAGGGGTGATGGCGGTGTTCATGGCTCACATCATGCCAGCGCAGCGACCAGATCGGCCTCGGCCTGGGCAAAACCCTTGGCGGCGGCCTCAGGCCCCATGTTCAGGCCTTCGGCGTAGATGAACCGCACATCCTTCAGGCCCAGGAAGCCGAGCACGGCTTTCAGATAGGGCACCTGACTGTCATTGGCGGTGCCCCGGTAGAGGCCCCCGCGAGCCAGCGCGACGTACACGGTCTTGCCCTGGATCAGGCCTTCGGGGCCGTTTTGGGTGTACCGGAAGGTCACGCCAGCGCGGGCAATGGCGTCGATCCAGGCCTTGAGCTGCACCGGCACGCCGAAGTTGTACATCGGCACACCCAGTACGATGGCATCGTGCGCCTGCACCTCCGCGATCAGCGCGTCGTATTCGGCCACCACGGCGGCTTGCTCGGCAGTGCGCTGCTCGGCGGCGGTGAACAAGGCGCCCAGGGCGACCTCGTCCAGAATGGTCACCGGGGTGGCGGCCAGGTCACGCAGTGTCACGTTCGCGCCCGGGTTGGCGGCGACCAGACGCTCGACCACGGTGTTGGCGAGCTTGGTGGAGTTGGCGCCTTCGCGGCGGGCGCTGGCGTTGATTTGCAGAACTTTCATGGGTCACTCCTGAAGTGGGGTTTTGAAACGGGAAACAACCGTCTGTGCCTGCACTTTAAATTGAACCAATTCACCTAGGAATCCCTTGAAACGGATAACATTAATCCACTAATGGAACAATCCACCCGCGCCATCGACCCGAACGACCTGCTGGTGTTTGCCCGCGTGGCCGAGCTGGGCAGCTTCAGCCTGGCCGCCCAGCGACTGGGCGTGCCCAAATCCACCGTATCGCGCAGATTGAGCCAGCTGGAACAACGCCTGGGCGAGCGCTTGCTGCTGCGCACCACCCGGCGTCAGGCTTTGACGGAATTCGGGCTGCAGCTGCTGGACCACGCGCGTCAGGTGGCCGACGAAGTGGACGCCGTGGCGGCACTGGCCGAGCACCGCCAGGCCCTGCCCAGTGGCCGGCTGCGGGTGTCCATGCCCAGCGACTTTGCCAACCTGCTGCTGGCCGATGCGCTGGCGGCATTCAGCGCAATGCACCCGGCCATCACACTGGAGCTGGACCTGTCACCGCGCCGGGTGGACTTGCTGGCCGAGAACTTCGACCTCGCGGTGCGCATGGGCGATTTACCCGACGATGCCTCTCTGTCGGCCAGGCTGCTGGCGCACTTCGACTACGGCCTGTTTGCCAGCCCCGACTACCTGGCCGCGCGCGGCGACCCCACCTCCCCCGACGAGCTGCACCAGCACGACGCGGTTCTGCTGCCCGGGCGCCAGGGCCAGCCACAGAGGTGGCAGTTGTCCCAAGGCGGTGAACACTGGCAGGGCACACCACCGGGCCGGGTGCGCGCCAATTCGCCGGAACTCCTCATCCGTCTGGCAGCGGCAGGCGCTGGCATTGCGGCCGTGCCCAACTACTTTGCCGAACCCCTGTTGCACAGCGGCCGGTTGCGGAGGGTGTTGCCGGGCTGGACGCTGCCCAGCCACCAGGCCTGGGCCGTCTTCCCGGAACGGCGGCTGATGCCTGCCAAAACCCGCGCTTTCATCGACATGCTGGCCCACACGCTGAAGCCGAGCTGGTTAAAATGATTGCGTCGGTCAGCCGATGTAACCACCGAGACAGGATTGCGAGGTCAGACGTCGTGCATTACACAGAAACAAGAGACAAAAGCGCTGAATTGCTGCGTACCGTGATCGCCCACATGGGTCAGCACGATGCCGCCTTCACACCGGTCAGTTACAGCGTCTGGTACGAGTACGCAGCGGGCATCAATGCACGACTGAATGAAGCGCTGGATCACCTGCGGAAAACCGAGCCTCGCCTCAGCAACGACTCCATCGAGCGGCTCTACCGCGAGCACATCGCCGGTATCGACGACAAGACCATGGACCGCATCAGCCGGGACTTCCAGCAGGTGATGAGCACCGTGGCTGAAAGCGTGCAGCGCACGGGGGACCGGGCCGGCGCCTTTGGCGAAGAATTGAATGACCTCAACACCGCCCTGCAAAGCACGGACGACCCCGTTGCGCTCCAGGGGCACCTGCAACTGGCGCTGCAACGCAGCCAGGAAATGCAGAACTCTGCCAGCGCCCTCAAAGCCCAGGTGGACGCCAGCCGGCAAGAGATCCAGCGTCTGCGGGCCGATCTGAACCGCGCCCGGGAGGAAGTCTTTGTGGACAGCCTCACCAAAGTGCTCAACCGCAAGGGTCTGGATTACCGGCTGGAGCAGTTGCTGCAGCGCCCACTGGCCGCGCAAGACACCCATGGTCTGGTGATGGTGGACATCGACCACTTCAAACGCATCAACGACCAGCACGGCCACCTGGTGGGTGACCAGGTGCTGGCGGGCATGGGCGAGTTACTGCGCAAAGTGGTGAACGACCCGGCGCACCTGGTGGCGCGCTACGGTGGCGAGGAGTTTGCGATTGTGCTGCCCAACGCTTCACTGGACACCGCCGCCGAGGTGGCGGAACGGGTGCGTGCCACGGCCAAAGCCATGAAATTGCGCAAACGCAACACGCAAGATGTCGTGCTGAGCATCACCGTGTCCGCGGGCGCCGCGGCGCTGCAGCATGGCGAAAGTGCCAACGACTGGATCGCCCGCGCGGACGCAGCGCTGTACCAGTCAAAGCAGAACGGGCGCGATCAGGTGTCGCTGGCCGCCTGAGGCTTGTTGCGGCGCATCCGGCGCCCCGCCGTGCGGGCAGGCTGAGCCACCGGCATCGGCCGCAAGGTGGCGGTGCCGCTGTGAATGACCCCACCGCCCAGGCACACATCGCCGTCATACAACACGGCACTCTGGCCAGGGGTGACCGCCCATTGGGCCTCGGCAAAGTCAAGCAGCACACCGCCGTCGCCTGCCGGCATCAATTGGCACGCTGCGTCGGCCTGCCGGTAGCGGGTCTTGGCAGCATAGGCGCCCGGCGAGGGTGGCTCGCCCGCCACCCAGCTCAGATCCTGCGCAGTCAGCTGCGGTGACAGCAGCCAAGGGTGGTCGTGCCCCTGAACCACCCACAAGGTATTGGTCGCCACATCCTTGCGGGCCACGAACCACGGCGAGTGCGCCCCCCCGCCCTTGGCCGCACCCTGGTCCTTCACACCGCCGATGCCCAGACCCTGACGCTGGCCCAGGGTGTAGAAACTCAGGCCCACGTGCTGACCGATTTCTCGCCCTCGGTCGTCGCGGATGGGCCCTGGCACCTTCTGGATGTAACGGTTCAGGAAGTCCCTGAACGGGCGCTCGCCGATGAAGCAGATACCGGTCGAGTCTTTCTTCTTGGCATTGGGCAGACCGATGTCGGCCGCAATGCGGCGCACCTCGGTCTTGGGCAGTTCGCCCACCGGAAACATCGTCTTGCTCAACTGCGCCTGGTTCAACCGGTGCAGAAAGTAGCTCTGGTCCTTGAGCGGATCGAGCCCTTTGAGCAGTTCGTGCTTGCCACTGGCGCTGTTCAGGCGCACCCGCGCGTAGTGCCCGGTGGCGATTTTTTCAGCGCCCAGGGCAAACGCATGGTCGAGGAACGCCTTGAACTTGATTTCGGCATTGCACAAAATGTCCGGATTGGGGGTGCGTCCGGCCTGGTACTCGCGCAGAAATTCGGCGAACACGCGGTCTTTGTAGTTAGCGGCGAAATTGACGTGCTCGATGTCAATTCCAATCACATCGGCCACGCTGGCTGCGTCCAGCCAGTCCTGCCGGCTGGAACAGAACTCGCTGTCGTCGTCATCTTCCCAGTTCTTCATGAAGATGCCAATGACCTCGTGCCCCTGCTGCTTGAGCAGGTAAGCGCTGACAGCGGAATCCACGCCGCCAGAGAGGCCGACGACAACACGTTGCTTGGTAGACATCCCCGAATTATCCCAGCGTTGCCACGATATCGAGTGCCTCCGGCGCCATGGTTCGCACCGCCTCGACAGCAATGTCGAGCGAGCGCAGTCGCAAGCTCGGGTCGTACACATCGCTCACCAGCACCAGTTCGTCGGCCTGTGTGAGCGAGTGCAGGCGCTGCAAACCCGCGCGCACCGTGTCGGGCCCACCAATGACCGCAGCCGCCAGAAAATCACCAATGGCAGCACGCGCCTGGCCGTCCACCTTCTGCCAGAAGTCATGCACGGGCGGCTGCAGACGGCGCCGGTCCCCAGTGAGGATCCCCAGCACGCGCTGATAGGTGCTGCTGGCCAGGAATTCGGCTTCCTCATCGGTGGGCGCGGCGATCAGCGGCACCCCGATGGCGACGTAGGGCTGAGCCCAAGTGGCCGAAGGGCGGAAACGGCTACGGTACAGGTCCAGCGCCTGCAACAGCAAACGTGGCGCGAAATGGGAGGCAAAAGCGAACGGCAAGCCGCGATCTGCCGCCAACTGCGCCGAAAACAGGCTAGACCCCAGCAACCAGATCGGCACCTGGGTACCGGCACCGGGCATGGCGATCAGCCGCTGGCCCGGTTGCGGGTCGGCCAGCAGGCGCTGGAGTTCGGCCACATCGCGCGGGAAGTCGTCCTCGGTCTCCACCCGATCGCGGCGCAAGGCGCGCATGGTCAAGCCGTCGGTGCCAGGGGCGCGGCCCAGGCCCAGGTCGATGCGGCCCGGATGGAGCTCGGCCAGCGTGCCGAAGGCCTCGGCCACCACCAGCGGCGCATGGTTGGGCAACATGACGCCGCCCGATCCGACGCGGATGCGCTGCGTGCCACCCGCGATGTGCCCCACCAGTACCGCCGTGGCCGAGCTGGCGATGCCGGCCATGTTGTGGTGCTCGGCCAGCCAGTAGCGCTGAAAGCCCAGGCTTTCGGCATGCTGCGCTGTGCGCAGCGCGATCTTCAAGGCGTCGGCCACGGTGCCGCCCTCGCGCACGGCCACCAGGTCCAGCATGGACAGGGCGGGCTTCTTCATCGATGCATTCATGCACGAGATTGTCGGCCGATTCGAATCGCCTTGCAGCACAATGGCCGAACCCGCACCCTCAAGCGCCGCCAAGCTTTTGGTTGCCTACGGTCACGATCGCAAACTCATCCAACCGCATTGGCATTCCATGCGCAACAAAATTCACCATCATGCCGCGCCTGCACTTTGACCTGCCCAGCCACTTCAGGTTTGCCACCGAAGTCCAGATCTACATCAGTCACGTCAATTACGGCGGACATCTGGACAACGCGCAGCTGCTGACCCTGGTGTCAGAGGCCCGAATGCGGTTCTTCAAAGCCCTGGGCTACCACGAGGGCGACGTGGAGGGTTTCGGCATTGTGGTGGGCGACTTGGGCGCGCAATACCGCTCGGAAGGCTTTCACGGTGAGGTGATGCGCGTGGAACTGGAGCCCTGCGACTTCAACAAATACGGCTTCGACCTGCTGTTCCGCATGCAAGAGACCAGCACCGGACGCGATGTGGCCTGCGGCAAAGTGGGGATTGTGTTCGTGGATCCGACGGCCAAGAAAGTGGCGCTGGTGCCGCCAGGCTTCGTGGAGCGACTGGCAACGCGGTGGCCCGAGTCAGCGACCTGAATCAAGCCGGCGGGCGACGCGCATTCAACCAGATTTTCAGGGTAGCCAACGATTGCACCGCTTGCAGATCGGACTGCGCCATTTTCAGCGCGCGTTGCTGCGCCTCCAACTCGCTGGCCAAATGCTGCTTCAGGGCATCGGCCTTCAACGATACCGAACCGGGCAGGTCCAACGCCTGCAGCCATCGCTGCTGTTCGGCTTGGCGCTGCCGCTCCAACGCGGCAGCCTGCTGCTTCAACAACAAAGCAAGGCTTTGCAGGCGCTCTTGCGATGCGCGTTCCAGATGCTCCGGCTCGACCCGTTCGGTCTCGAGCTGCAGGCGCAGCAGTGCCAGAAGGTCCTTGCGGTCGTAGGCCGCGTTGGCCTGGCCCATCAATGCGTTTTTACGCAGCCGCTCCTGCGGATCAGGCTCGCGGTC
>JACCDV010242298.1_pt1 | contig 11045 bp, 11 predicted proteins | sample 7446131 | NCBI WGS metagenome assembly JACCDV01 (sample SAMN15323448, study PRJNA562643) | freshwater metagenome | isolation source: river surface water | place: USA:Blue River Watershed | collected 2017-08-17
ACATGGTAACCAGCATACTTGCCATCACCTACTGTGTAAGACAAGGCACCAGAGGACTCACGCACACCCATTGTTACTGAGCTTGATGACTTAATTTTTGCCAAAGTATCAGCTTGTGCTGTGGCAACAACACCAATACTTAATAATGCTGCAACTAAAAGATTCTTTTTCATTACCACTCCTTCATTGTTATTAAAACTAACCGAAAACAGACTCAATCAGGCAAAAAAGCCAGATATTTAGTTTTTAGCAGATTTTGAGTTCTAAAGGCAGTGGGGAAGCCACCTATTTTGGGTGTTGAGCCATTTAAGTGCCAAGCACCAAGCTAATTTTGGTGCCCGATTGATAATTATCATCATGCATAAGGTATGGGCTCTCCAACTCTACTTTTAAACCATGTTGCGATGCAATTTCTTTAACAATAGAGAGTCCTAAGCCACTTCCCGGCTCTTTGCTATCCCCCCTAAAGAATCGATTAAATACTTTATTTTGATATTGAGATGGAATACCTGGACCATCATCAATCACACTCAAAGACTCGTCATTGACCCTGATTGTGACGTGGCTGCCACGGGGGCAGTAGCGAATCGCGTTATCGATCAGATTGCTAATACATTCTGATAGCAAAAGCTCTGATCCCTGAATAAATAAATGGGGGGCTTGGATATCAACGCCTAAATCAATACCTATCTTTTGAGCATTGGCATAGTTATCAATGACTAATTGTTTTGATAGTTCCACCAAATCAACCTTTTTACTGAGATCTATTTCATGGCCGTGTTCGGCTTTGGTCATTGATAACAATTGTTCTGTTAGTCGCACTGAGGCATCAGCTGTTTGTGAAAGGCCATCAATAATTTTTGATAATTCTTCATTCATCGCCTCTTTTTTAGCCAGCCCAATTTGTGTTTTAACAATCGCCCATGGCGTTCTCAATTGATGAGCCGCATTACCAATGAATACTTTTCGCAGATTCACCAAGTTGGTAAGTCTTGATAGATAAATATTCAAACTTTCGATTAAGGGCATCAGTTCTTTGGGAACGCGCTGGCCATCAATGATGGATAAATCTGATTCTTCTCTGCTGGCTAAAGACCGACTCAATGCATTTATTGGTTTTAAGCTTTTATTAATGGCTAGCCAAATTAAACCAGTCAAAGCAATCAACAATAAGGTTTGACCCGTGAGCAATTCTCGCAAAATGTGAGAGATCAAAACCTTTCTTGCCTCAAGAGTTTCAGCAACTTTGACCGTCACTAAACCCTTGATACTTGATCTTACTTTAGGGTTACTACTTTCAACTATGGAGTGCTTTAGGATGGCCAATCGAATAGGAGTTCCATTAATTTCTTCATCAGAAAAACTAACTAAAGAAAAGTAATTAACAGTATTGACCGAAACCTCAGTAGAGGCTGGCAATCTTGCATTACCCACCAAGTGTTCGCCATTGAAGTTCATTACTTCATAGAAAAATCTAGAGCCAATATTGTTGCCAAAAAGATAAGTAGCGGATTGAGGGACTTCAACTTTTAATTCGCCATCTACAAGCTTCAATTCCTCAGCAACAGTTCTAGCTGCAATATAGAGTGAGCGATCATATGCGGCATTTGCTGCATCAACAGCATTTTTATAAGAAAACAATGCATTAATAAAAATCAGAAGTACCAATGGCAATACCAACCACACAAACAGTGTCTGCTTTATTGATTTAATTGGACTAGCCATTATTCAATCCTCAGCATATAGCCGATACCTCTGACGGTTGAAATTTCACAGCCAAATTCTTGATTAATTTTTTTTCTAATTCGATAAACTAGTACTTCAACCGCATCGACTGCTGCCGCCTCATTTTGAAAGATTTGGTTATGCAAAAATTCTTTGGTTACCACCCTATCTTTTCTATCAAACAAAATTCCTAAAAGAGTACTTTCTCTTGGGGTTAAAGAAATTAATTCTTGGTTGTAAAAGAAGCACTGATTGCTTTTATCGTAGCTAATGGCTCCATAAGATTGAATATCACTCACCATTTGCGGGGATCTGCGCAAAAGAGCATGCACTCGGGCATCTAATTCCTCTAAATCAAATGGTTTGGGCAAGTAATCATCAGCGCCGGCATTAAGCCCCTTGACGCGATCGCCCACATCAGCCCTGGCAGTCAAAATTAATACTGGCACAAAGTCTTTTCTGGCTCTGATTTCTTGTAAAACTGATAAACCATCTCGCTTGGGTAAATTGAGGTCCAAAATAACCAACTTGTAGTCATGGTTAAGTAATAGTTGCGCTGCTTCGTTGCCATCCATCGCCAAAACAACATCGAGCCCCATCTTTCTGAGGGCAGAGCCGAGCCAAAGGGCTAATTCTTGGGTATCTTCGACTAGCAAAACTTTCATTAGGGTAAAACCTTAGCTCTTTTGACAGCAGATTGACAGTGGCATTTGCAATGATTTCATTGTCATAGCTTTATGACCTCAGTTGTTTAGCAATTTAACCAATTTATTCAATAAATGGGAGTTATTAATGAAATTATCACGCAGAGATTTTTTATCGTATAGCACTGCTCTAGGTGCAAGTACTATGTTGCCTTTCAATGTTTTTGCACAAGCAAAACCATTATTTGACTCTATCAACATGTTTGTTCCTGCAGCACCTGGTGGTGGCTGGGATGGAACGGCTCGCGCCATTGAAGCTGCAGCTAAAGAAGCTGGTCTAGTGGGCTCATTCCAATTCGAGAACGTGGGTGGTGCTGGCGGTATGGTTGGGCTACCTCGTTTCGTGAATCAACGCAAAGGTCAGGGTAATACATTGATGGTGGGTGGCTCAGTGATGGTTGGCGCAGCAATTACAAATAAGAGCCCAGTAACCATGAAAGATGTAACCCCGATTGCAAAATTAACTGAAGAAGCTGGCGTAATTGCAGTTCCTGTTGATGGAAAGATTAAAAATTGGAAAGACCTTGAGGCTGCATTTAAAGCAAATCCAAAAGCAGTGTCAGTTGCTGGAGGTAGTGCCGGCGGTACAGATCACCAATTACTGGGTCTAATTATCAAGGCACTTGGTAAGAATCCAAGAGATGCTGCTTATGTGGCTTTTGCTGGCGGCGGTCCTGCTAATGCTGCTATTTTGGGTGGTCAGGTTAGTGCAGGCATTTCTGGATGGTCAGAATTTGAAGAGCAAATCAAAGCAGGTCGTATGCGTGCGATTGCCGTTTCAGGTAATAAGCGTATTCCTGGTATTGATGTGCCAACCTTAAAAGAATTGGGTGTCAATGTGACTGCAGCCAACTGGCGCGGTGTCTTTGCTGCTCCTGGTATCAATGCACAACAAAAAGCAGCTTTGGTAGATCTTGTAACTAAGATGCATGCATCTAAGGGTTGGAAAGAAACTCTGGAGAAAAGAAAGTGGACGGATGTATTCACAGCCGGCGCAGCATTTGATGCACAAATCAAGCAAAGTATTGCTGACACAGAAAGCGTTCTAAAAGAGCTTGGGCTTGCATGAACACAAAAATTGTCTCCGGTTTATTGTTAGTTTTATGTGCTATCGGCATTTGGCAAGTAACAGTTATTCCTGAGTCAACCATGTACTCTGAGGTTGGGCCAATTCTGGCCCCCTCAGTAGTCGTTGGAGCCTTGACAATATTGGGAATAATTTATTTGCTGACATCTCTTAAGGGCAAATCACCTGATTGCATTGAGTCTGAAGAAGAGATTCCATTAGTGGATAGTAATCAAAGAATTTTTTATTTTCTGATCTCAGGAATGCTCTTTATTCTGTTAATCAAGCCAATTGGCTTTCTTATTCCAGCCACGATATGCGGTATCGGTGTTGCCAAGTCATTTGATGCGCCATTTAAAGCTAAAACATTTTTAATCTGTGCATCGATTGCATTGGTTTTTTGGGGTCTCTTTTCCGCGCTATTGGGCGTTGATTTAGGGCCAATTTTTAAACTACCTTTCTAAGAAAATTATGGGATCATTTGAATCACTGATGCAAGGCTTCGCCGTTGCATTACAACCAATGACTTTGCTATACGGTTTTCTGGGTTGTTTAGTTGGAACCCTCATTGGAGTTTTACCAGGCATTGGGCCAGCTTTAACAATCGCATTGTTACTACCCCTCACCTTTAAAGTTCCTGCAACAGCAATGTTTGTTTTGTTTGCTGGCATTTACTACGGTGCGATGTATGGTGGTTCTACAACATCGATTTTGCTCAATACACCTGGAGAGTCAGCAACTATTGTTACCTCATTAGAAGGTAACAAGATGGCCAGAAAAGGTCGAGCTGGCCCTGCGCTCGCAACTGCAGCCATTGGTAGCTTTGTGGCTGGCACCATTGGTACGATTGCTTTAACTTTCTTTGCCCCATTGGTAGTAGATGCAGCTCTCGCATTTGGTCCAGCTGAATATTTCAGCTTAATGGTTCTTGCACTCATAATGGTTTCAGCAGTTCTAGGTAATTCAGCTCTTAGAGGGTTGATTAGTTTATTTGCTGGATTGTTGTTTGGATTAGTTGGGATTGATTTACAAACCGGTCAAGCGAGATTTACTTTTGGACAACCAGAATTACTAGATGGTATCGAAGTTACCATCGCTGCAGTTGGTTTATTTGCCATTGGTGAAGCACTCTACTTGGCTTGGCAAGGAAAAGAAAATAAAAACTCAGAAGTATTGAAGGTATCTGGCAGCTTATGGCTGAGCAAAGAAGATTGGAAGCGCTCTTGGAAACCTTGGTTCAGAGGAGCCTTCTTTGGTTTTCCTGTTGGTGCGATGCCAGCTGGTGGAGCAGAGTTACCAACGCTACTGTCTTACTATACAGAGAAAAAGCTTTCAAAAAATCCTGAAGAGTTTGGCCATGGAGCAATTGAAGGAGTAGCTGGTCCCGAGGCAGCTAATAATGCTTCGGCAGCTGGTGTACTGATGCCACTTCTAACTTTAGGCATTCCAACTTCAGCTACTGCAGCGATTATTTTGTCAGCATTTGAATCCTACGGCATTCAAGTAGGGCCGCAGTTATTCACTCAACAGAGTGGCCTTGTTTGGACATTGATTGCCAGCTTATATATTGGCAATATCATTCTCTTAATTCTTAATTTGCCATTGGTCGGTTTGTGGGTGAAGCTACTCAAAATTCCCCCACCATGGTTATATGCTGGCATCATCATCATTTCTGCAGCAGGCGTTTATGGTTCTAGCAACTCTGCATTTGATGTAGGCTTATTATTCTTCTTTGGCTTGTTGGGTTTTGTCATGCGTCGCTTTGATTTTCCTGCCGCTCCATTGATCATCGGACTGATCCTAGGTCCAATGGCAGAGCAATCCATGCGTCAAGCGATGACAATCAGTCAAGGTCAGTGGAGCACCTTCTTTACTCGACCAATCTCAGGCTCAATCATGCTAATTGCATTGGCTTTATTGGTGATTCCTCCAATCGTTAAGATGATCAAGGTCAAACGTCCTGGATACTTACCAAGATAGTTTAAGTGCTTACTTGTGCTTCTGAGAAGCTAACAAGTCACTTAAATCAAAGCCTTTTATGAATAACTCATAAAAGGCTTTTTTTATTGAATGATTTTCTTGTCGAAAAAATGATCAACTTGAGACTCTGAATAACCAATCTCATAAAGCAACTCTATGGTGTGCTCTCCCAGTTTGGGGGGGTTAAGTCTGATAGGCAATCTATTACCACCTAAACTAATTGGCAGTAAGGGTGTTTTTGTTGTATAACCAGCATTGGGGCCAGAGCTCATCACTACCTCGCCAAGACCACCAGTAGCATTCAAGTGAGGGTCATCCAATAACTCATGCGGCTTGGTGATGGGCGCATAAGGTAAACCATTTTTTTCAAAAATAGTAGCAATCTCATCAGCTGCCATGTCAGAAAAGAATGATTGCAAAATTGGCATCATCTCGCTTCGATGCTGAACTCTTGAGTTATTGGTAGAGAATCGTTCATCTTGCTTTAAATCATTTAATCCAAATGCCTTACAAAATATTTCCCATTGATTATCCGAAACCACCGCCAAGAAAATTTGCTCATCATTTTTAACTTTAAAGACATCATAGACCCCCCAAGCAGAAATTCTGCTTGGCATAGGGGATGCTGGCTTGCCAGTCGTTGCATACTGCATCATGTGCTGACCAACCAGGAAAATATTGTTCTCAAAAAGAGACGACTGTACCTCTTGACCCAATCCTGTTTTTTCTCTTTGCTTTAATGCAGCCATAGCACCAACGGCACCAAAAATACCTCCCATGATGTCATTCACTGAGCTACCCGCACGCAAAGGCTTCCCTACAGGTCCAGTCATGTAAGCCAGGCCACCCATCATTTGAACGACCTCATCTAAAGCCGTACGATGCTCATAAGGACCAGGGAGAAATCCTTTGTGCGATACATAAATGATTTTTGGGTATTTTTTTGATAGCGTAGCGTAGTCAAATCCAAATTGCGCCATCATGCCAGCTCTAAAATTTTCACTAACAATATCTGCGCTAGCAATTAATCTTTCCACTAAGTCTCTACCTTCCTGAGATTTAAGATCAACGGCAATACTTTTTTTATTGCGATTGAACATGGAAAAAAATCCTGCACCAGAACCAAGCAGATCTCTCGTTCTATCACCTTCAATGGGCTCAATCTTGATGACTTCAGCCCCAAGGTCCGCCAAAACCATCCCGCAAGTTGGGCCCATGACCATGTGTGTGAACTCTACAACACGAATTCCCTCATAGGGCAGCGTGTGATTAGCCATTAATATTAAAACCCTTAGGGATGCCAGCTTCTGGTGTCATGCCATAAATTGGTTCGTGAGGTAAGGCTGATTGCAATATTTTTCTTGCTTCTAGTAGTTTTTCAAAATTGACGCCTGTTCTAATGCCCATAGCTTCAAACATGAATACCAAATCTTCTGTCACTACATTGCCTGAAGCTCCGGGTGCGTAGGGGCAGCCACCAATCCCACCTTGTGATGAGTCAAAAGTGCGAATACCTTCTTCATAAGCAGCCAAACAATTGGCTAAACCTAAGCCACGGGTGTTGTGCATATGTGCAGCCCCAGCTTTGGTGCCCAATTCTTTATAAAGTTGTTTAAATAAACGTTTTACTTGTGCTGGATTGGCATACCCAGTGGTATCTGACAATCCAATTTCATCAACACCTGCCACCGCCAATGAAACAGCCAATGCGATGACTTCCGCTTCTGGAACTGCTCCTTGTAGAGTGCAACCAAAAGCAGTTGAAATTCCCACTTCGACATTGATGTTTGGTGCTACTGTTTTTTTGTACTGAATAATTTCAATCACTTGCTGAATCATTTCTTGGCGTGTTTTTTTAACATTGGCCAATGAGTGAGCTTCACTGGCAGATACGGGAATCGTTAACTTATCAGCGCCAGCATCAATAGCTGCTTGAGCACCTTTCAAATTGGGAACTAAAGCAAGCACAGTGCCCGCTTGAAGTGATTTAGCATATTGCACAACTTCTCTGGCATCTGCCATTTGAGGTAGTAAGTGCCCAGGTACAAATGAGCAGACTTCTATCTCTTGAAGACCTGCTGAATATAGTGCTTTTAACCATTTGAATTTTTGTTCTGTTGGCATAATGCTTTTAATGGATTGCAATCCATCACGAGGACCAACTTCACTAATGTATACCTGATTAACATTCATAAGCTTATTGTATAAACAATTTACTTGAAATGTCAGGTATTAATCAGCTAACAATCAGTCTCTCTAATCTAAACAGTAAACGGTTTGACGGGTGTTGGTTTACCGTGCTGGTTAACCGCTACAAAAATGATCTCACATTCTGTGGCCTTATAAAAAGTAAAATCTGTGGGGTAAGTTGAACGAACTTCAACCTTGATTTTCATGCTGGTATTGCCAGTTTAAGCAATACTTGCCTCAACCTCAACTAAATCACAAATTGAGATTGGTTTAATGAAATCAATATTTCCTACTGAGGCAGTCACACAATAAAGACCTGACCATCCAGAAGCACAAACATAGGCTGCCTCATCAATCCACTTCATGACGGTGCCACCATGAACTTTGCCGCCAAAATTTACTGTATTAGGCTCTGCTAAAAATCTTAGGATAATATTTGAATTATTCATGTGTGAGACTTTTTAAGTGTTAAGAATTGATTGCATCATTGAAAAAGGCCTATCCTGAGATAGGCCTTTTACTGATTAATAAAGATTGAATCGATTAAGTAGTTTTAATCAGCTGTTAATTTTGCCGCTTGAACTACCTTTTTCCATTTAGCAAGATCATCTACAATCAATTTTTTGAATTGCTCAGGCGTACTTGTCTCAACGTCAGTACCTTGACCCTCAATTTGTGCCATCACAGCTTTATCATTTGATACTTTGTTAATGGCCGTATTAAGTTGTTGAATAACTGCTTTTGGCGTTTTGGCTAATAGTGGTTTTGTGTTTCATGGGAGTGACTTATTTCAAGCTATCGCTAGTTTATGCATTGCTCATCTTTGGTTCTAGCGCCATGTTCTTGACATACCGAAAGTTAGACTCATGGTCACACTGGGCTTGATGGATTAGTTAAGTCTTTTTTAAATATGGCATCTTTATCACTGATGGCTGTTGGTGGGGCTATTACTCTTGCTCCAGAGATGCAACAATTCTTGGTTCTTGAAAAAGGTTGGATCAACGATCTTCAATTTAATACCTCTATTGCAATTGCCCAGTCCTCTACGGGGCCTAATTTATTATTTGTGGCTTTGTTTGGTTGGCATATTGGTCTCAATGCCACTTCGGAGACTTATCTCCAGCCTATTCTTGGTTTGATGGATGCACTGATTGGTTTATTTGGTATTTTGATACCAAGCACCACGTTAACTTTATTTGCTGCACAGTGGGCACATAAAAATAAAGACTTAAAAACTGTTCAAGCTTTTAAGCAAGGCATGGCACTGATTGTCATCAGCATGCTTTTGGCAACCTGCTGGTTATTAACGACACCACATAAAGATTTATCAGTGGATTGGCCACTATTACCATTGGCAAGTTTAATTGCATTCTTCACGCTTAAAACAAAGATACACATTCTATGGATGTTGGCATCCGGTGCCATATTAAGTGGACTAGGTTTTGTATAAGCAATTTAAGATAATAAAATAATCCTAGTAAATTCAGCTCAAACGAGAAAGCCACCAATCTATAGTTTTTAAGGATCTTGAACACATACTTAAAATGACGCTCGTCGCCACAAGAGCATTAGAAACAATAAGAGTTAAGACCCAATAAAAAAACCCACTCCGAAGAGTGGGTTCTATTTACATCTCAGTACTTACGTACTAACTAATTTCTAACTGGCTAAGCCAGCGAGGAATTAGAAGTTGTGTGAGATACCAAATGCAGTAACTTCAGCTTTCTTAGATGCTGTACCTGTAGCTACTTTATCTTTGTACTCAGCTACATATGCATAGCCAGTTGTACGCTTGCTAAATGCATATGTTGCACCAACCTGATATGAAGACAAGTCAGCTGAAGTTGCACCAGCTGAATCTTTCAACTTACCATCAGATACTTGAGCAAATGGCGTTACTTTACCGATTGTGTATGTTGCGCCTAGGTTGTATGTCTTATAGTCAAGACGTGTTGTGCCAGTCATTTCACGATCAGCATAGTAAGCAAACAACTTAGCTGCGCCTAATGTGTATGTACCAGAAGCTGTCAAGTTCTTTTGCTTTGTGTCAACTGCAGAAGCTGCCGCTGTAATTGTTGTACATGCAACTGTTGAAGATGCTGTGCATGATGTAGTACGGTCAATGTCTGTTGAAGCAGCTACAGTGTTGCTTGTAAATGTTGTGGTGATATAGTCACCAGTTACTGCCAATGATTTATTTTTAGCTTCAGCATATGCCAAAGTTGCATCCAAATTACCAGCTTTGTAATTAGCTGATAAACCCAAGAAATCACTTCTTGTATCAGTTGTATTTGCACCACCTGAAGCACCAGTAGCTTGTGACACTGACTTACCTAAGTCAGCAGCAAATGTAACGCCACCCATTGCTGGAGCAACCCAACGAATTGAGTTACCTTGAGTGATTTCACCAAAACGGTGAACCGCTGTTGCTGTTTGCTTTTGCGTACTTGTTAGTGACAAACCTGATGAACCAAAACCGTATGAGTTAACTGTACCTGCAACATTGATACCTTGACCGTATTCTGTTGTGTATTGGTTTCCGATTGTTACAGTACCAAAACCTTTGCCACGAATACCAGCGAATGCTTGACGCACTGTACCAACAGCTGCACCTTCAGTTGCAATGTTAGCTTCCCATGTACCAATCGCTGTCAAACCGCCACCCAAGTCTTCAGCAATATTCAAACCCAAACGTGGTGATGTCCAACCGTTAGCTTGGTAGCCAGTTGTTTTAGTAACTTTGCCAGCACCATCAGTTAATTCTTGTGTAGCAACACCTGGGTTGATACGACCGTAGATCGTTACTGATGATTGCGCTGCTACTGAGCCAGCGATTGTTGACAATGCTGCCAACGCGATTAATGATTTTTTCATTCGTAAATCTCCAAAAATGTGAAATAAACGTACCTAGTTAATCTAGGGACCTAGCCATACTGCAACATGTGTTTGGCACTTATTGTGTAGTTGCAGGCATTTAGGGGTGTTTCTCTGTCGATTTTTGGAAGAAATTCACATAGTGTTGCATCTATGCAACAAATCATTTTTAATTAGCTGTATTTCAAGAGAAATTAGGTGTTAAATACATATTAACCCTAATAAAAAAGGTATTTTTGTCACATGGCAAGCAGAGAATTCCTGAAAATCATGAAATTAGCTCGTTCTGGTGATGCTTTGGCGCAACAGAAAATAGGCCATATTTATATGCTTGGGGACGTTGGAGTTCCTAAAAACTCTCAAAATGCTTTGCTTTGGCTTGAAAAAGCATCTGTAAGTGTCGGATTTAATGAAGAAATATCCAATTTCGTGGCAGATCATCTGGAACTCGCGATCAACCTCTCTTCTACACAAGCGCCCTTTGCCTGGAAATGCCTATTATTAGC
>JACCDV011264024.1_pt1 | contig 11044 bp, 9 predicted proteins | sample 7446131 | NCBI WGS metagenome assembly JACCDV01 (sample SAMN15323448, study PRJNA562643) | freshwater metagenome | isolation source: river surface water | place: USA:Blue River Watershed | collected 2017-08-17
ATTGTTGAAGGCTTGGCCCAGCGGATTATTTCAGGGGATGTACCGGAGGGGCTTAAGCATAAGAAGGTGATTGTCCTGGATATGGGCGCCTTGGTTGCGGGTGCTAAATTCCGGGGTGAATTTGAAGACAGGTTGAAAGCAGTATTAAAGGAAGTGGAGAAGGAAGATGGATCCGTTATTTTATTCATTGATGAGTTACACACCATTGTGGGGGCTGGACGAGCCGAAGGATCAGTTGATGCCGCTAATTTATTAAAGCCAGCGTTAGCGCGTGGTATGCTGCGTTGTGTTGGCGCGACGACCTTAGATGAATACCGTCAATACATCGAGAAGGATGCGGCACTTGAACGCCGTTTTCAACAGGTGATGGTCAATGAGCCAACCGTCGAGGACACCATTGCCATCTTGCGTGGTTTAAAAGAAAAATATGAGGTGCATCATGGGGTGCGCATTCAGGACTCTGCCATTGTCGCTGCGGCCGTGATGAGTCAGCGCTATGTTACCGAACGATTTCTACCGGATAAAGCTATCGATTTAATTGATGAGGCTGCGTCAAAGTTGCGTATTGAAATTGATAGTATGCCGCAAGCCTTGGATACCAATGAGCGCGATATTCGTCGGCTTGAAATTGAACGTCAGGCCTTAAAGAAAGAAACTGATGCGCCTTCTAAAGAACGGTTAGCCAAGATCGACGAGGAATTGGTGCGCTTAAAAGACACTAGCAAGGCCATGCGTGCCAAGTGGCAAAGCGAAAAAGCGGTGATCGACCGCATCCGGGCTTCCAAGGCGCAGATTGAAGAGCTGCGCGCCGAGGAAGTTAAGGCAGAAAAAGCCGGTGATCTCGGCAAGGTTGCTGAAATCCGCTATGGCAAGATGGTTAATCTGCAGAAAGAGTTGGAAGTGAAGAATAAGGAATTAGCCAAGTTGCAAAAGGATGGCTGTCTCTTGAAGGAAGAGGTTGACGATCAGGATATTGCCAGCATTATTGCCAAGTGGACGAAGATTCCTTTAGATAAATTAATGCAAGGCGAAACTCAGAAACTGATTCACATGGAAGATGCGTTAAAGCGCCGCGTGGTTGGTCAAGATGCGGCCATTGATTCGATTGCCGCCTGTATTCGTCGTTCACGCACGGGCTTGTCCGATCCTAACCGTCCATCAGGTTCCTTTATCTTCGTTGGTCCGACGGGTGTGGGGAAGACAGAATTAGCTAAATCATTGGCATGGTTCTTATTTGATGATGAAAATGCCATGGTGCGCATTGACATGAGCGAGTATATGGAAAAGCATAATGTGGCCCGTTTAATTGGGGCACCTCCAGGCTACGTGGGTTACGAAGAAGGCGGTCAATTAACCGAAGCTGTGCGTCGCAAGCCCTTTGCGGTGGTGCTCTTTGACGAAATCGAAAAAGCGCATCCAGAAGTGTTCAATGTGCTCTTGCAATTGCTTGATGATGGCCGTTTAACCGATTCACAAGGCAGAATTGTTAATTTCAAAAATACCATTGTGATTATGACATCTAATATTGGAACAGCGGATACCGCGCAATTAACTGATCAGCGGGAAATCGAGAACCGTATTAATGATGCCCTGCGTGCGCATTTCCGTCCGGAGTTTTTAAATCGGGTGGATGAAACCATTGTCTTTAAGCGCCTAGGCCGTGGGGAAATCACCAAGGTGGTTGATATTCAAACGGCTACCTTGAGCACACGATTAGCAGATAAAAAGATTGAGCTGACTTTGACAGCAAAGGCTAAGGAATTATTGGGTCGCCTAGGGTACGATCCAATTTATGGCGCACGGCCGCTTAAAAGGGTTATTCAGCGTCTATTGCAAGACCCGATTGCCTTGCGTTTGTTGCAAGGTGAATTAAAGGAAGGACAGAAAATCAACGTTGATGCCCAAGGTGAAGACTTGGCTATCGATGTTAAATAATTAACAAACATAATCCATAAGGAGGGTGGCATGAAACGTCGTTATGTTGTAATTGTCGGACTAACACTTTTTCTATCTACTCTTGGAGTGGCTTGTGCCAAAACAGGTGATGAAACGGTACAACTAAAACAACAGATAAAGGCGCTGGAAAGCAAGTTAGCTCATTTGGAGACCCAACTAGCCAATCAGCAGCAGGCGCCCAAACCTGCCATGAAGGCTTGGCGTCAATCACCGTCATTCTATATGGATGAATGGGATCCGTTCACAGAAATGGATGCGATGCATCGCTATATGAATCAATTGATGCATCATGCCATGGGTGGCATGAGCGGGGTTGCTTTTAATCCCAAAACAGATATTAAACAAACTGACGAGCAATATACCTTGACCCTGGATATTCCAGGCATGGATAAGAATAACTTAAATATAGAAGTTAAAGACGGCAGCCTGCTCATCTCTGGTGAGCGTTCCAGTGAGAAAAAAGAAGACAGGCCTAATCAATATGTTCGTCAGGAAAGGTCCTTTGGTTATTTTTCTCAAGCCTTTCCCTTACCGGAAGATGCCAAACCAGATGCTATTGATGCCAAGTATGATAATGGGGTATTAACGGTTGTCATCGGCAGGGAAAAACAAAAAGATGGGCAGGATTCTTCCAAGAAGGTGGTTATTAAGTAAGTAGTGCTTTGCTTGACTTCAACGGATACTAAGGGTAAATTAAGATTATGCGTACCCCTGGTATCCTTTTTTTGTTTTTTATTCTTTCTGCAGTTTCCCTCCAGGCTGCAGAGCCGATTAAGGATGGTTTTTACGACGAGCATGATGATGAAGGTCATGTGGTTAAGACGGTGCAATACCGTTATGGCGTGCCCAACGGTCTTTTCCGCACCTTTTACCCTGATGGTCGCGTTGCTGGCACCGGTGAATATTTAAACGGTCAATTGCAAGGCATGGCCTTAGCCTATTACCCCTCTGGCGTATTAAAGATGAAAAGTTTTTATAGCGATGGAAAATTGCACGGTTTAGCCACTCTTTATTATGCTAATGGTAAGGTCAAAAGTGAAATGCCCTATATTAAGGGAGTTATTGATGGCATCGCCCGTGAATATGACGAACATGGCACGCCCTTGATTGATCATGTCTATACTTGGGGGAAGGAAAATGGTTTTAGGAAGGAATATTACCCAAACGGTCAGGTTAAGCGTGAGTTGCAATATAAGAATGATAGGCAGGTTGGTATTATCCGGGAGTATTTTGAAAATGGCCGTTTGAAGGGGCTTTTTCGTGGCGTTGAAGGGGTAAAGTTTGGTTTGGGTAAGGAATATTACCCCAAGGGTCCATTATTGCGGGAGGGCATTTATGAAAAAGGGCAACTTAATGGATTGGTGACTAATTATTACCCTAGCGGCAAGATATTAAGTAAGGTTCATTATAAGAATGGGTTGATGGATGATGCTAATTGGCAGGAGTTTTATGAGACGGGTGAGTTGATGAATACGGCGACCGTAGTTGCTGGCAAAAAGCAAGGTTTGGCTAAGGCATATTATACCAATGGGAAGGTCAAGAGTGAGGGCAATTTTAGGGATGATAAACGCCATGGGGCGTTTCGGTTGTATACGGTTGAAGGAGTATTTCAATTCCTAGAGTCGTATCAGTCTGGCCAATTAGTTCAGCGAAAAGAATATGACGCTAAGGGTTTAATTGTGATGGAGCAATCGTTTTATTAACATATAGATTGATAAAAATTGTTTTCTTAAAATTTCTTCATGGTATAGTAATTTCCTATGGCAAAGATATTTGAACCAACCTTATTGACGTCCAGCTTAACAGAGATCGTTGAGAAATTAATCAGCGAGAAGAATGCTGTTTTGCCAACTCAGCCGACTGAATCTGTCCTTAAAGATATTATGGAATACGAGGGGCGCATGCGGGTTTCTGGGATGGATAAGTTTAATTCCCCATCCTTGATTGCCGTGACTAATTTGTACCTCAATGAGGCGGATAAGCAGAAAAATAAGGCTAAGGGCGCGGTAGTTCTTTTTATGAATACCGAGATAGCAGACAAGATTTTTAAGGCCGTTGGTTTTACCGTGCCTTATGATGAAGATGATGATTCCATGATGAAGCTCTGCGGCCAATTTGCGCAAGCGGTGGTAAATGCATTTAAAGACCGCCTGTCATCTGCTGGTTATGCTGCCTTGATTGCCAGTGAGCCGCTGGTTTATAAGAATAATGTCTCGGAAGGGGTGGCCTTTAGCCCTGACCAGGTCGAAAAGCAAGAAATCAGCTTTTATTATTTTAAGACCAAAACCATTCTTATTGAAGTCAGTTTAGCCCCTATTCCTAAAAAGTAATCACCGTTGTCCCGAAGGCAGACCATGGGGCTTGTTCAATCCATCATTGATACCTTCCAACAAGCCTCGATCTATATTGTGATCGGGCTTTTTTTCTCTGGATTAATCCAGGCATTTATTTCTGCGGCACAAATCACCCGTCATTTAGGTCCAGCTAATTTTAGGTCAGTTGCGTTAGCAACGCTGGTGGGCATCCCGTTGCCCTTATGTTCTTGCGGGGTTATCCCAGCTGCCATTGCATTGCGCCGTAATGGGGCTTCAAAGGGGGCAACCCTTTCCTTTCTGATTTCTACGCCGGAGACGGACATTGATTCAATCATGTTGTCCTTTGCCTTGCTCGACCCGATTATGGCGGTGTTTCGTTTAATAGCAGGGGTGGTGACGGGAATTATGGCTGGGGTGGTTGAGAATATATTAGGCAAAAGGGACAATCAAGGCATTGATGTGCCGCCGGTAGGTGGGCCATCTGTCAACAATACACAAGATCATCAACACCGTTGGCCGCATCGTTTAAAAGAAGGGATGGCTCAAGCCTTTGGAACCCTGCTGGCTGATATGGCCCCATGGTTGATTTTTGGTTTGGTGTTAGCTGGGGTTATTTCTTATTTTGTTCCAGCGTCGATGATTGAACGATTCCTTGGGCATGGGTTGTCATCGATGTTATTAATGTTAGTGGTAGGGATTCCGCTGTATGTGTGCGCTTCAGCATCGACCCCAATTGCTGCGTCATTAATCTTAAAAGGCATGAGCCCGGGCGCGGCCTTGGTTTTTTTACTGGTGGGGCCAGCCACCAATATTACGACGATTGTGATGGCTTGGAAATTTTTGGGTCGACGCGCGACAATCATTTATTTAGGCACCTTGGCTGGATGCTCCCTGGTGTTGGGGTTATTGCTTGATTGGATTTATGCCTATCTCGGGTTAGATATCAAGGTTTTATTAGGAAAAGCCAGTCATGTCTGGTCGCCGCAAGTAGAAAGCTACGCCGCTGTATTCCTAGCCATCCTTATCGCTCACGCCTTGTACCGCAAACACCTTTCTTGACAAAAATATAACTCGTGCTATACTTTTAGCAGTTAATCAATGAGAGTGCTAATTACGGACAAAGGCTATGGTTAAACGTTCAGACATGCAGGCGCGTAAGGATAGGATCCTGGCGATTGTGGTCAATCAGTACATTAAGACCGTGTCGCCTATTGGTTCTCAGTCGATTACCGATGATCACCGCTTGGATTGTTCGCCAGCGACGGTGCGTAATATCTTAGCTGAACTTGAGGAGGAGGGTTATCTAACCCATCCGCATACCTCAGCTGGACGTATGCCCACTGCCCAAGGTTACCGTTATTACGTTGACCATTTGATGAATGAGATTCAGCTGCTGGAAACTGAAAAGCGGCATGTTGAACAAGAATATAAGCGTTACCGTGATCAATTAGAATTGCTCATGGAGAAAACAACGCAATTGCTCTCTGATATCACCCAGTACACCGCGATTATTTCGGTGGATGGCTGGAATAGCAAGTTTATCCTTAAGGGGACGAATTATGTGGTTGATTACCCTGAGCAAACGGATATTTTAAAGATTAAGTCGATTTTACGGATTCTCGAGGAGAAGGAGCGCTTGCTGGAATTGATTAACCGTCAATTGGAAAGCAAGATTGATATTTATATCGGGCAGGAGTTGGCATTTAAAGAAGTTGATTCTTGTTCGCTGGCTGTATCGCAATTTAAGACAGGTAATATTAGTGGCCGTATCGCTGTGCTGGGCCCAACCCGGATGCAATATGAACGGGTGGTATCTGCCATCGAGTACATCACGCAGACATTAAGCCATAGAAAATAGAGTAAGGATAGGGGTTATGGACGAGAACGTTCAACCACAAGAAGAGATTTTGTCGCCGGAAGAGCAAAAGCCAACGGCCGTTGAAGCCTTGGCAGAGCAATTAGCCGCCGAGAAGGAAAAGTATGTCAGGCTCTTGGCTGAATTTGAAAATATGCGCAAGCGCCATGAGCGTGAGCGTTTGGAATTGATTAAGTACGCGCATGAAGAAGTGATCGTTGAGTGTTTGAAATTATATGATGACCTAGGCCGTTCATTAAAAGCGTTTCAAGTTAAAGAGGGCATGGATGCGAATTTAGTGAAGGGTTTAAGTATGGTGTTTAATAATATGAAGGACTTGATGACTAAATATGAGGTCAAGCCCATTGAATCGGTAGGTAAGCCTTTTGATCCAAACGCGCAGGAAGTGTTGATGCAAGGTGAAACAACGGAATTCCCCGATGGGGTTGTGATGGAAGAGTTTGAAACAGGATATACTTTAGGCGGTCGGGTGGTGCGGACTGCAAAAGTAAAAGTAGCGAAGAATATAAACTCATAAATAAGGAGATGATATATGGGAAGAGTAATCGGTATTGATTTAGGTACATCAAATTCAGCGGCAGCTGCCATGGAAGGCGGACGTCCGGTGATTGTCCCTTCAGCTGAAGGGGCAGGGGTTTCATCGGGTAAGGCGTTCCCATCGTTTGTGGCCTTTACCAAGGATGGGCAATTGCTCGTCGGTGAACCAGCCCGCCGTCAGGCGCCTATTAACTCGGAAGGCACCATCTACGCCTCCAAGCGTAAAATGGGGACAGATCACAAGTTTAAAGTTTTTGGTAAGGAGTATACACCGCAGCAAGTTGGGTCTTTTATCTTGCAAAAGATTAAATCCGACGCGGAAAAATTCTTAGGCGAAACCGTTGATGGCGCTGTCATCACTGTGCCGGCTTACTTTAATGATAATCAGCGTCAAGCCACCAAGGATGCTGGTGAAATCGCTGGTTTAAAGGTCTTGCGTATTATCAACGAACCTACCGCTGCCTGTTTAGCGTATGGTTTAGACAAAGCTGGCAAGGAACAAAAGATCATGGTCTTTGACCTAGGTGGCGGTACGCTTGATGTGACCATCCTTGAAATGGGTTGGGACACGGCCTCTAAGGCAGCGACCTTTGAAGTGTTGTCGACCTCAGGGGATAATCAATTAGGCGGTACCGACATGGATAATGCCTTGATTGATTACATCATTGCTGAATTCAAGAAGGAAAGCGGCATTGACCTGCGTAATGATAAGATGAGCTTCCAGCGTCTACGTGAAGGCGCAGAAAAAGCCAAGGTTGAATTGTCTTCAACCGTATCGACGGAAGTGAATCTTCCTTATATTACGGCTGATGCCTCAGGGCCAAAGCATTTAAACATGAAGATTGATCGCGCAAAATTAGAATCTTTAATTAGCCCGTTGGTTGATCGTTGCCGTGGGCCGGTGCGTCAAGCTATCAAGGATGCCGGTGCCAAATTAGGCGAAGATATTAAGGTTGACCGTGTAGTCCTAGTCGGCGGCCCCACCCGTATGCCGATTGTGCAAAGCTTCTTGGAAAAAGAAGTTGGTCAAAAGATTGAGGGTGGTATTGACCCCATGGAATGCGTGGCCTTGGGTGCTGCGGTTCAAGGGGCGATTATTACCGGGGACACCAAGGATGTATTATTACTCGACGTCACACCGTTAACCTTAGGGATTGAAACCATGGGCGGTGTCTTTACTAAATTAATTGAACGCAACACCACCATCCCCAGCAAGAAGAGTCAGGTGTTCTCAACCGCTGAAGATAATCAAGGTGCGGTAACCATCCGTGTCTTGCAAGGTGAGCGTCAGATGGCGAACGATAATACCGAGCTTGGTCGTTTTGACCTAGTTGGTATTCCGCCGGCTCCACGCGGTATCCCTCAAATCGAAGTGACCTTTGACATCGATGCCAACGGCATCGTGCACGTCGGGGCCAAGGATAAGGGGACTGGCAAGGAGCAAAAGATTCAAATCACCGCCAAGACCAAATTATCTGAAGAAGAGATTCAGAAAATGGTCAAGGAAGCTGAGAAATTCGCGGAAGAAGATAAAAAGCGCCGTGAAGAAGCCGAGATGACCAATCAAGCCAATACCTTGATTTACTCGACGGAAAAGGCTTTAAAGGATTACGGCGATAAGGTGTCTGCGACTGAAAAAGAAGCGGTTGAAAAAGAATTAACCGCTTTAAGGACAGCCGTGACCGAGAAGAATATTGAGAATATGAAATCCGGCATGGAGTCTTTGCAAAAGGTGGGTCACAAGTTAGCTGAAGAAATGTATAAAGCTTCAGCCGCTCAACCAGGTGCTGGTGCTGATGCAGGTGCCGCTGGTGCTGGCCCAGACATGGGAGCCGGTAACGGTGCTGAAGGCGGCGCACAAGGGGATGCGTCTGAAAAAGATAAAAAGAAAGACGACGTCATCGACGCCGACTTCAAAGCTTCAAGCGACAAATAAGTAAGAAATTAGGGACAGCGCCCTATTTTAAATAGGGCGCTGTCCCTAATTATTAATTCAACAATAGATCGGGATGTCTCTCATTTTATGAAAAAAGATTATTATGATATCTTAGGATTACCTAAGGGGTCGGGGATCCCGGAGATTAAGAAGGCTTACCGTTCCTTGGCGTTAAAGTTTCACCCCGATCGTGTGCCCGAGGCTGAGAAAAAGCAAGCTGAGGAGAAATTTAAAGAAATTTCCGAAGCTTACGGTGTCTTATCTGATCCGCAGAAGAAACAGCTTTACGATCAACATGGTCATCAGGGCATTGATCAAAACTACACCTCGGAAGATATTTTCCGTGGCGCTGATTTCTCAAGCGTCTTTGGTGATTCAGTTGATTTAGGCGATATCTTAGGCCGGATGTTCGGCGGTGAAATGGGCGGCGGTGGGCGTTCATCAGGCCGTTCCCGCGGGCATGATATTCAATTTGAATTAGAGATTTCCCTGGAAGAAGCGTATTCAGGTTTAAAGAAGGAAATTAAATTCCCCCGTCATGAGCATTGCAAGAAATGTGACGGCACCGGGGCTAAATCAGCGTCCGCTATGAAGACTTGTACGGCTTGCGGCGGTCGCGGTCAAACAGTCGTGTCGAATGGATTTTTTCGTATGGCCCAAACCTGCGGTCAATGCCGCGGGGCTGGTAAGATGATTACCGAGCATTGCCCGGAGTGTTCCGGTCGTGGTGTCACGCGCACTACCCGCACGGTGGAGGTAAAGATTCCAGCCGGGGTGGATAATGATTCGCAGCTACGTATTCGCGGCGAGGGTGAAGTTGGTTCCGGCGGGCATGGCGATTTGTATATCTTTATTAAGGTCAATGAGCATCCGGTGTTTAAGCGCGACGGTATGGATTTGCATATGGATTTACCTGTAGCCTTTACCAAGACAGCCCTAGGCGGGGAAGTGAAGATCAAGAGCCTTAAAGAAGAAGTGATTATGAAGATTCCCGAAGGCACTCAAAGCGGTAAGACCTTCCGCCTAAGAGGTCACGGGATGCCTGATGTGCATGGGCGCACCTCTGAGCATGGCGAGTTATATGTGCGCGTCATGGTGGCGGTGCCAACACATTTAAACACCCGTCAGCGCGAACTCTTGGAAGAATTTGCCAAGGAAAGCGGCGAGACAGGCAGTAACGGAAAATCGTTTAAAGAGAAAATTAAGAAAGCCTTTAGATAATAAAGGAGAATATATGCCAACCTACCAATATGAATGTGAAGCCTGCGGTCACTCTTTTGAAGAGATGCAAGGCATGGCTGACCCCAAATTCAAGAAATGCCCCAAATGCGCTAAGAATAAATTAGTGCGTTTAATTGGTGGCGGTTCCGGTATGATTTTTAAAGGTTCAGGCTTCTACGAAACCGACTACAAAAAGAAAACCCCTTCAAAAACTGAAAGTGCCTCAGCTCCAAAATCGGCCACCGGTGGTGGTTGTGGCGGCGGCTGTTCCTGCCATCCAGGATAAGTTTCGCTGTAAATAAATAATTTATTTTCATTAAGACCGTAAGTGCATATATTATATGTACTTACGGTTATTTATTATTGCCGTGCCTGCTTGTTTTTTACCTCTTCCATGTGGTACTCTTTCTCTATAATAATGTGACCTACTATTTAGGAGTATTTTCACTGTGTTTAAGAGATTGTTAAGCTCGTTAGTTCTTATTTGCTTTTTGGTTAATACCATAGGCTTAAGGCTTGCCCATGCCCAGGGAGCGGCTGACTTGCCGGTGCCTGGCACCATGGTTAATTTAAGTGAAGTTTATGCGCCCGTGCTAATGAAGGGCCTGCGTGTTCATCCAGAAAATCCTTTTAAATTCGACTTCATCATGGACACCGGCAATGACCCCAAACTGTCATCCCCGAATGCTTTAGTCGGGGCTCCACAACAAGAACATCTAAAATCCGAATCCAATCGCCTAATAAAATACTTCCTAACCGCCCTAACCGTCGAAGAAAAAGACCTATGGGTTAACCTAAGTCCTTATGAAAAAGATCGTCTAACATCCCCCAATTTAGGCAAGACTCAGATGGGCCAAGATTTATTAGCACAGGATTATTTATTAAAACAATTAACCGCTTCGCTGATTTACCCCGAGAAAGACTTGGGTAAGGCCTTTTGGGATAAGGTGTACGCCAAAGCGCAACAGCTTTATGGCACTACCGAAGTGCCGGTGAACACCTTTAACAAGGTTTGGATCGTCGCCGAGCGAGCGGATATCTTCGAGCGCAACAACACCGCCTATGTAACAGGCGCGCATTTAAAAGTAATGCTCGAGGAAGATTATTTATATAAGGCCAAGGGCAATTCCCCTCCCCCTGAGGGAGGGGCTAGGGGAGGGGGAGACGCATCTTCTGTGGGTTCTAAAATCGTCCGAGACATCC
>JACCDV010240452.1_pt1 | contig 11041 bp, 12 predicted proteins | sample 7446131 | NCBI WGS metagenome assembly JACCDV01 (sample SAMN15323448, study PRJNA562643) | freshwater metagenome | isolation source: river surface water | place: USA:Blue River Watershed | collected 2017-08-17
ATCCTAGCCCCCCTGCTTCCGTTACTGGCCTGGTATCCGCCCTTCCTGGGTAAAAATCTAATAATATCACCACGGGGGACTATGCCGTTTAAAAACCGTGACCATTTTTTTCTGGGAATTGGGAATTAAATGATGGTTTTCTAAAAAATTTAAAATCAGTTTATACTAAATTCATTGAAATAAAGTTTAGTCAATAGTTACTATATCTCGATAACCATTGTTGAATTCATTGATATCCAACCAATGAAAATAAATCATGGTGATTTAATAAATTTATTTTAAACAAAACAATTTAAGAATGAACCATGTAGCATTAAATCAAACTATTTTCAAAAAATATGCAGTTTTTGGAGAAGGATTCAAAGGTGGAGACAAAAAATTTGCAAGTAAAACTCCTAGGGGATACTATGTTTGGATTAATGGATTTCATAAAATGCCCGAAATCTCCGAGATAACCGAGCACTTCGAAATAGGTAGTTTTAACTACCCAAATTTAATGGCTGGTATGGGCGATGGTGGAGGTGAAATAAAATATTGGTTTTGTTTAACTGAATGGGAGTACGTTTTACTTGTCGGCGTTAAATTAGACATGAATGATTCCGAGGATTACGCTATTGATGTTGCTTCTTTTGTTTTTAAAGACCGAGTCCCAATAAACAAAGAAGAACACCAAGAAAATTCTGCTGAAATCGCTGGTGAATTATTATTAGCCCATTTCACCCATTTTTTGGGAGATGATGAAATTCCTGAGTTTAAATCATTTATTGAAGAATCAGATAGCAAACTTTTAATAAGTGTAATTGATTTTTATTCACAAAATGTTCAGCAAGAAATAAGTCAGACCCTCGAGCAAAAAGAAATTTCCGAGGAAGAGAAAAGAATTAGTGATGAGATGGACAAATTATTTGGGGATAATGAATGAAACATCATTCTATCCTTAACCAAATAAAGTTTATATTATCCCCTCAAATTTTTGAAAATACTCAAATAAGGCGTCCCTAATTAAATCGCTTTTATTTCTTCTTGTGATCAATACTATCTTATCAATACGAGATTTTTCAACTGAATCAACTTTAAAAGTAACCAAACCTGAGCGAAGCTTTTTACCATAAAGTTCTCTATAATGTGTGTGGGCGTTTTTCATAATATATTTGTATATCTATAAATACTACATAGTATGCCAAAAACTGAAAGACTTGCGATTTTAAATTCCCGAAGACTAAAGTTGAAAGAAAACTCAATTAAGCTTCGAGAGGAAAAAGAAAGACTCACCAGAAGACTAGAGCGTTTAAAATCTAATATAGATGATATGGAATCTGAAGAATCTGCTTTAGAAGACCTTATTATTGATCAGCTTACTATTGAAAAATTATCCGTTAGCATTCATCTGGTGGAAGAGTTTACATCGACCAGGATGAATCGATTGATGATTATGATACAAATAAAAGGAATAAAAGAACCTGTATTTAAAATGCTTTCGATGTATGAGGTTGAGCTATTGGCTAAACTAAAAAATACCGGGGATAAACTCGCTTTTGATCATAGAATTCATAAACTTGCCTTAGATCATATCCAAGTTCTAAGAAAATTAAATGAACACGGTGATTTCAACCTTAACTTAGAAAATTCAATTGAATCATATTTAAATGATTTTACTGTTGAACCAAGAATTAATCGTCATTTCTTTTTTTAGGTCTATATTTCGTTAAAGGCTTGAATAAATACATTTATACATTATTAACACGCTGATGAGAAATTCCGGGTTTCAACTTGATCAAGCGGGGTAAAATGTATCTAATGAATAATGTTGAATAATCACCAGGTACGATAATCAATGTTGTTCAAAATCAGTTAATTAATTCGATATTTATATTAATCTAATGGTTTTATCATAGATTCAATGTACTCGATTTCTTTTGTTTCTAAGCCAAATTTTTTATTCAATTGATTATCAATTTCAGATATCGATTTATCCCAATTAATTTCAGATTTTTGAGTGAAATCGAGCATGGGCACGAATGAAAAGCACTCTTTTGTAACATTAACTGAAGTTATGGATTGCTTTAGAAGAAATCTTGCAAATTTTGTGTTTAGATATTTTATATAGTTATCGGCTTCATCTCTAGTTGAAAATACGGCAACATTAATATAAGTTTCAGAGTGTATTTCTTCAGGAAGTAAAAGCTGAGGGTTAGTTATAACTCGAAATTTTTCACCAGGCTTTAAATTTAATTCACCATTACTAGGAACAAATCTGCCTACTAAAACCTTATACTTATCGATTAATTCTGAATTTTTTGTAACCTCTGATCTAGAAACGAATCCCCAGCCAGCACTTGTTAAGATTTTGATGTCACCTTCAATTTCCTCAGGTCTCCCCCTAAAATATGTTCTAAACCCAAATGGATTAATTGGTAGAACCTGGCTATTCAAATACCTATTATTTGAATTCCTAATTTTTAAAACAATAGAAATAGCAGCATTTGATCTAATAAACACTTCAAATTCATCAAGTTTTCTTTTGGCCGCACTTTCGTGTTGATTGCCTTTATTTATGACAACACATTCATCATTATGATTTTTAGACCAAAGAAAGTAACAAAGCCCACCTGCAATATCAACAGTTGGAAATATATTTTTACTTGTCTCAAAATCAACTAAAACAGACATTCTTTTGTCAGAAAGCATCTCGTTTCTGAACTCATCCAACCCTCTTCCACCAGCATACCATCTAGCCGGCATGATCATAGAAAAATACTCAGGATTAATTTTCTTACTTATGTTTACAAATTTATTGTAAACGGGTACAGCGCCGCGATCTGTTCCACCATCCATTTCTTGGTAGGGAGGATTCCCAACTATTGCGTTAAATTTCATATCGTCAGAATTATTTGTTTTCCAATAAGTTTTACCCTGTTTGATTTTTTCTAAGAAATTCTGCTGTTTATAGGTTATTTGGCTGACTAAATCTTCAAAATAACGAGTATTCACTTTTCTATCTCTAAACCCAGAGAGTGTCCTTTTGGTAATGGCTTTTGCCATTGGTGTTTTACAAACTATAAAAATATTTTCGGCGATAACTTTATCCCAAACCTTTAAATGAGCTTCTAAGTCAAGATTTTGTTTTTTTTCATCGCTAATTGATTCAATTGCTTTTTTGTAAATGCTGTAAGCAACATAAAGTGGGTACAAGCCTGACTTAGAGTTTATCTCCAGGATTTTTGATTCTGTATTAAATAAATTTTCAGTTACATCACCATGATTTACAAAACGAGGCTTTTCTAATTTTTTTTCAAATGTTTCATCAAAGAAGACATAACCTCCTATGGTGTCACCTAAATGCATATTTACGACTCGCCATGGCGTTAAAACAGTTTCCTTGTCAGGATTTCTGAATGTATTGAAAATAGATGTAATTCTTTCTATTCGGTCTTCAATACTTAAATTATCAGCAGCTCTAGCCATAGATCTAATCTTCTTTCCGGCTGCTCGAAAAACATCTGGTTCGTAATATTTAATGAAATTTTGAAATTCGACCTTGGTTACACCTTTAGGCATAAATTCTTCCCAAGATTGATCATCAATGAGCTCTGAGAAATTGTCGATGTTTATTTGCTTGTCTTCATCATTTACTTCTGCTCCATAGATAAGTAGGGGCATTCGAATTGAAATTCCCCTTAAAATAGAAACAGCCGTATCTCTGATTTTGCGTCTTTCATCTTTTTCTTTCAACAACCTCTTTTCTTCCTCAGTTAATTCTTTTTTTCCCTTACTTTTTTTCTCAGCACCTTCTAATTTCTCATATTCTTCATCAGTAAAACCTTGTTTATTTATATCAATATCTCCACTTTTTGGTATCGCTTTTGTACTTCCGATCAACCCTTTAAGTTTTTCAAAATCCTTTAACTCAAAATCGTTCAACTTCATGAGTTGGTCATTATTGTATAAAAAACCATCCTCAAATCCATTACTAACAACTCGTTCAACATACACCTTTTTCAGCTGTTCTAGCATTCCCTCTACATTGTAGGTTTCCATTTTTGAACCTGCAACTGAAATTATTGGGCAAAAATTCAAAAAGTCCCCCATTGTTTGTCTATCACCAGTTGAGGTCTTACCAGCTTTAGATGAAATTTTAGCTGTTTCGGCAATGACCTTAAGGGTTCTATCAGGGGCAAAATCAAAAACAAAACATTCCTTCTTTATCCGCCCATTTATTGATGCTGGTGTTTGAACCCTAAAAATCGTCTGCATATAACTTGATGCAGATGTATTGAATGAACCAGACAACATAAAAACAGCTGTCCAGGCTGGAACTGAAACACCAGTTGTTAGTCTACCGCATGAGAGAGTAATGGTATAGGTTTCTTCCGGGTTTTCGCCAATGGCATTTTTGACTTTTTTCAATGCTTCTTCATTCGCCTCTTCCTCATCACCATCACCTGCTACATTAACCACTTTAAATTGGCTAAATACTGGATGTGATTGTAAAGTTGAACTTAGAGCTTTCGCTTCTTTTACACCTGGCACCATCCAAAGTGAATGCCTAAAATTATCTCTATATTCTTTGGTTGAATATGGGTAATTACTATCCTTGTCTTCTTTGCAAATTAGATTTAAAAAGGATAGTACGTCTTTTTTATGTAAAAATTCATCTTCTTTATTTACCCTAAAGAATTCCCGGAAATTAAAAGCCACGTCTTCATCAATAAAATTCTTAAGTAAGGCTCCAAGATCAAAAGTATAAATATTCAATCGGGGTAATGAAGCATAAGGATTGGGATCGCCAAAGTTTAAAATATCCCATTCCATTTTTGCCCTTTGCTCCATGACATAATCCCAAGTATAAATTTCATCTTCATGGTAATTGTCTAATAAATTAAAAGGGGTTCCAGATAAATGAAGGACTTTGGTTGATGGTTTAACCAACTCAATCATTACATTTTTTCCTAATTCTGTTTGGGTTCCTTCATGTGCCTCATCAACGATAATAAAATCCCAATTAGCGCTAAATATTTCATCATTTTTGTCAAAGTTTCCCCCAACCTGGGCTGAACCCCTTAAGTCTTGGATGGATGCGAAAAATATAAATTTATTTTTTGCATCATTCTTAACTTGTATTTCAAGTGATGTGAATGTTTCCCCGTTGTTTTTTGATCCATAAAGAAAATTTGGTTTGTCAAAAAATATCTTGCCAAAGTCTTCAAACCACCCAGCATCGACAACCGGACGGTGAGTCAAAATTAGCGTTCTTGAAAAATCTAAATCCTTTACTACTTGAAGGGCTGAAAGTGTTTTTCCAAAACGCATTTTGGCAAACCATAGCATTTCATTACCCTTCTTAAATTGTTTCTTAGTTCTTTCAATTGCTTCTTGTTGTTCAGGTCTAAATGCAATTGGGCTTTTGTCAAGTGATTTTTCTTCTTGACCTAATGAATTTCTGCCTTCCTTTACTGCCCGAATTGCATTTTTGACAGATTCCAAATCTGTTATAAACCATTCATTTGCTTTTGCTTCAGTATTAAAAAATTTCTTCTGAAAACCAGATCGGGACAAAACCTCTCTAACCTCATGATCTGAAAAGGATTTTAATTTGCCTCCACTGTTATGTACAGCGACCTCGGTGTACAATAAATCATATTTTATCCCAGCTGTTTGGGTGTATTGGTTGATTCGTTTTTTAGCGGCCTCGTTCAATACCCTACTATTAGGTTCTAAACCCCAGATATTTTCATGGTCTGTTGTGGCTTCACCAATTTTCAAACATCCTTGGTGTGTTTTTTCATTTATGCGAAGCACATAAATAAGTTTCATTTCAAGTGATGAGGTATACTTCATGGTGTTTTAATTTTTAATTAGGTCAATGAATTTAATCTTCTTGCCCTTTGTTTTTGTTCCTGATTCTTTATCGTCCCAATCCATGATTAGACAATACTTACCATTATGCCTATGAAAATTATCACTAATGCATCCTTCACATTTATCTGATTTGATTTCAATCTCACCAAATAAATTTTCTGTTTGAGATGACTTGGATTTGCAACTATTTGGAACAACAAATTTGAGTCCATCCATTTGCCAAATATTCCAAGAAATCACTTCAGCTATTGCCTTTATCGATCTTAATAATGGTTCTTTTCCAAATTTGAATAAATAGTTTTCTATAAAAGTGATCAGCATTGATTCCCTTGCCAGCAACAAACTGTCACCTTGCCACTCAAAAGCATAGATGTTTTTATATGCAACTTGTGCTGCCTCTAGCCAATCACTTGAAGTTTCTACATTCTCATTGATTATTCTAAGTTTTCGGTCTAATAAACCAATTCTATCTTCAATTGGAATAAAATCACCTGTGGTTGCATCGTATCTACTTGTAATATAAGGCGCTTCCCCACATGCTATCTCTAGTCTTGACTCTTTAACATAATCCATCCAAGTTTTCCCTTTTGGAAAATTTATTTTGCCTTTCTTGCCTTTCCAAGTGTTTGTGCCATCGTCTAAAGTAAACTCTTCATTAAAAATGTTATCCCCTCCAAACCAATCATTATCTATCAAGTTATTTTGAGTATTGCAGACCCAAGACGGCGTAAAGACTTCGGCCATTTCTCGGATTCGTATTTGTTGCAAATTTTTATTTTTTTTCACTCGAGGCATTATTACCTGACCAAATTCACCGGTTATGCAAGAGGTTTGGATACAAGAAAAATACTGAAATTCTTTACCCATATTTTGATAATCATCCGTTGCCCAAAAGATATTCGTTTGTGTGGTTTGGTCACGCAAAAGAATATCAAGAACATTAGGATATTTCTCCAGAATTTCATTTTCTAATATGTCAATTTCTTGAATCATCTATCTTCCTTTTAATTAATCAATCCTCTAAAAATTGGTTTCTTGGTTATTCTGTAAAAAGTGGTTTAAATAATCTCTTGCGTTACAAGTGCGTGAAGAGATGTCTCATAGTATAAAATCACCAAAAACTGAATATAATCCCCTTTGTGATTCCAGGAATTATTCCACTTTGAGTCAGAATCACTTAAAAACTCATCATAGCCATTGATTGAATATTTTGATTTAATTATATTCAGTATTGCTTTTAAAAATTCAGTAGAACTGATCTTTGCATCAATTAATTCCTTTCCAAAAACTTGGCCTGAAGATTTAATGGAAGATGCATTTTGCTTTAAATCTGTTTTTACAATATTCATTGCGTTAAAAAACACCATTAAAGCAGATCCTTCATCTACTTTTTTATTAAACAACCACTCGTCTCTTAATTCCGTACTTCTTTCTTTGTAAAAGATCAATTGATGGTACCTATGGATTGATTGAGCAATAGGGAAGAGAGCAGAATCTTGTCCTCCGTAGAAGTTATTTAAAACCTGGCTAAAAAGATGGTTTGCCTTAAATGCTTGTGGATTAGAGGTGTACAAAATTGGGGCATAAAATAATGATTGAAAGAGTGGTGACATGAATGACGTTATTCTGGAAAGCAAATAGGTTGTTCCTTTTATGTCCAGATTTAACATCATCATTCTATAAGCAAACCCAGCTTCGTAAGCCCTGGTATTTGAGTAGTCTTTTTCTTTCAAATGAAGGCCGACTTTAGAAAAAATCTCATCGTTTAAATTTTGAACAACATTTAAACAAAAAGAATCTTCTTTAAACCTATTCAAGAAATCCACCCTCGGATCAGCCTTTCCGATAATGATAGATGAGTTTGGTATCGTTCGTAAGTTCTCATCAATCGACGAGTCATCAGAGGTAATTTTTGAAATAGCAAGATTTGCGTTATAAATCCAGCTGCTAAATATTGCATCATTTAAGTCACCATAATCTGAAAAATCCCCACTGCTTTTAGAATAAAGCGACATTGAATGAAGAATGCTTCGAAATTCATCAGTGTTGGGTTGAGCTGAACCAAGTTTCCCTGGCAATGTGGCGCCTAGAAAAAAAAGTAGCCCAAACCGTTGCTCATCATTGAATTCACAAAGATCAAGATAAGAGTCGAAAATATTTCTAAACTCTATTGAAGGTTCAGGAAGTTCAGAGGGATTTAGCATGTTAACCTTCATAGGAGGGTTTATTTTAATGTCATTTAATTATATAAAAATTAGAAGGGAATCCCATGGTTACCATGATCATTTTTATTGTATGGTGTTCCAATAATCCCATCAAGGTATCCTTCTGAGTATTGAAATTCGAAAACTAAAACACCTCCATTTTCGCACTCAACTAAACATTCGCCAGTTACATACCAATAACCCAAATCATGAGCCCTCTGGATACTTCTTTCCTCTAAATTCCATTTTTTGGATTCTTTCTCATCAAATTCAACACCATACTCTTCCAAGTAGTCCTCATAGTTATACTCAATCGCCCAATTCTGGGTAACTATATTGGATTCGTTACCACCTATAATTTCGAAAAGAAGATGAGGCGATTCGTCTGCTATAGCCTTAAATCTTGGATTTGGTGAATGAATATCACTGAATATGATTTTCCTTCTTTCTTGAATATTTTCAATTGATGAAAGTTCATCAATTAAAAGATTTAAATCCATTTTCATGAGACACTTATATTTTGATGTTCTTTTTTGTTTTTTTTTGAATCACCAAATCATCCAGACTTATATCTAATATATCACACAATTTAAGAAGAGATTCTAAAGAGGGCATAGATTTACCTGTAGCCCATTGATTTATGGTTACAGCAGTTAAATTCATAGCCTTTGCTATAAAAAGTTGAGTTAGCCCTTTTTCTTTAAGAATTTCTTTTAACCGTAGCATTATTTAAAATTAAGGTAATTCTTATATTTTTCAAAGAAATCAGGCTAGAAACTTTAGGAGATATTGATTAAAAAAAAATAGATTTATTTATTATCCAAAAAAATATTTTTGGCATATAACATACTGAATAACAATTGGTTAATATTGTTTTAAGATTTGGTTTTGCGGTTTTTTTTCATTATATTATCTACACCGATTTTGGTGAAACCTTAAAAACTGATAAAATGGAAAAAAAAATTGAAATGCCTGGCTTTTTTTTGAAAGCAGATTGGGGTAAGTTATTTGAAAAATTTAATCATGATGATGTTGGTATAATAATCAAAAACCTATATCGCCATCATTATGGAATTGATTTACTAGAAATGAATTTTGCTACTGAAGTATTTTTCGAGGGTACAATAATAGATGCCTATGAGCATAACTCAAAAAAGTACATTGAAAGAGTAGAAAAAAACAGATTAAATGGGTCAAAAGGTGGCGCCCCAAAAGGGAACTCAAATGCGAAAAAAACAACCCAAAACAACCCAGAACAACATAAAGAAAATAATAGAGATATAGATAATATAAATGATAAAAGAAATAATAAAGAAAATAATAATGTTAATGAAATTAATAATGATACAAGTACTGAAAGTAATAATATTAATGAAATAGTGAGCAATAAAGATTTAACAAGTAATAAGAATTCTTATGTTGAAGAAAATAATCTGATTGATGTTTCAATTAATAATAAAAATTATGATTCAGGTGCTAATAATAACATAGATGAGTTTATTATTTCAAATAATAAACAGATAAGAACTTCTTCAAGTGATTTGCCTCCAGGTGCAATGTTGGTTGGTGATTATTTAAGATCTAAAAATAAGTAAGTACCCCTCAACGTGCGAAGCAACTTTGACGAAGTCATTATATAGCCCTCATCCCCCTAGTTCCGCTCGTCCCCCTTCTCCCATAAACTATTAATTATTTTAAAATGGATTAATTTGAAATTCGATATATTCCTATAAAATTTAGGAATATATCAAATTTAGTCTTAATTTTGGAATATGAACTTAGATATGTTTGTTGATTTCTATTTGACTGCTGGCCTCTTTAAAGGCTATTTCTTCTTTTTGGGCTCTATGCAGTTACCTGAAAACCGTTTCGATAAAATTATTGATGAGGATGGTTTCAAATCAAATCCAAGCCTAAATCCTGATTTAAGAATTTACTTGGAAGAGTTAGAAATTGTTAAAGAGGAATTTAGAAAATTTCTAAGGACTGAAATAAAATCTAAACCTGAGAACTCAAATCAATTGATAGAAGCCTTTATTGTTCGTTTGAGAAAAATACGATTGGTTGTTGAGTTCAAGATTTACTTAAGTTTTAATCTAGACCATCGTTCAGAAAAATATCTAGTTGGAAGATCATATTGGATATCGTACAATGGAAAGTTGGTAAAGAAATTTGCTAAGGTTTTGGGGAAAGAAGATCATATTAAATCAAATGGCAAAATACCTTCCAAAATAATGGAACAACTTGAACATGATCTTAGAAAGGTGATGTGGGAAACTTACAAAAACGAATATTCAATTAAGTAATCATTAGTATGTTAAAAATAGTTTCAGAATATCTTGTTGCTAGAGCTGAAATTCTAGATCAAAAAATTGATTTACCTGAATTAGAAATAGAAAAACTCTTTTCTTTTGGGTTTAGAAATTTTTCTGGTGTCGAAGTTAATGAGTTAGGTTTCCCATGTTGGGATGATCAAGAACCAAAATCTCATAAAGGATTGCTTAACTCATTTATTTGCTTCTACATCACCAAACATTACATCACCAAATCTTAAATAAAATAATATGAAGATAGAATTGCATAAGGGAAAAATAACTCTAGAGCATTCTTTTCCGCCAAGGTCTTTTGATGAGGAAGAATCTGTTTTCTACCTAGTATTTGCATCAAAGGAAACAAAAAAATTATTTGACTATTATGATGTGAATGTTGGAGATGATGCTAAACTCATTGAAAAAATTCAAAACCATTTTGAGACGTATGGTTCATTAAAACTTTACCAAACCTTCCTAACCAACCGCCAGATATTTGGCATAATCAGCGAAGGTGTTCACATGGTTGATTTTTAATTCCCAATTCCCAATTCCCAGAAAAAAATGGTCACGGTTTTTAAACGGCATAGTCCCCCGTGGTGATATTATTAGATTTTTACCCAGGAAGGGCGGATACCAGGCCAGTAACGGAAGCAGGGGGGCTAGGAT